>ERZ1292623.299-Hain-H51-01um-R1-299-length-55683-cov-9_pt2 | contig 10569 bp, 13 predicted proteins | sample MGYA00564398_ERZ1292623 | MGnify/ENA primary metagenome ERZ1292623 (study PRJEB36523, sample SAMEA6512633) | groundwater metagenome | collected 2019-01-07 | study: AquaDiva: Metagenomics assemblies of 32 groundwater samples
CGCCGGTGCCGAGCATCGGCGGGACGATCACGTCGGGCGCGCCGGTGATGGTAGGTGGAGCGTTCGATCAGCGAGAGGGTCCGAGGTTCTTTGGCTCGCGCGAACCGTACCGCGCGCTGGCCGACCGGCCGGACGTGCTGGTGTTCCAGACACAACCGTTGAGCGAGGACGTGGAGGTGACGGGACCGATTACGGCGAACCTGTGGATTTCGTCCGATTGTCCTGACACGGACTTCACGATCAAGCTTGTGGATGTGCATCCGCCGAACCCGGACTACCCGGAGGGGTTCGCGATGAACCTGACGGACGGCATTCTGCGGGCGAGGTATCGCGATTCGTGGGAGCGGCCGAGCATGATGACGCGGGGCGAGGTGTACCGGATCAGAGTGGAGGCGTTTCCGACGAGCAACCGATTCGTGCGCGGCCACCGCATCCGACTCGATATTTCCAGCAGCAACTTCCCGCACTTCGACGTAAACCCGAATACGGGGGAGCCGGAGGCGAAGGCGATGTCGATGCGGGTGGCCACCAACCGCGTGTACCTCGATCGAAACAGGCCGTCGCATGTGGTGCTGCCGATGATTCCGCGGCGTAGCTTCTGAACTGCAGCCGCGAGACCCAAGACCCAAGTCTTGTACCTCTCAGCCAGGGTAACCGAATGATGCGCTCGAAACTCTTTGTGCTCCCGTTGATCGCCGCCGGCTCGATTGGCGCGCAGAATCCTCCGGCTCAGACGCCGGCAGCAGATCCGCCGATACGGCTTGCACCGCCGGATTCCGACATCACGGGGATGGTCTCGCGACTTGAGCTCGAGAAATACAAGGCGACCATCAAAGGACTCACGCAGTTTGGTGATCGCAGGCAGGGCACCGACCGCAATCGCGCGGCCGTGGATTGGATCGAGGCGCAGCTCAAGAGCTACGGCTGCAGCAATACTGAACGCATCACCTACGAGTATGCGCCGGCGCCCAGACCCGCGGGTGGTGGCGGTGGCGGTGGCGGTGGCGCTGCTGGCGCTCCGCGACCAGCCGCTGTGCCGAATCAGGGATCGGGCGGGAGCCGAATGCGCGGCAACCGTGCGCGCACGGGCGTGAACAACGACTCGCTCGCGCAGACAGACCCGCGGCTCCGCGCGCTCAACGCGCAGCCCACGACGCCGGGCCAGCGTCAGGAGGTGTATTGCACCAAGATCGGTTCGACGCGGCCGGACGAGATGTATATCGTCGGTGGCCACATGGACGGACACGGGTGGGGCGAGGCCGCGAACGATGATGGCTCGGGGACGGCACTGGTGATGGAGCTGGCGCGGGCGTTCTCGAACCCCGACGTGGTCACCGAGCGTTCCATTCGCTTTGCGCTCTGGAACAACGAAGAGACCGGGCTCAACGGTGCGCGGGCGTACGTCGCCCAGCGGCAGTCACTGCAGGGAGTCGAGAACCCCAAGGGCTCGGGGAAATACCCCGAACCCAAATGGTTGGGCATGATCCAGCACGACATGATGATGTTCGACCACGGCATGCCGAATCCCGATGGGACAATGCGCAAGGAGCAGCGTCCCGAGGCGGACGTGAACATCGAGTTTCAGTCGCAGTCGACCATGGCAACCGAGTCGATGAAGCTGGCGTTCTTCTTCCGCGATGCGAATGAACGGTACGCCACGGACTATCCGGCCGCGGTGGGCCCGCACATGACCAACACGGACTCCGGTCCGTTCATGAACCTCATTCCGGCCATCTCACTGCGCGAGAACGAGCGTGGCATGCACGTCGGCGCCGGCTGGGATCCACAGTGGCATCAGGTGACGGATGTGTACTCGACGTACAGTGACGCGGATTTCCGCCTGGGACTCAATGCAGCGCAAACAACGTTGAGCGCGATTGCCCATCTGACCGGGGCGAAATTGAAAAAGCCGTAGTGCGTACTCGATTGAAAACCGTCTTCCGTACTCTGCAACTGACCGTACTTGGCCTCGCCTTGACGGTCAGGGCCGAGGCTCAAGGTTTGACATTGTCAGTCGCGCCACAGAAGGCGGAGCCGGGCGCGATCGTGCGGCTTACGCTGGGCGGATTGGCGCGGCGTGATTCGGTGCGGGCGATCCGCGGCGAGATGGTCGGTGAACCGTTGCACTTCGTGCGCGCGGACTCGGGACGCTGGCGCGCGATCGGCCCGGTCCCCGTGGACGCCGCCAAGTCGGTCTCGGCGCGCGTGGTCGTGACGCTCGCGTCGGGCAGGGTGGACACCGCGCGCGCCCGCGTGGAAGTGCCTCCGTTCGTGCCGCCCAAAACCGAACCCCTTACGGTTGACACCGGGTTCATGCGGCTCGACTCGGCCGGCATCGCGCGTGTCAACCGCGACAACGCCAAGGCGCGCGAGATCGGTCGCCGCTCGCATGACACGCGGCGCTTCTGGTCCGATGCGTTTCTCAAACCGCGCGGGTCGGCGCAAACGAGCACGTTCGGCACCGGCCGGTCGTTCAACAGCATCGTGACCAGCCGACACCTGGGCGTGGACTTCCGCGGCAAAGTGGGCGACACGGTATTCGCATCCAACCGCGGCGTGGTGGCGCTGACGGAGGACTTCCTGCTCGCCGGCACGGTGCTGTACGTGGACCATGGCGCCGGCGTCGTCACGGGGTACTTCCACTTGAGCAAAGTGATGGTCGCGCTTGGCGACACGGTGTCGCGGGGTCAGGCAGTGGCGCTGGTCGGCGAGTCCGGTCGGGTCACGGGTTCGCACCTGCATTGGAGCGCTCGCTACGGATCCCTGACCGTGAACCCCTTTGATCTCGTTGCCTTGGACAGGCGCTGGTATTCGTGCGCCGGGGTTCCCGCATGCGAATGACCGGCATTCCGTTCCAGACCACGGCGTGGTCGGACGTGGAGCCGACGCAACATCCCGGCGAGCGCGGTGTCGCTACTTGGCGGACGCGGCAGTTCGGAGAGATCCGCGTGCGGCTCGTGGAATACTCAGCCGGCTATGTCGCGGACCACTGGTGCGAGAAGGGACACGTCCTGTTGTGCCTGGAGGGATCGCTGGAAACCGAGCTCAAGGACGGGCGGCGCATCACCCTGCATCCCGGCGAGAGCTACCAAGTGGCCGACGGCGCCGACGCGCATCGATCATCGACGGTGACCGGCGCCAAGCTGTTCATCGTCGACTAGGGACAGCGATAACTCCGGCGCCGCAGGCGCGGCCGAGAACAGTCCTATTTCGACCAGCCGGCTTCCCGCAGCTGCTCCACTCCATGCGGCGCGACGGAGATCATGTGGCCGCACGCCGGGCAGACATCCACGGGAACATCGCGCACGACCAACCGGGTGCGCGCCAAGCGGACCGAACGCAGCGCCAGCTGCGACCGCACGATGCGGTTACAGCGCTGACATGTATTGGTGATGAACTCGCCGACTCTTGGATTGGCAAACATTTGCACTGACTCCTTTGGCATCACTACGGCGCGGAGGAGCAAATGTTTCGAGCACTTCAGTCGGTCTTCGGCTTCTCGGCGCTGGCGTTTCCGTTCTGGGCGCGGCGCTGCGACCAGTGGGCACGCGGCTCGGGCGGACGGGCGCGGTCCGCCAGCAGCTTCTCGTAGTATGCGATGACTCGCGGCTTGAGTGACGCGGCCGTGTCGGTGGACTTGCGGTGGAACGCAGCGTAGCGCTGGCCGTCACCGGTGACGTTGATCCACCACCACACGGTATCCGGGGTCGCGCGCGAGGACTCAGCAACGCAGGTGAACGTCTTGCCACCCTCTTCGAAACGCAGGTCTTTCATCGATCCACTGACCAAGAGAAGGAAGACTGTAATCTAGCTCTGGCACGCCGACGCCGCGCCCTCCAGCTTTGCAGTCCCCCAGTTCGCGCTGCCACCGGCATTTCCATCCGCCGCCCGCACCCAGGACCACCGCTTGGCCCGATCCACCCACCAGTTCCGCGTTCCCCGGCTCTACAGCATCCGTGGCCGCATCCTCGCTCTCGCGATATTCGGGACGCTGGTGCCTACCGCCATCGCGTTGGGAGTCGCGTACACCCAGCACCGCCGGGCGCTCGAGACGCAGGTGACGCAGAATCTGCTGTCGGCCAGTTCCGGCGCGGCGCGCGCGGCCGGCGTGTGGCTCAAGGAGCGGCTCTACGACCTGCGCGTGTTCGCCAGCTCGGACGAGGTGCTCAACAACGTCAATCGGTACGCGACGGGGCAGGGCTCGATCCCGAGCGCGCGCTTGCGCGAGTACCTGCGCTCGCTCCAGGAAAAATTCCCGGACTTCGAGCAGTTGCTTGTCACGGATGCGCTGGGTCGCGTGATCGCGTCGGGATCCGCGATGGCCAGTGCGGTCCGATTGCCGGCGGACTGGCAACAAGTGATGCGCCAGGGCAACCAGCTCGTGGGCGAGGCGTCGTGGGACGAGCGGGCCGCCAAGGGCAAGCTGTTGGTCGCCGTACCGGTGACGCGGGCCGACGGTCAGATCATCGGCGCCTTCGCGGCCGAGATCGCGCTCGCGCCGGTGCAATCATTGCTGCGCGACTTCGCCGCCCGAGGCCAGACGCTGTCGCTCGCCGCGGAGAGCGGTGCGCTCATGGCGACCTCGGGTGAACTCTCGGCGGCGCTGCTCAAGACGCGCGTGGCTGAGGCGACGCTCAAGGCGCTGTTGGCGCGGGAGCACTCGGCTGCCACATACACCAACGCGCTCGGCCGTGAGGTCGTCGGCACACTGGACCGCGTGCCGCAGCTGCAGTGGTCGGTGATCGCGGAGGCGTCCGCGGGGGAGGTCTTCTCGACCGTGAGCCGATTCCGCAACGTCGCCATGCTGGTGATGGTGATACTCCTGGCCGTGGTGGGCTGGGTGGCGTTCCGTTTGGGCCTGATCATCGTGCGGCCGCTGGAACGCTTGGCGGCGGGCGCGAATGTCGTATCGACCGGAGATCTGGATGTGGACCTGCCCACCACGGGCGAGGCCGGCGAGGTCGACGCGCTCACCACGGTGTTCAACAACATGGTGCGGCGCCTGCGCGCCGGGCGGCAGCAGCTTGCCAGCCTCAACGAGACCCTGCGTCATCACGCGGAGGATCTCGAGAAACTGTCCGTGACCGACGGCCTCACGGGACTCGTGAATCACCGCTCGCTGATGCAGCGGCTGGACGAGGAGACCATACGCGCCAAGCGCACCGGGCGGCCGTTCTGTGTGATCATGGCGGATGTGGACCACTTCAAGGCATACAACGACGAGTTTGGCCATCCGGCCGGCGACGAAGTGCTGAAGCAAGTGTCCCAGATCCTGAAGGACGCGACGCGCACCGTGGATTGCGTTGCACGTTACGGAGGCGAGGAGTTTTCGGCGCTGCTGCCGGAGACGTCTGCCGAGGGGGCGATGGAAGTCGCCGACCGCATGCGCGCGCGCGTGGCCGCGGCGCCGTTCGTTGGCCGCGAGGTCACGCTCAGCCTCGGCGTCGCCGAATTCCCCACGGATGCGGGCACCGGCGAGAAGATCATTGCGGTGGCGGACAAGGCGCTCTATGAAGCCAAGCGCGCCGGGCGCAATCGGGTGGTGCGAGGCAAGCCGTCCGGCCGGAAGTCGCGCGCGACGGGCGCAGTGAAGGTTGGGGCGATTGCAGCGAAGGCGCGGCCATCGAGCGCCAAGAAGAAGCGGTAGCCGCCGTGATGCGGTCATGGGCGTGGTGCACCGGCGGTGCGGCGGTGATCGCGGTTCTGGGCGCGTGCGTCCATTTGATCGACCCGCGACAGGCCGCCAACACGGACATCGGCTTGCAGGTCTGGGCGCAGGTCACGCCAACGTCGTTTTCCGTGAGCGACACCGTGTCGCGCATCCGCATCCGGGTGAGCGTCAAGAATCCCGGCCAGGATACGGTTCGTGTGGACAACGGCGGGCCGGCCTGCGACCAGCGTCCGGACCCGGTGGACGGACGCGGGCTGCTGCACAGCATGCGCATCGGCGACGATACCCGCGACCTGAATGCCGGCCCGGGCGCCGATATTTGCGGGACGACGCTGCTGGTCTTTCCGCCGAAGCGATCACGTTCGTGGGATTTCTACGTCAGCATCCCGCAGTGGAAGGCGGCCGGGTACCCGGTGCTGACGCAGGAGTACCGTGCCCGCAGTTACTTTGCCGGCTATGAGGGCTACAGCGCCCTTTTCAAACTCACTCCGTAACGTCGTGAGCCAACTTCGTCAGATCGGACTGGTGTCTCTGGCGCTTCTCGGTGCGCGTGTCGAGAGCGCAGCGCAGGCAGGGATCGCGCAGCGTCCCGCGATGGGGACTTGGTCAATGTCGCCGTATATCGGCGGGGGGCGCCATTCGCCCGCCGGGTACAACTGGGGCACCACGCCGGACCGTGATCATGCTTTTGTCGGCGTGCATTTTGCGACACCGGTGCTGCGAGCCGGCCGATTCACGCTGATGTACGCGCCCAATGCGACGCCGTTCGTGATGATCTCGAACAACCCCCGGTACAAGACCGTGGTGACGCGCGGGATCCCGCGCAAAGCGGAGTCGGGCCGCGGGCCGGTGTTCGGGGCGGGGCTCGCGCCGTTTGGCCTGCAGGGAGAAGTGCGCGGCACGAAGCGCATGGACTTCTACTCGATGGCCGCCCTTGGCGGCGCGTGGTTCACGGACTACATGCCGCAGGACGGCGCGCGCCGGTTCAACTTTTCGATCGAGTTCGGCGGCGGCGTGTTCCTGCGTACGAACCACCAACGCGCCGTGCAGTTGGGGTACAAATTCCACCACTTTTCGAACATGTACACCGCACGCGAGAACCCCGGTGTGGATGGACATGTGTTCTATCTGGGCCTGCGCTGGCAAAAGCGGTTGCCGCGGGAGTAGAGGCAGTACTCTTCCTTCGCATAGTATCAGGAACCCAACTTTCATCGATATCCGAGGTCATTCGTGATGCGCTCCGGTCTGCTCGCACTCGCCTGCATCGTTGCCCTGCCGCTTGGCGCCCAACAGCCCAAGGTCTACACGCCCGGTCAGATGACGCCGCATCAGCAGTTGACGCGCGACATCTACAAACAGTTGATCGAGATCAAGACCGGCGTCAGCACCGGCAACATCACGGACGCAGCGGTTGCCATGGCGCAGCGCTTTCGCGACGCGGGGATTCCGGAGGCGGACATCTTCGTGGGCGGCCCGTTGCCGCACAAGCACAACGTGGTGGCGCGCGTCCGCGGCAAGGCAGGCTCCACGCGGAAGCCGCTGATTCTGCTCGCGCATCTCGATGTGGTGGAGGCGCTCAAGGCTGATTGGTCGCCGGATCTTGATCCGTTCGTCTTCACGGAGCACGACGGCTACTGGTACGGACGCGGCACCGCGGACGACAAGGCGATGTGCGCGATCTTCGTGGCCAACGTCTTTCGGATGAAGCAGGAGGGCTACGTGCCGGACCGCGACATCATCATCGCGCTTACGGCGGACGAAGAGGGCGGCGGCTCCAATGGCGTCAATTGGCTGCTGCAGAACCACAAGGACCTTGTCGACGGCGCGCTGGTCGTGAATGAGGGCGGCGGCGGCACGCTGCGTGAAGGCAAGCACCTCTTCAACTCGGTGCAGGCCGCGGAAAAGACGGTCACGAACTACACGCTACGCGTCACCAATCGCGGTGGGCATTCCTCGGTGCCGCGATCGGACAATGCCATCACCACGCTGGCCGACGCACTGTCGAAAGTGGGGCGCTACGGTTTCCCGGTGAAGTTCAACGAAGTGAACAAGGGCTTCTTCTCGCGCACGGCCGAAGTCGAGGCGCCGGAAATGGGCCGGGCGATGAAGGCGCTGGTGACGAATCCGAAGGACGCGGCGGCGCTCAAGATTGTGGCGGCCGATCCGCGCTACAACTCGATGCTTCGCACCACGTGCGTGGCAACGATGCTCAATGGCGGGCATGCGTCGAATGCCTTGCCGCAGCTGGCCGAGGCGACTGTCAACTGCCGCAAGTTCCCGGACGAGTCCACGGAGCAGGTGCGCGCGGACCTTGCGCGTGTCATCGGCGACCCGGGGGTGGAGGTCGTGGCGCAGGGCAGGCTGGGCGCGGCTGCGCCGTCGTCGCCGGCGCTGGCGCTGCTGCCCGAGTTGATGGATCCGGTCACGAAGATCACGAAGGAGATGTTCGGCGACATCCCGATCGTCCCGGTGATGTCCACGGGCGCCACGGATTCACGCTTCTTCCGCACGCTTGGCGTTCCGGCGTTCGGCGTTTCCGGACTGTTCAGTGACCCGACGGTGGACGCGCGTGCGCACGGCCGCGACGAGCGCATGAACATGAAATCGTTCTTCGAGGGGCAGGAGTTTCTGTATCGCCTGACCAAGGCCCTGAGCACGCCGGCGTCAGTAACACCGTAAGGTCCTCTCATGACACGCAGGAAGAGCCATCACGCGGAGAACGAGGAGCCGACGCCGCCAGTCGAGGACGCGGAGGGCGCTGCCGTCGACTTGCCCGCTGAGCCGTTGGTTGGGTCGTCGGGCCCGGCGCCAATGTCGGAGCTGGAGCTTCAGCTGACCGAGCAGCGGGACCGGCATCTGCGGCTCGCCGCCGAGTATGACAATTTCCGCAAGCGGTCGGCCAAGGAGCGCCTGGAAACGAGTTCGCGGGCCCAGGCCGAGATCGTCTCGCGTCTATTGGACGCGCTGGACGATCTGTCGCGCTTCGCGGACATCGAGCCCGCGACGACCGACCCGATGACGCTTCACAAGGGCATCGAACTCGTGGAGCAGAAGATCGCCAAGGCGCTCACGTCCGCGGGCCTCGAGATCATCGACCCGGTGGATCAGACGTTCGACCCCACCATCCACGAAGCGGTCTCAACCGAACCGGCGTTGTCCAAGGAAGACGACGACACGGTGTCGAAGGTATTTCAGCCTGGCTACCGCTTCAACGGACAACTGCTGCGCCCCGCGCGCGTCGTCGTGAAGCAGTGGAACGGCTGAGCCCGTAGGGGCTGCATGGCGCAGAACAAGGACTTCTACGGGGTGCTCGGAGTGTCCGCGTCTGCGACGCAGGACGAAGTCAAGAAGGCGTATCGCAAGCTGGCCGCCAAGCATCATCCAGACAAGAATCCGAATGACCCCAAAGCCGCCGAGCGCTTCAAGGGGATTTCCGAGGCGTACCAGGTACTGGGCGACGCGGACAACCGGAAGAAGTACGACGACATGCGGCGCTACGGCGCCTTCAGCGGTTTTGGCGGCGCCGGCGGTGGTGCGCGCCCGAGCGGTGGCGCGCGCGGCGGCCCGGGTGCCGGGTTTCCAGGCGGTACAGATTTCCGATTCGAGGAGATGGACCTCGGCGGCCTGGGCGGGCTCGGCGACCTGTTCGGCTCGATGTTCGGCGGCGGTCGCAAGAAGAACGAACCCGAACGTGGCCAGGATGTCGAAGTGTCGCTCGATGTGCCGTTCAGGACGGCTGCCATAGGCGGCAAGGTGAATGTCGACCTCGAGGTCAACGAGGAGTGTTCGACTTGCCACGGCAGCGGCGGCGCGCCGGGCGCCAAGCTGCACACCTGTTCCGAGTGCGGCGGCCGGGGAACGATTTCATTCGGTCAGGGCGGGTTCGCGGTGAATCGGCCGTGTCCGCAGTGCCTGGGCCGCGGCCAAGTGCCCACCAGGCGGTGCGAGTCCTGCAACGGTGCGGGCGAGGTGCGGGCGCGTCGCAAGATCGTGGTGACGGTGCCGTCGGGCACGGACACCGGCACGAAGATCCGGCTCAAGGGGCAAGGCGGACGCGGCGCGCGCAACGGTGCACCGGGGGACCTGTTCATCAACTTTACCGTGCAGCCCGACCGGTTCTACGCCCGCGAGGGCCTGGATCTCGTGGCGCGCGTGCCGATCAACATTGCGCAGGCGACGCTGGGCTCGAAGGTCAACGTCAAGACGCTTGACGGAAAGAAGGTGTCGATCCGGATTCCCGCGGGAACGCCGGCGGGAAAACGCTTTCGAGTCCGCGGCCAGGGCATCGCCAAGGGCGAAGCGCAGGGCGACTTGATCGTGGAAGTGGAGATCGTCGTGCCGGAGAAACTGACGCCCGAGCAGGAAAAGATGATGAAGGAGTTCGCCGAGGCCGGCGGGCTCAAGTACTGAGGTGGGCCCTGAGGAAAGCGACGACCCGCTCGTGCTCGATGGTGATCGTGGCGCTCAACTGCTGGACGAGCGCGGCGTCAGCGGCCTGAGCTGCCGCCTCCAGCTTCTTGAACTTGTCGGCAAGCCCTCCGGCCATGATCGTGCCGGAGCTGGACTTGAGTGAGTGCGCGATGCGCTCTACCTCGGTGAAGTCTCCTCGATCCGCCGCGTGCCGCAACGGTCCCGCGCGCTCAGAGGAGTGGTCCACGAACACGTGGAGCATCTGGTCGCCAGCCGACTCGATGCCGGCGTCGGTGAGCATGGCGCGGAACGATACGAGGTCCACCGGCGGTCCGGCGTCGTCCGTCTGGGTGGCAATGCCGCCGGGTGCGGGTTCTGGCGTGTCCCAGCCTTCGACGACCGCAAAGAGCTCGTGCGCCTTGAATGGCTTGGACAGGTAGCTGTTCATCCCGGCCTGGAGACAGCGTTCGCGCTCCCCGGGGAGCGCG
>ERZ1292623.5096-Hain-H51-01um-R1-5096-length-10567-cov-5_pt1 | contig 10567 bp, 5 predicted proteins | sample MGYA00564398_ERZ1292623 | MGnify/ENA primary metagenome ERZ1292623 (study PRJEB36523, sample SAMEA6512633) | groundwater metagenome | collected 2019-01-07 | study: AquaDiva: Metagenomics assemblies of 32 groundwater samples
TTCTTCTTCTCCTTCTTGATCGGCTTTGACTTCTTTACCTTCTTTTTCAAATGTTTTTTCTTGGTCATATTTTTTTTAAATTATTGATCTTCTCGGATAATTCTTGGCAGCGGGTAAGCAGTGGGCCAATCGTTTCTGGCGGCGCCGTGCCGAGCTGTCTTACCTTAAGCAGGAGCTGATTTAACTCTTCTCGCCAATTCTCTTCTTGCCAATAATCGAGGAGTTCGCTTAGCTCAGCGATGAGCTTAGTCGAGGCTTGGTAGGCCACTTCCGCCGCGAGACCAAGCGCCGCGCGGCGCGGCGCGTACTTCAACTCAAACTCGGCTAAAAGTTCTTCGCCCAAGCGGCCCTCTACCATCTTCTTCAGCTCCGGATCGCTCGACCAGAAAGTAATGCCAAGGATAATCTCGGCCAAGCGTTCGCGGCGATTGGGTGGGGCTGGCGGCGGCTCAACCGTCGCGGCGCTAGGGCTATTCGGCCGATCGCTTTGATTTGATTCATTACTCACCTTCTTCACCCCTTCGCGGATCACCGTCTCCTCGAGTCCAAGCAGATTGGCAATTTGATTAATAAAGAACGCTTGATCGAGCGGACTCGCGAGCCGCGCAATGAAGGGGTAGACCTCCCGCTCGATGGCGTGAGCTAGAGGTCGCGGCTCCGCGAACTTCTGCTTCAAGGTGCGGAGAAGGAAGTCGATCACGTGGGTGGCGGCGGCGAGCGCCCGACGCCACTCTTCGGGATCGCGACCAATCACTTCCGCCGGATCTTGACCCGAGGGTAAAAGCGCAATCTTGACCTCAAGTCCGAGCCCGAGAGCGAGCTCAATCGCCTTCTTGCTTGCATTAACTCCAGCCAGGTCCGCGTCGAGGGCGATGATTAGATTATTCGTCAGCCGCTTTAAGAGGAGGAGGTGGTCGCGCGTCAGCGCTGTCCCCGAGACGGCCACCGTCTCCCCGAAGCCAGCTTGATGCGAGAGTACTGCATCTACTTGCCCTTCAACCAAGATCGCCCGATCGTTCAAGCGCAGAGCTCCCCGCGCCCGATCGTAGAGATAGAGAACGCTCGATTTATCGTAGAGTGGCGTCTCGGGTGAGTTAACGTACTTGGCTGTCTCCTCATCTGTCTGGCCAAAAATTCTACCCGAGAAGCCAACAATCCGACCCACACTATCGGCAATGGGAAACATAATCCGACTCCGAAAGCGATCGTAAGGTGATTTGCCGGTGCCGGCCGGCGGCGAGACGAGCAGTCCCGCTTGGACGAGCTCGCCGGTTTTGAAGCCTTGGCGGAGGAGTTCCGGGCCAAGCTGCCGCCACGAATCGGGCGCCCAACCGAGGCGGAAATTTTTGATCGTTTCGTCCGTCAAACCACGACTCTTCAAGTAGGCCAAGGCCGGCTCATTTTTAGCCAAAGCCGACGCGTAGTAACGAGTCGCCGCTTCAAGCACGGCATAGAGACGATCCTTTAGACTTGCGAGTTTAGGGTCCGGCGTTTGGTAAGGTACACCAGCGCGATCAGCCAAGAGCTTGAGCGCACCGAGGAAGTCTAGATTCTCAATCTCTTCGACGAAGCTGATGAGATCGCCGCCGCGATTGCAGCCGAAGCAGTGGTAACTATTGCGACTCGGCGAAACGAAGAAGGATGGGCTCTTCTCTTGATGGAAGGGGCAGCGCGTGCGGTAGTTGGCCCCGGCCTTCTCGAGCTTCAAGTAGTTACCCACCACGTCAACGATCGACAGTCTGGCCTTAATTTGCTCGACGGTCGAGGACATTATTTAAGCCTCTGGTTTTACTTCAATCGGGGCGTAATTAGGTTTAAGTCCAGTGCCAGCCGGAATCAGTCGGCCAACGATCACATTCTCTTTCAGACCACGGAGACGATCGAGCCCGCCCCGTAAAGCCGTCTTAATAAGCATTTTGGTCGATTGCTGGAAGGAGACGGCCGCGAGGAAGCTCGAAGCCGTGAGCGACACTTCGGAAATACCGAGGAGCATCATGTCGGCCGTCGCTTCGGCGAGATCGGCCTTCTTCGCTTCGAGATTGGCTTCGGCGAAGTTGGTTTGCTCCACCACTTCTCCCACTTCGAAGCCGGTGCCGCCCATGTCTTTGATCCGACGGCGGGAGAACATTTGGCGGATGATCACTTCGATATGTTTCCGAGTGATCGAGGCGCCTTGGAGTTCGTAGATACTGTTGATCTCACCAATAATGTATTCCTCAGTTGCGCCCTTGCCAGCATAGAGGAAGAGTTCCGCCAGATCAGCCAGACCATCGGTGAGCCGTTGGCCACTCTTCACCTGATCACCAGCCTTGACCACCGGACTGCGGAAGAGAGAGAACTTATACTCCACCGGGGTGGTGCTACCGATTTTTTCCTTTTTGGCCGGCGTGGGGAGAATGGTGATGATGTGCTCTTTGTCACCCAAAACCACTTCCGAGACAACGCCATCACTCATCGCCACGACGGCGGGATGCTTGGGGATGCGGCGCTCGAAGATCTCTTCGACGCGGGGAAGACCGCCTACGATGTCGACGCCGACGTCGACGCCGCCCGAGTGCTTCGTTCTCATGGTCAGCTGGGTGCCGGGTTCTCCGATCGCCTGGGCCGCCACAATGCCAACCGCCTCACCGATCGCCCCCAAGTGGCCGCGACCCGGGTCGAGACCGTAGCAGAGTTGGCAGACACCGCGAATCGATTGGCAAGTGAGCACTGAGCGGATCTCGGCCTCTTCGACGCCACCCGCTTCAGCCGCTTTGGCGTCACTGTAAGACAGGAGCTGTCCCTTCTTGAAGAGCGTTTTGCCATCGGGCGTCTTGAGATCAGCCGTCAATACGCGACCGCGAATGACGTTCGCGAGACCGGAGTCGAAGCTCGAGATGTTGGCCTTGGTTAATTTCTTACCCTGCTTCTCACCGCAATCCTCTTCGGTAATAATCACTTCCTGCGCCACGTTAACCAAGCGTTGGGTTAGGTAACCGGCTTTAGCCGTGTTGAGGGCGGTGTCGGTCAAAGTTTTACGCGAGCCGTGAGTGGTGATGAAGTATTCGAGTGGCGACAGACCCTCCTTGTAAGATGGAATGATTGGGAAGTCGATCAAGCGGCCGGCGGGGTTAATGATGAGACCCTTCATCGCCGACATCTGCGATATCTGCGCGAGCGAACCGCGAGCGCCCGAGTTAAGCATGTGCATAACAGGACCATTCGGGTCGAGGGTGGCGGGGAGGAGCTTCTCCACGTGGCTGCGAGCGCGGCTCCAAACCTCAATGTCCATCCGATACTTCTCGTCTTTGGAAATGAGACCGTCGTTGTAAGTCTGCTCGAGCTTGGCACTTTCGGCGCGAGCGCCGGCGATCACTTCTTCCTTACCAGCGGGCACGACCACGTCGTCGAGACCCCAAGTAATGCCCGACATGGTGGAGTAAGTGAAGCCGAAGTTCTTAACTCGGTCGACAATTTCGGCAATCTGGCCGATGCCTTGGCGAGCGATCAAGTCATCGATGAGTCGCGCCATCTCTTTGGTATTAACTTCGTAGTTAACGAAGGGTAATTCGGCCGGCAAGGTCTGATTGAAGAGGATCCGACCGACGGAAGTCTCGATCAAACGATCGGTGAAGGCGGCCAACTTCGGCTCACCATTATTAATGATCTTGATCGGCGCGCGAAGCGAGACGGCGCCAAACTGATTGGCTTGAATCGCCTCTTCTTGACTGCCGAAGATCTTGCCCGCGCCCACATCATCAGGCTTAAAGCGCGTGACCCAGTAGCAACCAAGGATAATATCGAGCTTAAGCGAGATCACGGGCTGACCGTTACCGGGCTTCAAGATGTTGTGATTAGCCGCGAGAATCTCGTGGGCCTCCTTCTGCGCCGCCTCCGAGAGCGGCACATAGACGGCCATTTGGTCACCGTCGAAGTCGGCGTTGAAGGCCGCGCAGACGAGCGGATGGATCCGGATAGCATCACCTTCAATCAAGATCGGCCGAAACGCTTGGATACCCAAACGGTGGAGAGTGGGAGCGCGGTTTAAGAGGACGTACTTATTCTTAATCACTTGCTCCAAGATCTCCCACACTTCCGGCACCTGATCGTCGATCAGACGATTGGCCCCACGGATATTGAAGGCTAATTCACTTTGCAAAATTTTTGAAATGACGAACGGACGGAAGAGCTCAAGCGCCATATGCTTAGGCAAACCGCACTCTGAGAGCTTAAGTTCCGGCCCAATCACGATCACCGAACGGGCCGAGTAGTCCACGCGCTTACCGAGCAAGTTCTGCCGGAAGCGACCTTGCTTACCCTTCAAACTATCGGAGAGTGATTTAAGCGCGCGGCGTTGAGATTGATTGACGAGACTGGCGCTCTGGCCGCGGCGAATTGAGTTATCAATTAAAGCATCAACGGCTTCTTGGAGAATGCGCTTCTCGTTTCGCAGGATCACTTCCGGCGCATTCAACTCGAGCAATTTCTTCAACCGGTTATTGCGGTTGATGACGCGGCGATAGAGGTCATTGACATCAGAGGTAGCGTGGCGCCCACCGTCGAGAGGCACAATCGGTCGAAGATCGGGCGGGATGACGGGGATCACGGCCATAAACATCCACTCCGGTCGGATGCCGGCCTTCCTCATCGAGGTTAAGAGATTGAAACGGCGTTGGAGTCTCGAGCGCTCGGAGGCCCCAACCGACTTGAGCTCCCCTTCCAGCTTCTTAATTTCGACATCAAGATCAAGATTACGGAAAAGTTGGTACACCGCTTCGGCGCCGATCCCTGCTTCGAAGACGGAGGCATACTTGAGCGACAAGCGGTGGTAGGCCACCTCATCCAAGACCTGCCCCAAGGCGAGCTTGTTTAACTGACGCTTGGCTTCAAGGAGCGTCTCCTTCAACTTCTCGCGACTGCGTTCGTCTTGTAAGCTCTTCGACTTTGACTTGTACTCATTATCGATCTCTTTCAAGATTCGAGTCCGCTCTTCTTCGTTAACCTTAGTGATGATGTAACCGGCGAAGTAGACGACCTTCTCAAGGTCGTTGATGGAAACGTCGAGCACGAGCCCGATCCGCGACGGCACACTGCGGAGAAACCAGATGTGAGCGACGGGGCTCGCGAGTTCAATGTGGCCCATCCGCTCGCGGCGGACGATCGAGCGCGTCACTTCCACGCCACAGCGCTCGCAGATGATGTCGCGGTAACGGATACGGCGGTACTTACCGCAATAGCATTCGTAGTCCTTCTCCGGACCGAAGATTCGCTCGTCGAACAAGCCACCGCGCTCGGAACGGCCGGTGCGGTAGTTAATCGTCTCGGCCTTGGTGACCTCACCATGAGACCATTGGCGAATGTCGTCGGGCGAAGCGAGCTTGAGCGAGATGGTGTTGAAGTCGGCCGGACCCATATCAGACTGGCCACCAACTGGCTTCGAGCTCTTGGGAATGAACTCTTCGGGTCCGAGTTCGAAGTCGGACTCGAGCGGCAAACTTGGTTTTTTAGAATTATTAGTGGCCATAATTATAATTTCTTTAACTCAACGTTTAAAGCGAGACCGCGGAGCTCGTTCAACATCACGTTGAAGGAGGCCGGCAAATGAGGCTCACTAATCGGTTCGCCCTTAATAATGGCATCGAAGGCTTGGGACCGACCGACAATGTCGTCCGACTTGATCGTCATCATTTCGCGCAAAGTGTAGGCCGCGCCGTAACCCTCAAGCGCCCAGACTTCCATTTCGCCGAAGCGCTGGCCACCGCGTTGGGCCTTACCACCGAGCGGCTGCTGGGTAATGAGAGAGTACGGACCAACCGAACGCATGTGGATCTTATCCTTCACCATGTGGTCGAGCTTCAAGAGGTACATGTAGCCGATGGCGATGTCTTGGTCGAAAGATTCGCCGGTGCGACCGTCAATCAACTTAACCTTACCCGTTTCGGGGTAGCCGGCGCGCTTGAGCTCGGACTTAATTTCCGATTCGGTAACGCCGGAGAAGGCCGGCGTAATGGCTTGGTAACCAAGCGCGTGCGCGGCGAGACCGAGATGCATCTCAAAAATCTGACCCAAGTTCATCCGGCTCGGCACGCCAAGCGGGGTGAGAATGACGTCGACTGGCGTACCATCAGCGAGGTAAGGCATGTCTTCCTCGGGTAAGATCTTAGCAATGACACCCTTATTACCATGGCGACCGCAGAGCTTGTCGCCGACCGAGACGTTGCGGAGTTCGGCGATCTCAACATGAATGCGCTTCGTAATCCCCGACTCGAGCTTGTCGCCCCGCTCGCGGGAGAATGATTTGACGCCGATGACCTTACCCTTCTTGCCGTTTGGTACGCGCTTCGACGTATCCTTAACGTCCCGCGCCTTGTCGCCGAAGATGGAGCGAAGGAGTCGCTCTTCCGGTGTTAATTCCGTCTCGCCTTTCGGTGTGATCTTACCGACCAAGATGTCGTTCGGCTGGACTTCGGCCCCAATCCGGACGATGCCGTCCTCATCTAGGTTTCGAAGTTTGGCCTCACCAACGTTCGGAATGTCGTGAGTCGTTACTTCCGGTCCGAGCTTAGTATCGCGGACATTAGTTTTAAATTCTTCAATATAGACGCTCGAGAAAACATTATTCTTAACCAAGCGCTCGGAAATAATGATGGCGTCCTCGTAGTTCGCCCCACCCCAAGACATGAAGGCGACTAAAATGTTCTGCCCAATAGCAAGCTGACCGCCAACGCTTGAAGCGGTGTCGGCAAGTAAGTCCCCCTTCTTCACCCGTTGACCCAAGGTAGCCACTGGCCGGTGATGGAAGACGGTGTTGTCGTTCGTCTTTCTAAAGTTAATGAGTTGATGTGACTCTTCCTCTCCCTTATCGGTCTTAACCACAATCTTCTGACCGTCGACGTGCGTAACGGTGCCGGCAGCGTGGGCGATGATGAGCCGACCCGAGTCGCGCGCCACGCGCTCCTCCATGCCGGTCGCAACGAGCGGATACTCGGAAGCGATACACGGGATGGCCTGCTTCTGCATGTTTGAACCCATGAGCGCGCGGTTGGCATCGTCGTGCTCGAGGAATGGAATGAGAGCGGTGCCGATCGAGAAGGGTTGATAGGGAGCGACCTCGATGTAATCCACCTTCTCACGCGCGGCGATGGTTGGACGAGTGTTTAAGCGCACTTCAATCACCTCTTCGAGTAAGTTTAAGTGATCATCATAGGCAACATTGCCGTGAGCGATGGCGAAATTCTCTTCTTCTAAAGCATTTAAATAAACGACTTCCGGCGTAATCTTGCCGTGCTTGACCTTGCGGTAAGGGGTTTCGATAATGCCGAACTCATTGATCCGCGCGTAGTTGGCTAAGTGGAGAATGAGACCGATGTTTGGACCTTCCGGCGTGTGGATCGGGCAGATGCGACCGTAGTGAGAAGTGTGGACGTCGCGGACTTCGAGACCGGAGCGCTTGCGCGTGAGGCCCCCGGGGCCGAGCGCCGAGAGCGTGCGGAGGTGCTCCACCTCGCTCAAGATGTTCTTCTGATTCATGAATTGCGACAGCTGGTTCGTGGTGAAGAACTCTTTGAGTCGCGCTTGGAGCGGCCGCGGACTTAAGAATTGGACGGGTAAAGTGGCGTTGGAATCGATGGTCGACATCCGATCTTGGATGTTGCGGCGCATCTGGATTAAACCAATGCGGAGCTTCTGCTGGAGCATCTCCCCCACCGAGCGGACGCGACGGAGACCTAAGTGATCAATGTCGTCCCCCACGGCGTCGGGCGTATTATTGAGCTCAATAATGTGACGCACGATGGCCACAATGTCGTCAAAGGTGACGGTGCGGACCTCATCGTTCGAGGCCTCTTGATGCTCGAAACGCTTGTTCAAACGGAGGCGGCCGACGACCGAGAGGTCGTACTTGTCGCGGCTGAAGAGAGTGGTAATGAACTCTCGCGCCGACGCGACGGAGGCGAGGTCGGAGTCGCGGAGACGGCGGTAGATCTCGAGGAAGGCCTCGTCGGCGCTAGGGGTCGTGTCGCGAGCGACCGATTTCTCCACATAAGGTCGCGCGCTCTTAATACCCTCAAAGAGAGCCTTAATTTCGTCATTTGTAATCACCTTACCCTCTAGATCGGCAAAGACTTTGAGGAGGTAAGAGAACGGGAACTTGCGCTTGCGGTCGATTCGGACCCAGATGCAATCATCCGACTCCGTCTCGAACTCCACCCAAGCGCCGCCAGAAGGGATAATCTTCGCCCCGAAGTATTTGCGACCGCGAAGCTCATTCTCCGTGAAGAAGACACCATAACTGCGAGCCAGTTGGGGCACGACCACGCGCTCGTTACCATTAATGACGAAGGTGCCGTGATCCGTCATGAGTGGGAAGTCGGCGAGGAAGATCTCTTGCTCCTTCTCCTGTTTCAAAATTTTATTGAGCACCTTCACCCGCACGCGGAGTGGTGTGTCGTAGGAGAGTTGGTTGACGGCGGCGTAGTGCTCATCGAACTTAGGCGTGTCGAGCGCGAAGTCGACGAATGATAATTCAAACTTCTTCTCCGAGTAATCCTTGATCGGCGAGAACTCTTTGAAGAGATCCTTCAACCCTTCCGTCTTCAACCAATTATAAGAATCCTTTTGGATCTTAATGACGTCCGGCAGGTTGAGCAGCGGCTCCTGATACCGAGAGAAATACTTTTTTTCCATTTTGAAGTGAGAAAGACACTACCGTCCCCAGACCATGAGGGCGGGTTGATACCAATTAATAATGGTTAGCCGACGTGAAGCCTAAACAAGATTTAAAAAATTAAACCGTGGCTAAAAACAAGCTTAAAAACGTGGTCTATCAACTAACCACAACACAATCGAGTGATAGTAAGCCTATTCTAGGCCCACTGGTCACTTTTGTCAACCATGTCAACCACACCCTGTGGATAAACCCAATTGGGTAAAATAAAACCGCCTCGAGGGTGAGGCGGGGGCAAGTAGATTCCTCCTGATTCGGTCACGGGTTTGGTCGAGATGGATTGTACTCCACTGCAACTTCAACCCGCGGAAGCCTTCGAATCCTACTCACATCACGACTGGTAATCTCCGGTAGCGACAAGCAACATTGGTGCGGAACATGGTTGATGGTTGTTGCAAGAATGATGTCTCCGGTCTTCCCCTCGAAGGCCCAGGCCAGTAGGGCTTCGACCACAACTTCCCCCATACCGTGCTTTGTTCCACCCATGATAGTGGTTGATACTGCTATCAATTACATCGTTTTTCTCCTTTCAACTTCAAGGTTCACTGTTACCAAAACTCCAACCCTCACAACTACTACTTTTTCGCCTTTTTGTCTAGTTTTTTTGACTGATTATCCCAATGCTTCCATGATCGCTGATTCTTCGAACCCCCATTCGAGTAACTTTTTGAATATCTTGATATTGATGAACTTATGCAACTTTCTTTGAAGAGTGTACTGTCTGTTGGTTTGTGGATTGATAATCAAACAATGGCTACCCTTGCCCTTGGAGCAATCAACTACCAACCCCAACTTTCGGGAAGCTCTAATCCAGTCTGATTGTTTGAGGTCCGACAATCCACCCTTCATGGTTATTTAGTGGCATAAACCGCTTGGGTTAGCGCTACGGCTTCGTTGTCAGATTTCAATAAACTGTCGTTACATAATTGTGCTGGAATTTGATAGTAGGTGAAAATAGCATCTTTGATCATCGAATTAGTTTCTTTGACATCATCCCCACCAGTGATAATTCCGTCGACATTCATAGATTCAGCCGTCCAAGTGCCGTCGGGGTAATGCTCAATATTAAATTTTATACCGCCGTCTAACTGGCGAATTTCTTCAAGCATGGCTAACACGTTGGCATGCTCGCGTTCATTAAAGTTAATTCCCAATTGTCGTAAAACTTGGCTTGAGCTAAAAACAAATTTTCGAAGCATAAGTCTAATTTACCAAGGTTTAAAGATTAGGTCAATTTAAACCATATGTACCAAATTCCTGCTATCGCTAGAGTTTGGATTAATTGATTATTGGGCAAAATAAAAAAACCGCTCGATGGGGAGCGGTTAATTGAAGCCAGTGACTTCCTTGACGGCAACCGGTTGCAAGAGCTCTCTTTGGAATGGGCCATAATGGGCTTCGGCCACAATCTTCTTGCCAGAGAAGATGAGTGGTAACCAGATCGGATCAGCGGGCATTAAGTCAGAGATCGGTAACTGGTCGAGCGGAAACCAAGTTGGACTGGCCATCTCTTCTGATTCTTGTGGTTTCCCCGACCAACGTCGAGCCAAATAGACGTGGACCAGGCAAGAAAACTTACTACCATCGCTCTTGTTGTTGTGGAAGGTGACTTCGGCTACTTTCTCCAAATCGGCGGCGCTAATCTCCACCCCTGTTTCTTGCTCACATTCGCGAATCACGCATTGAGTCAGGGTCTCTGCGCCTTCGATCCCGCCGCCATAACCATTCCATCTTCCCTCACCGATGTGACGAGTCTTTCTCGCGAGCAGCACTTGGCCATTCTTGATCATGAAGACTAGAGTCGCTTCCTTCAATGTTTTCTCGATTGGGATATTGACCTCCATTCTAACTTGGATGGGATCA
>ERZ1292623.5097-Hain-H51-01um-R1-5097-length-10565-cov-5_pt1 | contig 10565 bp, 9 predicted proteins | sample MGYA00564398_ERZ1292623 | MGnify/ENA primary metagenome ERZ1292623 (study PRJEB36523, sample SAMEA6512633) | groundwater metagenome | collected 2019-01-07 | study: AquaDiva: Metagenomics assemblies of 32 groundwater samples
GTGCCGGCCCGTCAAGCCCTGATTGCCCCGCCAGGAAGCCCGCTCATGCCAGATTCCGGTCGCCACATCGTAATCAAATGTCCGATCTTCAGTCGGAAAGGTGAGTTGATAGAAATAATGGCCCTCTTCATTGTAACAGAAACCAATCCCATCGGCAACCGTGCTCATTTCCGCAATCTGGTGCGACAGTTGCGGGGTCGAGATAATCACGGCATTGAAGCCCTGATTGCGCCTGACCGTCAAATCAGAGGCCAGCCAGAACAGGGAATTGTCGCCCCAGCCCACGGAGGCCGCCGCAGCTATGCCCAGCTCCAGATTGCCGCCCGGCGCACGCTGAAAGACCAGTTCCGCATCCCCGGAGTTATAAAAGATTTCCGTGGAGTTGCCCTTCCAAATCCAGAGTTGCCGGTAATAGGAGACCATCATCAGAATCGGATCGGTCTTGACCTGCGCGTTGGCCTGGTCCAGCGGGTCCCAGCTCAGGCCGTCTTTCAAGTCCGAGTTGTAGAACTCATTGGTAGCCGGTCGATGGGAGAGGAAAAACCCATCCTGGGCCGTAACACTACCGCCGCCGAGGAATTCCACAGCGGGATAGGCCGGATTGGTATCAATCAATACCGCAAATACTTCCGTGATGGTGTCCCATAAATAGGCCAGTTCGAGCGTGCCATCGTTAATCATTAACTGATAGCCGCCGTCCCCGTTGTCAATATGGGCCATCGTAACCGGCCCGCTATCGGTAGCTAAAGGCTTGGTTGCATTTATGATCGTGGCCGTATAGCTGGTATTAACTTTATAGACGTAACGGCCTAAGACCAGAAACAGCGTTGTACCAATCGGATACAGGCCGCGCATTTCCGCCAGCGGGTAACTCACGCGCTTGAGCGAAACCGCATCCAGTGTGCCGACAAACGTACCGCTGCTGTTGAACGCTAGATTGCCGCCGGAGCCGCAAATTATATCTTCGCTGTACGTCCCGTTGTGATTGCGGGCTACTCCTGCCGTGCCGCCGACAACCGGGGTGATAAAGCCGCCCGTATAGCCGGAGATCGTATAGACCAGCCGATAAGTTACATACTGGCTGATCGAGCCGGCCATAGCTGCGGCCAGTTGCGAAATCGAATCGGTCTGGCCGGCCAACACGCGCTTGACCGACATATTTTGAACCTTGAACTTGGTCGTGGCGATATTGGTATTCTGGTAAATCCCCAACGCCAAGGCATAAGCGGTGGTTGTTCCTATCGTGGCGGCAGTAGTGATTGTTTCCGTAAAAGAACCGTTGGCGCTCCTGGCCGTGCCTAGAGTAATTAAATTGCCAGGAAATGCCGCGTCCGTCCCGCCCAGTTTAAAGCGTATGTCGGTCTGCGCCCCGAATACCGTAGGCGGATTGCCGACCGGATCGACAATTTGAAAATAAACCTGATAAGGCTTGCTTGCTTTAAGGGCTACCGCCAAGTCGGTATAAGCCTGACGGATAAAACCGCTTGTACCGGCAAGAAAGGCGAACTCAGCCGTATTGCCCGCAACGGTAAAGTTGGCATTATTGGCCGTCCAGGTCGCCCCTACACACTCCGTGCCCAGCGCGGCATTTGTACAGGCCGCGTTATCCGTCCCATACGCCCACTTGTCACCCAGCGTCCAGCTTGTAGCCGCGCCGGTGAACCCGCCGTTGGTCAGGATTTCCGTACCCAGTTCGGCGGCGCTCAGGTTCAGTACGGCCCGCAAGCCCGAAGTGCCACGCATGGCCGAGCGACCACCCTCCCGGTCCAGTTCCGGGAACAGATTAATCGCCCGCTGCGGATTGGCGGCCTTACTGTGTCCTTCATAAGAGCCGCCGACAAACGGTACTTCCATCGGTTACCTCTGGTTGATTGCCGGCTGCCCGCCCACTACATCCATCGGAGTCGTGCTTTTCAGTATCTTCTCCGGCGTGCTGTTCAGAAAATCGATCATCTGTTGAGAACTGATCGCATTGGCGGCCACAATCTGCGGAATATCTTTCCCATATTCCGGGGCCAACTCCACTGCTACGTTCCACTTGAGCGCCCGCGCGTAAGCATTCGGCAGATTCACGGTTGTATCGTAATTTGTTACCGCAAACTGCGCGAACGGCTGCCAGACATCCATGTAAATCCGCAGGGCCGCGCTCGGTGTTTTGTAGAAGAAAATTACCCCGTTTGGATAGGAATGATCGTAATAGTATTCCGAGGGAGTATCGACACTGAATTTGTCGCTTTTCTCATTGTAGCGCATCCGGGAAGTCGGCAGTACGGGTGTATCCGCATTGGCGGAACTGCGAATAAAAGCATCAATAACCTTGTTCGGGCGGGCGGTATTAACCAGCGAGGCGGAGCCGACCAGGACTGTACCGGCAAGGGCGGTACAGGTTATTGTGGTTATGGTCTTGAATAATTTCTCGCCGTAAACGTTACGCCCGCCGCTCACGCCTACCCCGGTCAGACCATTAATAACCTCGACCAGAGCATTGCCGAGCACATCCGTGCCGGTTACGGTAAAGACTTTGGCGGACTCATCCAGCACACAGTTAAACACGATCTGCCGCGGAACATCAAAGGTTGCGGGGGACGCGCCGAGGGTGCTGTGCGCACCGGTGATTGCTATGCTGGTCTGGCTGGCCGTACCGGTTCCGATCCCGTCAGGATCACCGGCTACGGCGGACGGCCCGATGGTATAGGACTTCCGGTAAGCTTCCAGGGCGAAGTCGATCTTGTCATAATCGAAAGCTCTGAGCCGCTGAATCGACCAGGTGTCCAGCAGAAGGTTGGCCGCCTCGATCCCGTCATTGAAGGCTGGCGCATCGGGTGTAGCGGCTGCGTCCGTGATACCGATTGAGCGCAGGGCTGCGTTGATAATCGTGCGAGGTGTTGCCATTGCAAGCTCCTATGAATTAGCGATGCTGGACTCGGATAAAACGCACTGGAACGGTTTCATTGTCGGCTGTTTTTACTATTTTATATGTTCGGTCTGCCTCACCGTTGACTATTGCCAGGCGTTGGACGTCCACGTCCTCGCACTCAATACCGATCAGTTTGGCTAAGTTGAAACTCAACGGCAGTAGCCATTCCTGCGGAAAGCCCGGCGAATCGGTGCGATTGACAAACATTTCCAGTGAGAACTTGGCGTTGAATACGATGGTTCCACTTATATCCGCGCAGGTCGGCCAGATGCGCAGCACTCCATTGGTCATCTGCGGATCGTAGAACACGCCCACCGGTACACTGGCTGTATCTTTGGTATTGATTGCATAGTATTCTTCTCTCGAATAAACCCGGAGCGGTCTTTCGCTGCCGCCCTCGTCCTTGTACCGGGGATTGAGGATTTGTAGCGGGCGGCTAATCAGCGAGTCATAAACCACTACCCTGGCTCCCACAGATACGGCATCGGTCAGTACAGCCGTCAGCGTCACTACATTGGCCGCCGGCGTGCCGTTAATAGTTGTCCACTGGAAACTCCCGCCGTCCAGTTCGACACCGATCACGTTGGTAGTCGCCATCCCATCATCATCATCCACGGTGATCGAACTGGCTCCGGTAACCGCGGCTACGTCCACTTTGGCCTCAATGACCGTCAAGGCTGCGTGATCGCCGGAAGGCCCAAGCGAGAAGGCAATCGTTTCCGCTGCGGGAATAAGCGATACATCCCGGAAAAGCCAGAGGCCGATATCGTCAATGGCCCATAAAGCCAGCATCTGATTCAGGATTTCCCTGGCGTTCTCAATCTCTTCCGCTGATACCGAGCCGCCGAGTTTCACCTTATGGAGCTTCCGATAGGCGGATTTGATAATCGCCAGAGCATCGGTACTGATGGTGGTTACGCCTGAAGTTGCCATTTACAAGCCTTTCGGAAAGGAATCTGCACAGATGCCGAAATCGTCTGCATCCTTTCTGCTCAAGCATCTGCTAAATTACATCCTCGCGTTTTCGTGCAGTGTCCGCCGGTGTTTCGGCCTACGCCCGCCACGGTAGGCGCGGAACATGCCGAATGCACGACCGATAGCCGCGTCCTGGCTGAGTTCTGGATGTTCGTCTTTAATCATCGGAATTGCGCGGGCGACATACGCTTTCTGGCTTTCGCCCTTCTTGGGATAAGGCATTGTAACTCCTATAAGGATTCCGCGGTTACTTCACCGGGTGCAACGAATTGTGGCGAAAGCACCCAGCGGGTATCTGGGTCATAGACTGTCCAGAGTTCGACATTGGTTATCGAGCCGACAAAGCCCAGGCCGGAAAATTCCAGGGCCAGCGGCGTAGTCGAGCCGCAGACGATTGTTTCGGTAAATTCGCTGGAACTGCTGCGTTCCGTACCCGCCGTCCCGGCAAGAATTGGCCTTAACGTTCCGGCGCTCCGGGTCATCGTAAAGACCAGTTTGTAGCTTTTGCCCGCCTCCAGCTTCGGATCCAGCATCTTAGTAGAAAACTGCTTCAGCAAACGGGCGCGAATCAGACTGACATCATCGATTGAGCCGACCAATAGGCCGTCAGTGGCCTCGAATTCCAGTTCTCCGGCGGCTCCGGCGGTCAGAAATTCGGTGTAAGTGCCAGCCTCCGTTCGTACCGTCCCGGAAGTGCCGCCTACTTTGGGAGTAAGGTTTCCGCCGGTAACCCCGCTCAGGGTATAAGTCAGGCAATACTGCACATCCTCGACAATCGGAGATACCAGATCAGCGGCTAACTGCTTGGCGCTGGTAATAGATATGGCAGGTGGCGTAATAACCACATTATCAATCAATGCGCCGGGAAAACCAGTTGTACCGGCAAGACCCGTAAAAGTGATTTTCAGAAAGTCATCTACTGCGCCGGCTACAATCGAGAAACTGATATCCTGATAATTCGGACTGACGCTATCTTCAGGCAGTGGGCCGTAGGTCGCACTATTCGTACCGCCCAGCGAAGCGACAAGGGTTAAATTTCCGTAATATGGCAGATGACCAATCTTATATGCGCGGAAGGCAACGGTATAAGTGCCGCCAATGGTCAAGCTCTGCGCTGGTGAAGTAGCAACAAAAGAGGCTGTAGTTGCATCATGCCTTAACGTGCCGCCATTAAGGGCTGTCCAATAAAAGCCGCCGCTATCCCAGCCCTGGGCGGTTGTGTCAAACGCATAGGTTGCGGCGCTAGGCAGTGCACGGTTGAGTTTGCCGCCGCTGATCGTCCAGTTGCCGCCCCTTTCCCACTCCGTATCCGAGGCAAACGCGCCATTCGTAATCTGTTCCGCGTCCGAGGCCGAGAGTTGCGAAATCGCCCCGCGCACCCAGCTCCAGGTCGCTTCTTCATCCAACTTCCAGGCATGGATAGAAGGTTCATCATATTTGAGGGCCGCCGGGTCTTCCTCGAACGTGCCGTCAAAGATGATGTTATGCGGAATGTACGCCGGCTGCGTGAAAGGCCGTGCGTCCTCTACCATTGCGGTATCGGCCTTGGATTGGACAAAATCTTGCGGATGCTGGGGTTCCCAGCAGCTATTTGCGTGAACGAGCTGCTTCTTCCAGTTATACCGGCACTCGCTGCGCAGGGCATGGCGACCGCAGATATCACAAATTACCCGGTAATCGCCAGGACGATAAGTAGTTTTCATCCGTCATATCAGATCGGCGGTTGACTATTAGCGGTTCGGATGCACGACTTGAAAGTCCAGATAGCCCTCGACAAAACTGGTAATCGCCACGCGCAGAGCCGCAATCGCTCCGGTCGTGAACTGCGATTCCATGTCCGCGTCTTTCTTGCCGCCGCTGTACGACTCCCAGCGGGCCGTATCCTCAGTAAACGCACCGCTCAAAATGTTATCCTGGGTGCGAAAGACTTCATACTGGAAGTTCGGATTGGTCATCCGGTAGGCGGCATAGCCGATCCCCTGCTGTAAGCGGTCCGTGCAGACCGCGGCGCCTTCCAGTTCATCGGCGGTCCCGACCTGTACGTTGCCCGTCAGCGCAGCGGAGGGCAGAATCTGGGTGATCTCGGAAAAGTTCTTCTTAGACTTGACGGTCGCTAAAGCTCCGGGACCGGTAAGTGATTCGGTCAGCGCATTGCCGTTCCGGTCTTTCCCCGTAACCGCGAAGGTCTTCGCCGATTCATTGGACACGGCGGTGATCGAGATATGCCGGGCCATGTCCAGGACGGACTTGTCCGCGAACGCGCCGTTGATTGTCAGTCCCTGCACGCCCGTCAGCGCGGGTGTCTGGCTCTCGCAGATGCCGTCCGCGTCATCGGCATTACCGACCACGATTGCCCCGGCGGTCGCCGCGTCCACCAGTACCTTACTGACCTGGAGGAACGACAGGGTAGAAGTGGCGTTGCCGGCATTCACGCCCGTTACGGCTTCGGAAATCGCCTGGCTCAAACTATTCAAGCCGGTTATGGTGAACGTCCGGGCGGTTTCATCGCCGGTGCAGCCAATCACCACCGCCGCCGCCGCCCGCATATTCGCCACGCCGGTTTCGACTTTCAGCGTGCCGTTGAGCACGAGGGCGATTGCTGAGGCTACGGTCTGCGCTTGGCAGATAGCATCTACCACCGCTGCGACCGGAGCAAGTGTAAGTTTAACGGGTCGCATGATGATACCTCGTTGGGTTAAAGAACTGCCGGGGCCATCAGGTGGACTGGCCCCGGCGAGTATCCTGGAAAAAGTGCAGCCTTACGGAATGGCAGCAGCAGCAGGATCGAGTTCGCCACTGGAGCCGGCGGTATTGCCGCCGTAGTTTTCCAGCCAGAACATCGCTTCACCGATATAGACCGGAGCATCGTTCTTGGCATAACTGCACATATTTTGAATCATGTGCCCGGTGCTGGAGGCGTGGAATTCGATACAGTATCCAGCCGTAGTCGTATCCTGATTGAGAACGATATTTCCCGCAACTAAGGCGTTAGTCGCGATACCGGCATCGTGGTCAATCGTGGAATCTGCCGAATCCACGTCTATATGGTTATTCAGCAGACGCAGATTACTGGTTGTCCCAGCAAACAGGATCGAATTAGTCATTGATCCGGCGATCAGTCCGATAAAATTGCAGTTCTGGATCGTCAGATCAGTAACGGTCGTGGCGACCGAGACATGGATCAGCCATTCCTGGGTATTCACGGTGTCCCGGCAGACAATTCCGTCCAGGGTCAGACCGTCAGCAGCCGCATCGACCAGGATCGCCTGAGTCGAACCGCCGGTGTAGTTACAGACCAGCTTGATGTTCGAGATGCTTACGTTGGCCGCCGTTACACTTACCACGCCACCAACCACGGTAGTGGTAAATGTAGGAATGCGGCTGCCCGAACCCAGGCCGATAATGATCTGTCCGGCCACGCTACACACGAACGAAGTAGCGGTCAGCGCTTCCGTATGCGCCTCTTTAATGATAATCAGATCACCGGCTGCGGCCTTGGCGATTGCCGTGAGAACGGCAGCATAGGGCCGGTCGAAACTGCCATCACTGCGAACGGCGGCGTTGCTGTCCACAAACCACGCTTTCTTGGAAAGCAACAGCATGATCGGCAGGTTCTGAATTACCGCGCCCTGATTGAATCCTTCCGGGTAAACAGAAGGCGAAGAAAAGACACCTGGCATTGTGAAAACCTCCTACAGCCCCGCTTGGGGCCTGTTTTGGATCTCCCGTAGTTTCGGTTTAAACTGGACTGGGCGGCCCTACTACGGTTCAGCCGCCCGTCCAGAACAGCGCGTTATCTTGCTAAGTGCTTATATATCAAGCACTATCTCCCCTCAGAGCAATAGACGCACTTCGGATCGGTCCAGCCCTGGGCATTGCGGAAAGTCGCTCCATACATGGCGTTCTTTGTATTGAAGTCGTTGTCTTCGTCAAAAGCATCTTTCTCGCGCTGGAAGGATTTCAGGCCGTCCGGACAGTCCGTGATAATGAACCAGGCGTCCGTGTCGGTGAAGTAATGGTTGACTTTGATGCCCTGCGGAAACTTGCCGGAGGCGCGCAGGTAGTTGATGTCATTGTTCGCTGATCCGACCCGCAACTCAGACTTGAGGATGCGGTAAGCATCCGGCTCCAGCTCCGGGGGAATGGCGAGTTTCAGCGGCAGGACGCGAATCTTGTTGCCGCGGTCGTCCGCCCAGCGCCCGATGTCGATAGTCGCCTGTTCCAGCGCGGCCTCGGACAGATCGGAGGGCGTTGTCAGTTCGTTCTGGTAGGTGCCACCGGCTCCGCCGGCATTGGGATGTACCAGAGAGCAGAGTTCGATACCATCCCCGCCGGTGTAACTGGAATTGAACGCCCGGTTAAAGACGTTGGCGTGAATGGTTTCTTTGGTCTGCCGGATCGAATAGGCCAGCGCCTTGGGCTTGCGCAGCATCTGATTGGTAAGCTGATACTGCGAATCGCTGAACAACTCCCAGGTGATGATGAAGCCCAGCCCGTAGGAAACCATCGTATAGCGCTTGATGAATCCCTGCGCCATCGAATCGAACAGAATGGGCATCCCTTCAGGCTTGACGGGAACCAGCCCCATCTGCGTCAGGCCGACATCTTCCTCGTATGCCTTCTGCGAGGGCAGAACTTTGAAGAGTTCCGTGTACTCAATCGCATACTCCGCGTACTGAGTACCATAGGCCGCGTTAATACCCGGCCAGAGGAACTTGGCAAAATTGCCACGAGTCATAACAGCCATGTTTAAAGCTCCACTCGAAAATATTGACTGATTTTAAATCAGATTCAAAGGCTCCGTTGTGGAGCTAATTATGCACCGTGAACTGCCGTTACGCCGGTTGCCCGGAACTGATGGAGGTTGTAACAGACCAGGCACTTGGCGTTTGTGCCCAGCGCGTTGTCTTCCCGATCTACCAGACCCAGGCAATGGAAAACCAGGGTGCTGGTATTGGCGAGCGTGGAGGTGTTGATCTCCATCCCGGAAGTGCCAGCCGTGGTGTCCACGCCAGCATCCACCAGGTCGCCGTTCGCCCCGATATCCCCGTCCTCGAAGGAAGCGTTATTCTGCACTTCCATGATGAGATTCGGATCGGTATCGACATAGCAGTACTGGCCGGTCGAGGCCGGATGATGCTTGCGGCCCAGGTTATCGGGATCGTACTCGATCTCCGTAACTACACCGTAGGGCGTATTACCGGCAGCCGCATTGACCACGCAAGGCACGATTACGCCTGCGGTGTTCGCTTGCAGCTTCACAATATCGCCCACGGCAACGGCGACAGCGACGCCGGTCTGGATGTAGCACTTACGCACTCCAGCACCGACCCACTGCGAGCCGTTCAGGTTTCCAACGGGCTTGAACCCGTTGACAGTATCGACATTAGCCACTTAAAACACTCCTACATTTGGCCGTTGACTAGAAAAACCACAGTTTACAGCGGTCTTGCTGCTTCGTCCTCTTGGCCGACCGGAACCATTGTGATCTGAGGGTGCGCCCCCATGCCACGAAGTCCCTCCGGCACCCTGAACAGTCCGCGCTCCCGCTCGGCGATCTCTTCCTGCTTGTCGCGCTGGCGCGCCTCGTACTGATCGAGAGGCATTTCCATCAGGTACGCCCGGACTGGCCGGTTGGCGTTGTCCGCTCCCACAACCTGACTGATCGCCTTACCGAGCCGCGAGGCGATTTTCGGATCACCCTTGACTTCGATTCCCGCGTCTGCGTTCGGATCTTCAACCAGATTGTAGCCGCAAGCCTCCATGTCCTGAATGCGCAGACCGTCCTCGCTATCATTGACGTACACGCGCTTCATGTTCGGCACCTGCGCGGCTACCAGACGATTGCGCACACTGATAGACCGGCGGACAGGACGATTGTTAGGTTGATTACTGCGTCTGAGTGTTGCGAGCTTGTCCCGTTTTCGGGCTAAATCCTCTTCGATACGCAATTCTTCATCCACGGCGGCTAATTCGCGCCGCCTGGCTTCCAGCGGGTCGCTGCTTCCCGAAGATGCACCTGGCGCGGCTGTTGAACCACTGGCGGAGGATACCGATCCTTCATCCCCTGGCCGATGGTCAGAGCCGCTTTTGCCGATGATCCTCAACGCGACACCATCTTTATACTGCACAACTTGGACGACATTACCCGCCGCTTCTTCGGATTTTCTCCTGCGCAGACAGGCGTTTTCATCCCTGTAGGGGCTGCCGTCCGGCTTTAACAACAGTCCGGCTGCTGCCGGATCTTGGGTTTTCTGAATGTTGTTATCCATTATCGATCCTGTCCTTGTCAAATTTGCCTTGCAGGCTCTTCAGGTATCCGTCCCGCGTCAACAGCCCGGAGGCCACGGTGCTATCACACATCCGCTTGCCCGCATCGTCCAGGCTGGCGTAGGTGATCGCATTCGAGTGCCGCGAGAGCGCCCCGCCGTCCCCGCCCTCCACATCGTTGATCTTCTTGCGCACTGGCTCGTTGTTATTGCCGTTGCCGGCCTGATACTCGGCAATCGCAGCGTCTATGGCCTCCAGGACCTCTGGTATGGGTGCATTATATGCAGCCATTTCGTCAGACACTTCATCGGCCAGAGCGGTCAGAATCGCATTGTCCCGTCCGTGCTGGCCGTACCAGGAGTTCTCCTGCTTCCACTGCACATAGGCCGGATTCAGCGGCTTG
>ERZ1292623.549-Hain-H51-01um-R1-549-length-40431-cov-6_pt2 | contig 10564 bp, 20 predicted proteins | sample MGYA00564398_ERZ1292623 | MGnify/ENA primary metagenome ERZ1292623 (study PRJEB36523, sample SAMEA6512633) | groundwater metagenome | collected 2019-01-07 | study: AquaDiva: Metagenomics assemblies of 32 groundwater samples
TGGAGATTTGTTCCTTTTGAATTAATGGATGTTGCTGGATTAGTTGAAGGGGCTAGTGAAGGGAAAGGATTAGGAAATGAATTTTTGAATGATTTAAGTGCTGCTGATGCTTTTATTCATATTGTTGATATGGGTGGAGAAACAAATGGAGAAGGAAAGCCTGCTGAAAATTATTATCCTGGAGAAGATATAAAAATTGTTGAAAAAGAACTTGATTTATGGTATTTTGGAATTTTCAAAAAAGGATGGAAAACTTTTGCAAGAACTGTTGAAATGCAAAAGGGAAAATTAAGTGAAGCAATCGCAAAGCAGTTTTCAGGGTTAAAGGTTAGAGAAGATCAAGTTAAGAGAGTTTTTTTGAGAGGCAAATTAGATTTTGAACATCCGAGTAAATGGACAGAAGAAGATGTTTTTGAATTTGCTCGTGCTTTAAGAAAAGAGACCAAGCCAATGATTATTGCTGCTAATAAGATGGATAGGCCGAGAGCAAAAGATAACTTATTTAAGATTCAAAAGGAATTTGATTATACTATCGTTCCATGTTTTGCTGAAGGGGAATTGGCATTAAGAGAAGCTGATAAACATGGCTTGATTTATTATGTTCCAGGAGATAACGATTTTAAAATTGTTGGAGAGTTAAGTGAGAAACAAAAACAAGCTCTTGAGGGAATTAGGGAGAAAATAAAGGAATTTGGAAGCACTGGAATACAGGAAGTTTTGAACAAAACAATTTTTGATATTTTAAAGATGATTTGTGTTTTTCCTGCAGGAGATAAATTAGAAGACAGCAAGGGAAATGTTCTTCCTGATTGTTATTTAATGGAATTTGGAAGCACTGCTTTGGATTTTGCATTTAGATTGCATACAGATATTGGAAAAGGGTTTGTAAAAGCAATTGATGTCAGAACAAAGAAAGCTGTTGGGAAAGATTATGAGTTGAAGAATAGGGATGGACTTGAAATAATAACACGATAAGTTTAAAAGTAAGTTATAATTTTGAATTTTATGATTAAAACTCGCAATTTAGAGGCTGAAGCCAATTCTTTGGTTGTTGGAGGAGTAGCTAAGGATTTAGATCACGCCTTTGCAATTATCCATGATTTAGATAGAGTAAGAGAGAAATCAGATTCTGTTTTGTTTTATGTTAATCCTGTTATTAAGCATAATTTTCCTATTGTTTCACGGGATGAGGGAACTTATAATAATACCGGGATAAGATTTGCTCAAGTTCCTTCTGGTGCTTTGAATCTGGATTTTTCTTCTGTTGGTATCGCTTTAGGAAAGATTATAGAATATGTTCCAAGAGAATCTTCTGAATCTGTTTTGGCAGCTAGGATTAGTAAATTTCTGCATGGAGATTTTGATGGCTTTTACCTAACTCCATTTTCTGCAGAAGCTGTTCGTAGAAAGGGAAGCAGGACTTTTGAAGATAGATATGCTCAGGATATGGGTGTTAATTTGGAGAGGATAGAATTTTCTCATGTTAAAGGAGATTATCTAATTGGTATGTTTGCTGAGTGGGGAAATAGATTTGGAGCTGAAGTTCCACATCTTGTTTTATCAATTCCTAGAAGACATTTTTTACAGGTTTTACAATAACAAGATGATAGAAATTAATATAAACCCTTTTTAATTAATAGATATATGGCTGGAGATAATAGAGTTCCTTATATGGCTGCTGAAGATCTTTTGAGAGGAGGAAGACCTTGCTTAGCTGTTGAGGAATTGTATGATGAGTTGGTCAGAGAATCTGCTGGGCAATTAATTGATCCCGTTGTTTTGAGAAGAGGACAAGATTGGAGTTATTTGAATAGTCAAGTTGTTGGTGGAGAAGTAGGTCTAAGAAAGTAGGACAATTAAACAACTAGTAATTTCTAACTTCCCAGATAATTGTGTTTCTTCCGGGGATGTTTCCAACAGGTATTTTGTATGAACTGAATTCTATTACCGAGTCTTGGTAAATCTCTAGAAGAGCTTCTATGTCTGATAAGCTTGACGGATAGAGGTTTTGTCTTAGTAGCATATGCGCTTGTAAACCAAAAACGTGTTTTTGTTCTCTTCTTAGGGCTTCGTTCATTGGAAATTGGATTGTTGAGTAGAGAAGATAAAGTCCTCTTTCTGTTCTCATTAGCTCTCCTTGGATTGTTAGATGTTCGTCTGGCATAGACTGGTTGAATCTCATATGCTTTATTTTTACATCACTTTCCATTAAAGATGCGATTTCTTTGTCTAATTCGCTCAAAGGTATATTGTATCTCACATTTCCTCTTCTTGTCCCAATTTTTGATCTTATGCAGACTCGGCCACTCCACCCACTTTTTCTTATTTCTTCGGGAGAATCCCAAGTTAGGGGTTTATTTCCAAAGGCGCCCGCATTATAGCGTTCGTAGCATTCAACTTTTGTAGGAATCTTTTCTGTAGGCATTTAATTTTCGATTTAAGATAATTTATAAAAATATGTCTTTTCTAAGATATATGATAATTCATGTTAAAGTTAAACCAAATTCTAAGAAAGAAGAGATAAATGATTTGGGTGAAGGAAATTTTGTTGTATTTTTGAAGGAGAAGGCTGAAGATGGAAAGGCGAATAGAGCATTGTTGAAAATATTAAGCAAGAAATTTGAAATTTCTTACAAACAAATAAGTATAAAAAATCCAAGGAGTAGAAATAAAGTAATAGAGATAAAAAATTAGGCATGAATTCTCTTTATTCCTTTTATTTTATCGAAATCTGAATCCTCGGATATGATATCGGCGTTAATTGACATTGCTGATGCTGCGTGAATTGCATCTCTTGGATTTATCTGATATTTAACAAATATTTCTTGCGATTTTGTTATTATGTCTTTTGTTGTTGATATCAATTCTAGATTTGGCATTTTTAGAAATTTGCTTCCTTGTTTTTCAGCTATTTCTTTTCCAAAGAATTTTTTTAAAACATAAGTTATCTCATCCCACGTAAGTGCAGATGTGAAAGCTTCCATTTTTCCGGAAACTATATTTTCTATTATTTTAACGGCATTTTCTTTTTCCTTTTTTTCTTTTAGTAGAGCATTTAGAAATATGTTTGAGTCAATGTATCTTTTCATATCTGTCAGACTCCTTTAGGATTATTTTTTTAATATCTTTCATAGATATATGCCTTCTTAATTTTGGTACATTTAGGAAATCTTCCAAATACTCCTTGGGTTTTTTTTCTTGCTTTATTTCTACTTTGTTATCTTCTATCTCAAAAATAACTTCAGAGCCTTTTGAAAGATTAAGCATTTTCCTTATATCTTTAGGTATTACGACTTGACCTTTTTCTCCTAGTGGACGTCTTATTATCATAATTTGTAAAGTAATACCTAATATTTAAACTTTTTCATATCTGAATGTAGGAGTTTATTACTTTTTAGTTGTAGCACACTATTATAAAGATTATCTTTCTAAAATGGAGATGGCGTGGATTAAAGAAAAGAGAAAAGTAGGAAGCAGAAAGATGGTTTATTCAGATGCAGAGGATTTACAAGAGAGAATGGATGAGATTATTCGTGTTTTGAGCATGGAGCACATTAAACTTGGAAGGGTAAAGTGTATTAGGAGCAAGGGAAGTTCAACAAAAAGGACTCTTGCTCGGTGTCATGCTCTTGGAAAAGTTATGCAGCACGGAATGAGGCAAGGGGCGTTTTACACGATTGAGTTTTTAGAGCCATTTGAGAAATTAAGCAAGAAAGAGCAGGATAAAGTTATAATTCATGAATTGATGCATATTCCTAAGAGTTTTGGAGGCGGTTTTCGACATCATGATTTTGTTTGTGATAGAAATGTTGAAATAATGCATGAAAACTTTGAGAATCTGAAAAGAGGAAAAGAATTATTTTAAATATCTTTTTATCTCTGATTGTTTTCTAATTATTAGAGGATATTCGTCATATTCATCTACTAAATTATTATTTTCATCATATTCTTTTGTATGAACTCCTTGTGTAGTAGATATTCTTTCTCTTCTTAGTCTTCTATTTGTTGTTCTTATTTCTTTATCTAAAGAGATTTCATATTTTCCTAGGTAATCTCTATTTCTTCCAAATCTTTTTATTGTGGCGTGTCCTCCCCCTATAATTATGTAGCTAAACATATCTATTTCTAACCTTGTATCTCGACTTTCAATTTCTGTCCTTGAATATGGAGTTAACGGAATTTGCCAGTAAGTTAATTTTCCTTCTTCTAATTGAGAAGTTGAGCATCCAAATGATGAAAGGCAAAGTAAGAATCTTGAAAGTATCCTTGTTAATGATTTTTGCATGAGATTTTTAAACCTATATAGCTTAAAAGATTTATGATAGTTTATTATAATAATAAAGAGATTAATATCTCTGTTAAAAAAGTTGATTTTCTTGGAAAGGTAACTGGATTGATGTTTAAATCGAGAGATACAGATAATTTATTGTTTGAGAATTATAGAGATTCAAAAATGGCTATTCATTCTTTTTTTGTATTTTCTCCTTTTTTAGCGATTTGGCTTGATGAAAAAGACAGAGCAATTGAATTTAGAAAAGTAAAACCATTTACTTTTTCACTTAAACCAGAAAAAAAGTTTAGAAAGATGATTGAAATACCATTTAATGATAGAAACCGAGAAATAATTGGATTTTTCGTCGGGAAAAGAAAGATTTAAATATGTAGGCATTTAATAATAATTAAATATTTGTTAAAAGGAGGTGTGTAATGGGAAAAATAATTGCTAAAAAGGTCATAAAAAGAAAGCCTGGATATTTATACTATGTTGATGGACAGGGAAATGTCTGCGAGGCAAAGATGGCACGTGGCGGAAGAAAGAAAAAGAGAAGATAATTTCTCTTGATTTTTATTTTTTTATTTTAATTGTGTTTATATACATCTATTGTCTTGGTTTTTAATGAGGATAGTCAATTGGTATCATTCTTTTAAGATAAAGAGATTGGTTAGAGAACATCCAGATGTTGATCCTGATGAGATAAGACAAGATTATTATAATCGTTTAAATAACGGACCTGATATATGCTTGGCTATCTTGGATGCTAGGGCTCCTTTGAATTATGGGGTTGATTTGGTTAATTCTGTTGAGGAGAATTTTTTTAATAGAATGAAGAGATTTGGTATGGATTTGGTTGATTCTATTATGCCAAGATAATTAGGTTTTTATAGTTTGTTTTGTTTTCTTTGATATGAGGAAGAGAAGGATAAGTTATTTTAGGTATGCTTTCATTCTTGCTGTCTTGCTTTCGCTTTTAACTTTGGTTGTTTCTTTTTTGTCTCCGATTTTTGATAGAAGGCTTGTTTATAGGTTTTTTTATTATTCTTCTATGAATTTTGTAGTTTTGATAGGGATTGCTTTGTTTGCGAATTGGAAAAGGACACTTATTGGGGAAAGGGTTAAGAAGCATTTATTTTTGATATTTACTGTAATTTATACAGTTATTTATATTTCATCAAGTTTTAGCTTTTTGTTTACTTTACAGGCAATTGAATATCAGACGTTATTTTTTGTATATCAAGTTAAACCTCTCACGACACTTCTTCTATACGGTATTTTAATGCTTATTGGACTATTTTTGATATCCTTTTTAGTTTCAAAGAGATATGAGTTTGTTCTTTTATCTTGGAATAAAAGATTTTGGCCTAGAACTTTGTTTTTTGTGAGCTTAGTTGTTTTTCTATTTTGTATTTATGTTATTTATTCTCTTATTGGTGTTTTTAATCCAATTGTTACTTCGTATTCAGAAGGAAATGTGATATTCATTGAGCCGGATATTGAAATAGGTGAGGAATTAGTAAGTCAGAGATCAAAGTTAAAAGAGCCGAATGTTATATTTGTTTTGGTTGATTCAGTTAGTTTTGATAGACTCGGAAGTTATGGATATCCTAGAGATGTCAGTCCAAATTTAGATTTTCTTGCTTCTAAAGGTTTAGTTTTCAATAATGCTTATTCTACCGCTACTCATTCTGATTATGCTCAGCCAGGATATTTGTCTTCAAGATATATGCTAGTTAATGATTATAGAAATTTCTTTGAAGGGAAATATAAACGTGTTTTTGTATGGGATATATTTAAGAAAATGAATTATACAACTGGATATATATCTTCTCAAGATGATCTTTGGGCCGGGATGAATGAATATTATGATTTTAGCAACTTAGATTTATATTGGCATTCTCTTACTGATGGAAAAACAGATTATGGAACTGGTTTGTCAAAGAAATATTATGATCATAAGACTATGTATATGTTTTTGAAATGGTTTGACTAGATAGAGCAATAAGCTCCATTTTTCTTATATCTTAATTTCCAAGCTTCGAATAATCCATTGGTATTTCCAAATGAATATGAAATTGAATGGAATGATAATAATACTTATAATAGTGAAGTTGATAGGGCCGATAGTGCGTTGTATTATGTTGATCTTCAGATTGGAAGATTATTGACTGATTTAGAAGAGAATGGGAAGGCTGAAAATACAGTTATTATATTTAGTACAGATCATGGACATGATTGGTATTCTAAACATTATATTAAAGGACATGGAAAAAGCATTTATGATGAAGAATTGAAAGTTCCTTTGATTTTTTATATTCCTGATTTGAAAGCTCAAAAAATAGAAGAAAGAGTTAGCCATATTGATGTTCTTCCTACTGTTTTGACTCTTATGCAAATTGATTACAATGAGACTGAATTTATTGGAAAGCCAATGAGTGAAAATAGAAGATTCTTTTTTTATACCCAGAGTCATAAGTATTTGATAGGAATGATGAATGGAGATAATAAGACAATTATTGATTTGAATAGAAATCTTGTTGAGGTTTATGATTTATCTATAAGCCCTGAAGAAAGAGGAAATTTGGTTTATAAGAAACAGAATGATGAAGATATCCTTGAGTTGTTAATGTGGCATCATTGTCAATTGAATTATTTTTCTGTTGATAAGCCAGATTTAGGATTAGCGCAGTATTGTGAGAATTTTGGTTAGGTTTAAAAATTGATTTTTTCTCTTGAAATATATGATAATTGGAATTGAATGCACTGCACATACGTTTGGAGTTGGTGTTGTAAATAGTGGAAAGATATTGGCAAATATTAGAGATATGTATGTTACTGAAAGCGGAGGGATAATTCCTGTTGAAAGTGCTAAGCATCATAGAGAAGTTGCAGAAACTCTTTGGCAGAGAGCTTTGGAAGAAGCGGGGATTTTAGAGAAAGATATTAATGCTATTGCTTTATCAAATGCTCCTGGATTGGCTCCTTGTTTATTAGCTGGAATGGAATTTGCTAAAGCCATGGCTTTGAAATTAAAAGTTCCGATTGTTCCTGTGAATCATTGTGTTGCTCATCTTGAAATTGGAAGAAGTGTTGGAGCAAAAGACCCTGTGCTTTTGTATGCTTCAGGAGCTAATACGCAAATAATTGCATACGCTGAAAGTAAGTACAGAGTTTTTGGGGAAACTTTAGATATCGGTGTTGGAAATTTTATTGATAAGGTTGCTCGCGCGTTTTCAATGGGATTTCCAGGAGGACCTAAGATAGAAAAAGAAGCTTTGAAAATTCAGGAGAGTGAGAAGGAGAAAAGATTTATTGAATTGTCTTATTCAATAAAAGGAATGGATGTTGCTTTTTCAGGAATGCAGACAAAAATTCAACAGATTTATGAGAAAGAGAAAAATAAGGGGGATAATGAAAAGCAAAAAATAATTGAAGATTTATCTTTTTCATTACAGGAAACTGCTTTTGCAATGCTTGTTGAAGCTGCAGAAAGAGCAATGGCGCATACAGGAAAAAAAGAATTAGTTTTAGGAGGAGGAGTTGCTTGTAATTCAAGGCTTCAGGAAATGTGCAAGATAATGTGCAATGAGAGAGGTGCAAAATATTTTTGTCCTCCAAGAGATTTACTTGTTGATAATGCAGCAATGATTGCCTTTACTGGAGAGATAATGCTGGAATCAGGAGTTAAAGTTGAGATTAAAAATTTAGAAAAATTAGATATTTTGCCGAGAGAAAGAACAGATCATGTGAATGTTGTTTGGAGATGAATTAAATGAATATAAAAGGATTAATTAAATTAAAAGAATCTAGATTACCCATTATGAAAAATTTGGTTTTCTTTAAAAATATATCAGAAATTCCAAAGAAGATTATAGAAATTCATGGGGATAAAAAGAATTGGGCAATGAGGGGTTTTGATGATAGAATTAAGATAACTGATAATTCTTATAGTTATGATGATTTTAGATATCATAATTTTTCGAGAGATGAATTCAAAGAGACTTTTAAGAAAATAAATTCTGCAATGGACGAGAAAGGAATTCCAAGTGAAAATAGGATTTTTATTATGTGCGATGTTTTTAATAATGAAGATGTTGTGTTTTCAGGACATGCGATCTTCAATAAGGGAGATATACATATAGATATTTTAGATGGAAACAGGCCATCCAGAAGAGATTGGACACCTGATAAAAGTTTTTTTATTCCAGTTGTGAATGGAAGAGAAGTTTTAATTTCTATTAATGGAGAGAAAAATGAAATTTATTTTCAAAAGATAATCGAAGATATAAGGATGCTTGGAAAAGGAGCTTATCTTGATTTCACTTTATTAAAGTCGGGATATTTTTTCTATCATGATTTGTCTTTTCATTAAAAATTAAAAATAGATTTATAAATTAAGTTCTTCTTTGTATGGAATGAATAAAAAAGGGCTAAGCGATGTCGTTACAAATGTTCTGATAATTTTGCTTGCAATTGCTGCTATTGCAATTGTTTGGTTTTTTGTCAGAGGTTTTTTATTGAATCAGGATTTGAATTTGGAATTTGATTCTAATTTAGAGATTAAAAAAGCAGAAGTATTATTGAGTTCAAACGAAATTAATATTATTGTCAGAGTTTTGAAAAAAGATGTTGATAAATTAAGAGTTGTTGTTTACGATTCTTTGGGAAACACAAAGATTATTGATTTAGAAGATAGTTCTTTAAAACAATTTCAGCAAAAAGAATTTTCTTTTCAAGTTTCTGAATTAAATGGGGTGCTTGTTAAAGTTGAGGTTTATTCTATTTATATTGAAAATGGAGAAGAAATTGTAGAAAAAGTTGGAGCTGAAAAGAGTTTAGTTTTTGCAGAAAGAGAGTCAGCAAATAATGAGGATGATGGAAGCGATAATGAATTGATTCCTGGAGAATATGAAACGGACTTTGTTTATCCTAGAAATGCAGTTGTTCTATTTGGCGCTCCATTTGTGAGTAATTCTGATTGTGCTGATTGGATAGATAAAAATAATATCTTAGAGAATACTGATAATTTATATGCTAATAAAATAAAGCAGAATATTTGTCCTGAAAGTGGAGCTTTAGTAAGTAATAATTTTGGATTTAATATTCCTTCTGGAGCCGAAATTAAAGGAATACAAGTTGAGATAGAAAGACGTTGGGATTGGGTTGATCAAGGTCTTGGAAGAACTCCTGCTAAAGATAAAAAAGTTGTTTTAATTAAGACTATAACTCCTAGTGTTTCTATTTCTGCAAGTAATTTGGCTAAAACTTCTTTAGATTGGCCATCAGTTGATACCGTCGAGATATATGGTTCCTCAACAGAATTGTGGGGAGAATCTTCTTGGACTCCTGTGCAGGTTAATAATCTCGAATTTGGAATTGCTTTGACGGTTGATAATTCTGGAGGGCTTAATAATGAACCTGCTAAAGTAGATTCTATGAAGATTAAAGTTTATTATTCTCTTTCTTAATTTCAACAGAAGATTTAAATACCCTATTTCTGATTGATAAATAACTAAACCAATGAAGTGTAAATTCTCTTTGAGGATTTAATTCATGCACGGAGGTCACATGGCTGACTTCTATAGTATTATTGAAAGAGCAAGAAAAACGGGAAAAATTGACAAGGGAACTAATGAAGTAACAAAGGCAGTTGAACTTGGAGTTGCAAAACTTGTTGTTTATGCTGCAGATGTTAATCCAAAGGAAATAGTTGCGCATTTACCTATTATATGCAAAGAAAAAGGTATTCCTTGTGTCGAAGTTGATTCTAAAGAAAAATTAGGAATTGCTGTTGGAATTCCTGTTAAGGCTTCTGCTGTTGCTGTGATAGATGCTGGAGATGCTGAAAAAGATATAGAATTATTAAAAAAGGAAAAATAATTTATTAGAATATGGCAAAACAGCAAAAAACAAAAGATAAAACAAATGCAGGAGAAAGTGTTAAAGGTCTTTCTGGAGGAGAAATTGTTAATGCTCTTGTTGAAGGTTTTGTTGGAAGGACAGGGGCAAGAGGAGAAGTTTCCCAAGTTATTGTCAAAGTTTTAGATGGAAGAAATAAAGGAAGAAGCATGAGAAGAAATGTTAAAGGTCCTGTTAGAGTTGGAGATTTATTAACTCTAAGAGAAACAGAAATTGAAGCTCAAAGATTAAGAGGAAGCACAGGAAGGAGTGTATAAGTATGGTTAAATGTGTTTTTTGCGGGAAAGATGAAGAGAGTTTTAAAGGAAATCATTTAGTTACTAATGAAGGAATTGTGTTATATTTCTGTTCTTCAAAATGTATGAAAAA
>ERZ1292623.4228-Hain-H51-01um-R1-4228-length-11846-cov-11_pt2 | contig 10561 bp, 13 predicted proteins | sample MGYA00564398_ERZ1292623 | MGnify/ENA primary metagenome ERZ1292623 (study PRJEB36523, sample SAMEA6512633) | groundwater metagenome | collected 2019-01-07 | study: AquaDiva: Metagenomics assemblies of 32 groundwater samples
ACAGCACGGGAAGTTTGAAGAATGCAAACCTATCGCGGACGTGAACTCTATGAGCAACAGCTCAAGCTTTCAAACCTTACGATGCGAATGCGGGAATACGGTGTTCGTGTCGACAGAGCTGCCATCGATCGACATCGAGAGAGCCTGGGACTCGCTCTTGACGATCAGCGGCGTAAGTTTAGAGACCTTGTGCCCGAGTGCCACGTGGTTCGTGGCAAGAAACTCAAAACGCGAACTCATGTTTACGTGGGTCCGTACCGACTCGGTGAAATCGGGAGCCACTCGGATCTGCGCCGACTGTTCTTCGGGCATTTTGGACTCAAACCAACGAGCTACACCAACGAAGGACAACCGCGGCTAGATGACGACGCCCTAACTAGCATCGCACAGGCTCAGACCCTTCCCGGCGAAGTCGCTCGTAAGATCCTTACGTATCGTGAGCTAGCTACTTTAAAGAGCCGCTACATTGATGGGCTGCCAGTCTTTGAAGACGGGCGTCTCCACGCCGAATGGAAGACGTGGCTCAAGACGTTTCGCTGGGCTTCCAAGAATCCCAACATGCAGAACCTACCAGAGAAGATGCGAAACATCATCATCGCGGATGAGGGTCTTTGGTATGTCAAAACCGATATGTCATCACTTGAGCTTATCATCATGGCTCTTTTGGCTGGTGACGACCAATTGATTGAGTGGTACAATAGGGGCTTATCAGGATATTTGGAAACGGCCAAGAATGTATACAAATGTCCTACCATGACAAAGAACGACCCTAGGTACAAGCTGTTTAAGTCGGTGATCCTGGGGTTGAACTATGGTTCCGGTGCTGAAACCGTGTGGAAGCAGATGCTCCCTAAGTCACCCGGCATCAAGCTGTCTTCGATCAAAGAGATGATCTCGAACTGGTTCGATACCCGCCACAAAGTCTACGACTGGCGCGAGCGTCACCTAGCTCAGTGCCGCAAGCAACGTTACGTCGAAGCCGAGCTGTCTGGTCTGCGTCAATATTTCTACGACGAAGATATCGAGCCGACCAAGGCCCTGAACTTTCCAATGCAGGGCAACGCAGCAGCCATTATGAACAAAGCGATCTTAGACTTAGACGCTGCTATTGATTGGCGCAAAGAGCAGATTCTAGTACAGCTTCACGATGAAATAGACACGCAGGGGCCAGATCCTAGGCGCATCAAAGATTTGCACGAAGCTGCAATGCAGGTTGAAGTGACCCTAGGCGGGCGAACGATTCGGCTGAAGACAGAAACTAAGTATGGAAGAAACCTAAGGGATATGGTGCTGTTGTAAAATGCGTGCGTTGTTGTTGGTTTTGATTTTTGGATGTGCGACTGCTGGATACGGAGAATACTTAGCCAAGCCTACGGTTGTTGGGCAGCCGTTATGGCGTTGGGCCAAGGTTCAGTTTCCGCTTGACGTGATCCTAGACGCCGAGATGATGGGCAAAGAGGCCGAAGTTCAGGCGGCACTTGATTGGTGGAACGAAAAGCTTGGCTTTATTGTTTTCAACCCAGTTAACAAGCTGTCTGGGCATGGCCTAGTAGTAGTTGGTCCTCTGATTGAACCGCCCGGGCCAATGGGGCAACGAAACGTTGGGAAGACTTCGCGTGCTGATAAAGGAACGATCGCTGTTGTCAGCATCGACAAAGAGTACAAGACCAACGTGCCTCGCGTATACGCCCACGAGTTTGGGCACGTTCTAGGGCTGAATCACTCTTTGGTAGTGCGCTCGGTTATGTACCCTACTGTTGAAGAGGGCGACTTCGAGCTTCTACCGAAGCAGCGGGCCGCGCTTCTGCGCTGGCTGCGCTAGCGTACTTCGACCTTCGGGCCGATCTTAACGTTCGATCGCGACTGGAACCAGTGGTCGCAGCTTTGGCACTGATAGCGGATGTAAGTTAGCGTCGTCTTGTATACGTAGCCGCGCTGCTGTATCTTGTATCCTCCGCAGTGAGTACAATTGGCTCGTGTCTTGTTAAACAGGTTCATATTTGGATGCTTCTTGATCCAAGGTAGAAGCTCCTCATAAAGACGCGGCATCAAGCGTACATCTTGAATGTTGTAGCTGCGCATCTTGCGCCAGCACGATTCATCCCCAGCCATGCAGCCGCGCCAAAGCGGCCAGCCATCGTTTTTGACCTTCTCCCCAAGCCCAAGAATCGGCGCGACGAAGGCCAGCCGCGAGCTTAGCAAGTCGAAGTTGTTCATCACTTCGACCTTGAGATCAATGTTGGGAATCTCGGGGACTGGCGGGAGCTTCTGAAGCAGAAACTCTTGATTCAGCCGCTTCATGTCGAAGCTGATTCCGTTGAAGTGGCAAACAGCGTCCGCTTCTGAGAGAAGCTCGTGCGCCGTCTTTACCATGTCGGTGTAGGCGCTTCCTACAGCCCACGTCGATTTCTTGAAGATGATTTTGGCTTTGCCGTGCCACTTCATCGCAAAGCAGAGCAGGCTCGTAGGTTCTATGATCTGATCAACGGATATCTTTTGCTTGCGAAGGCTCCAAATATAGGCAGATCCCGGCCTCGTCTCTATATCGAGGTGCAACAGCTTAAACGACAAAGAACCTCCTCTTTGGTTTTATGAACGCGGCTTGGTGGCGTGTATGCGCTCTAAAGCAGCTTTACGCGCGGCTGCCTTTTTGAGGCGCTCTTCCCTAGTCTTTGTATCTTCTAGCAATGGTCCGCCTGTAGCCGCGGATTGGATAGCATATGGCAGCGAGTAATTCTTGGATCCGAACTCCCCTAGCTGGAGACCGGCGTTAGCCACAATGCCTTGCAGATTGTTTCCTGAGAACTGCTCATTCAGATTTTGAGGCTCGTTGAAAGCTCCCTGCTCTGCTATGGCTTGCCTAACTCTGATAGCTTCCGCGTCGGATCCTTCTGGCACGTCGATGACATTACCAGCGCCAGGCCCTTGCATGACAACCATATTGCCTGTACGCATATCTATGTATGCGCCAGTACCCGTAGGCTCCCACTCACCAGGCGGCAGATAGTTGTTCGGGTCCACTTCAGCCTCAGTCTGCTGAACGGGCATCGAAGCCGAGCCCTTCAGCTTTCGGCGACGTGCCTGCATCAACGCGATCAAATTTGCGTCAGGCATCTTAGACTACGATTCCGGCTCGGCGCAGACCATCGGAGGGCGCAAGCTCACATAGATTTGAGAGATTTCGATAAACATCCCACCGCAGCTTGACGAGATCCAAGAACTTTCCGGGACATACTTTCGATGGATCCTTGCTGTTCTTTAAAGCAGCTAGGTTAGCCCGTTCGGTATGGCCGATGATATCGAGCACATCGTTGTAACACGTGCTCAAAGAGGCAACCAGCTCCGTCAAAGCAGCTTCTTGCGGCGGTGTTGGCGGACGCTTACGAAAGTCTCCAGCCGCAGCCACATGAATCCCCGTCTCGTTCAAAGTACGCAACGCAGCCGGTCCGATCCTACTGATCGGCAAACACTGCGTCACGACCCCTACAGGATCCACGAAAAAGTGGTACGGATACAAACCACCCGTGTACCAGCCGGCATCATACTTCTCAGTCTTGCAGAACTCCGCTAGCGACTCTTCGACGGTCTCACCCAACGTACGATGAATCACGATGTATTTCAGTGCATCGATCTTGCGCAGCTTGTGGCGCGCAAGGAGCATTTGAGAGATAACTGACTGCATTCACGGCCTTTTATCTAGCAGCTTGTCATCAATCTTGGGAAGCGGAAACACGATCGAAGCGACACGGCGCACAGCGCCAGGTTCGTAGAACGGGTTCTTCTTTAGGGCGCTCTCGGCTACCATGGTGCCAAGCTTCTTGGTCATGTGATGACCTAGAATAGCACCACCAGCTACGACCAAGGCATAGGGAACGATTAGAGGTGCGCTGGCCCCGCCTAGCAGGGCAAGGCAGGCGGCGAGGAGGGAACCGCCCACCGGAATTGCAACTTTTACCCAAGGCTTCAAACGAGACCAGCGCACCTGTTCTGGGAGCAAAGACTGAATGAAATCGGTTTGGAGAAAGCGAACTGCAAGCATCAGAAAGACAGAAGCCTTACCAAGAGGACCGAACGCAGCAAGTGCTTTAAAGACTTCTAGGCCCCATTCGATTAGTGGCTTTAGTTCTTCCATGACCCTTTACAATAGCTCCTATAGTTACTTTTGGCAATCAACTTGCATGATATAGCAAGCGAGGGCATCAATCTTCCGCTCCATGCGCGGAAGTGTCTGATACATCTCGGTTACTTTGTCATGGTCACTCGCAAAGGTCGCGCCGACGCCGACCAAAAGCGCCGTCACCAAGGCCGCCACGATGCCGGCTAGCCAGTTTTTCATACTACGGGACACGTCCAGTGATCCTGCATCCGAGCGGAACCAAAGATGGTGCCTTGGTCTGCTCTCCTGAGAGCTGAAACAACACGCCGCCCTCACCGTCTCGGTAGAAGAGGACGTTAGTCACAGCGGCTAAAGCGCCCGACCAAAGGTCTTCGACCAAAGTCTTTAGAGCAGCCTTTTGAGCCGCGGTGAGCTTCCCAGAAACCGACTCTTCATACTTCAAATCACCAGACGCCATTATGGTAGTAACTCCGTCTCAAGAAAAACAAGGCCGGTAGATCCGGTAACAGTGCTCAAGTTGCCTACCGTAGAAACAAATTGAGCATTAACTACTGTGGTCCCAGTGTAGCTAGGCATGTCATCAATGCCGCCAACTAATCCCGTACCAATTTCAGCTTGGGCATCTCCGTACACCGTGTTCGCCGCGGCTTTGGCGTCACTAGCTACCACATAGTCAATGTAAGCTGCTGCTACTCTACCTATGCTTACTGTAACCGTAGTCGGGCCAGCAGCCGCGCCCGTGATTACAACCATACAGCGCTTTACGATCGTCTTAGCCGGTAGCGTGCAAACAGCAATGTTATCGGTGGTGCCGGCCAACGCTGCAACCATGGCGTTTGTCCAGGTGAACTTGGTCCACATGGTACGTAAATAACCCGTAGTATTGCCAGTCATTGTACCGGCAGTTAAAATATAGGATCCTCCAGTACCATATTTATACCCATCAGTAATGCTCGATGAAAGTACAGTTGCTCCTCCATTACTGGAAGAAAAGTTGATACCAGAAGCATAAAGGCTTCCAGTTGATGTACCTCCGACTGTGGTGCATAGAGCAGCCGTGCCAGCGCTTCCAGTCGAAGCCAAAGCCCAGGTAGATGCAGCCGCCCCAGCGGGAGATGCTCCAACAACTGCGGTATCAGCGATCACATAACCGCGGGTTCCAGCAGATACGGTTGTAAATGCAGCCCGCGATTCCGCGAGGCTCACGCTCGCAATGGTTGGATTAAGCTGCAACCTGACTTGAGCCGAAGAGGCCGTAGCAGTTACGCCAATGGCCGCCGTGTTGATGGCGGCAGCTAGGTTGGTTGCGGTGACCGCGTTGGAAGTAACCGCATTGAACTCATTGGCGCCTGGGGTATTCGACTCGGTGAACACCGTAGCGGTGCTCGTCCCGTTGTTATTGATCGTGGTGATGGTGACAGTGTCGCCCGCGATCCCCTGCGTGTAGTCATCGATATCAATTTTGGTTTCGTCTTGACCACCGCACAGACGCAGGTTGGCTGCGGTCTGCGTACCACCAGCAAACGCCTGCTGCGGACGAATCATCAGCCCTTGAGGTGCCGTGTCCGTAGTTCGATAGCCTCCAGTGATCCCGTTACTGTCTACTACAACAAGGTCTCCTTGAGCAGAAGCAGCGGCGGCAGAGCCAGACAACACCAAGCTACCGGGAAGGACTACGTCATCTGTGCCATCTTCTACGCGAAGTACGTCGCCGTCCGTGCCAGATCCGTCGATGTCGGTAGATTCAATCTCAAGCCGAGTATTCGCGCTGTCGTAATGAAGCGCGTAATCGTCGCCGGTCCCAATGTCGAGATCGACGTCATCATCAAGCTGAACGACGGTCCCGCCAGTGCCGGGATCTTCTTTGTTGTTACCGAAAGCCATTAGCCATTCCCGAGATTTGACAACCGTACGGTTACGCTAGCCGCATCCGTCGTACCACCAGCCGACGTGATCCGAATGCGAAAGAACTTCGCATTGATCGGCGTGTTAATCGCCCACAACTCAGCCGCAGATACAGCTTGGCGCCAAATGAGCGGGCTCAGCGTAGCGATCCCAGCTGCGGTAGATTCGCTCTGCATTGGGAACCAGTTGGTTCCGTTTTCGCTGACATCGACGGCGACACTGACCGTAGTCGCCGCGGCCCATGTCGAAAGGTTGACATTCATCGTCAGCTGCTCACGGCCGTCAGCCGAAAGTGTGTTGCTCGTACGCTCGGCGCTAAGCACCGCGGCGTTTAGGCCGACCGTATCCGGCTGAAGAATAATCGAATTATTGAACCGCGCTGCCATACGTATATCCTATCATATTAGTTGCTGCCTTTAAAGATGCCTTTTACTTCGGGCTCCTCGACTTCACCGAAGGCCGTGCGCTCCAAAGACATGATCAGTTGATCCAAGGCTTGTATCGAAAGCTGCTTGTCATCGCCCAAAGCAACCTTGGAGATCCTATTGAATATCTCCAGTCCTTGGGGGGTCGAAGTAATCTTGGCTAGAGCCTTTTCGTTACGCATCCAGCTCATAACACGCTGCCCAGCGCGCACCGCGATGTTACCCTGGGCCCCAGCCACGCCCCAGCCAGCATATTGAACGGTTTTGTTGGCAATGTCAGAAAGAACGCCTTGAGGCTCAGCCAAGGGAATCGGCCTGTAGCGCAAACGACGCATTAGCTCTAGAGCCTCGTTGAACGCAAGTTGCGCCTTTGGGTCGCCTTCATAGGCTGCCTCAAAGCGGCTAGCATTCTTTTCATAATGCCTATAAAGCCGATCTGGATCTAAGTTATTGCTGCCCTGTTTGCGCGGAACGTCAGCCATCCCGCCAGTTTCTCTGATAGGTTTGCCTCCGGCGATATTTGATTCCTCAAACATTTGCGCCCTAAGCTGCTGCGCCGTCTCAGGAGCATTCTTGTTTAGGATCCCCATGACTCCGCGGATATCGTCATCGGCTCCGCGAAGAATCTTGTTCGTGAAAGTATCGGCCGATTCTGTTTTCAGCAGACCGTTGATGTACTTGTTACCAACCGTTTTGATGTGCTCGGTTCTTTCACGCCAACCAGCATTAGCCGCGCGCAACGCTTCTACGCCCTCTTTGCCTTCACGCTCTGCGTGAGCATCTAGAGCCAGTGTGATTGCGTCCGATACTTCATGTGCGATTCTTCGAGCGCTGGCATCATCAAGACCTTCGATAATTGTTCCGCGCTGCGTGGCTAGATTGCCCCAGTAGACTTGCTGACTACGCAAATCTTTGTAGCTCGTCTGCATCTGCTGATCTTTAGTCAAAGCATAGATTGTCTTTTGCAATCTATTAGCTGCCTCCGTAGCTTGCGGAGGCAATCTAGCTATCTCTTCCCGAACTGTGCCTACTGGAATCGAGCTGTCGATTACGTCGTGCTTTAGTAGCTCGTCTGGAGCGGCATAGGCAGTCTTACCCCAAGTGCTGCGTTCACGGACCAAAGATTGCAGATGATCGTCAATGCCCTTGGTAACTGATTCTTGTACATCAGCTCGACCCAACTTCGATGGATCGGCGGCAATGTCATCAGCGAGCTTGTCTAGATAGTCAGCCGTTACATCCCGATTCTTTGCTTCGAGATTTTGGGCCTCGCGCCTAATCGCCGGATAGTTTCCAGCCATGTCTTCGTACTGAGCTGCCGCCGGATCTCCCGTGCGTTGTGTAGGGCGCAGCTGAAGCTTTTGTCCAGTCTTGGCTTCTACGCGACCTTCGAGAGCTTCGCTGCTACCGGTGAAGTCTTCGACGGTTTGGTGCCGGCCAATCTCTGAAAGCTCTTTGGGCTTGATCTGCGATGATACTTTTTCTGCGGCGCGTTCCTCCGCTGATTTAAAGATACGCTTTTTCGCGCCCTTCACTAGCTTAGTCCCGCCACGAACCAACGGATCAGCGACTAAGCTCGTACCAGCACCAAAAATACCGCCACCCACGGCTTCACTCATCTGTTCTGATGTAGTGGTTCCTTCAGATTCTCCGAGCCCTTGCAAGAAGCCTAGTTCACCACCGAGCACAGTAGCTTCAAGTGGCCCAGCAACCGGACCGCCAAGAGCAGCGCCAGTGATTGCCCCGCCCGTAACTTTGCCGGCTAGGTTCGTCTTGTAGTTCCTAGCCTCAAATTCTTGCTGTGATCGATCAGCATCTCGTGCTGTCAGATATGCAAGTTCTTTCTCTTCTTCAGAAAGGCGCGGTGGCGTTGCGCCAGGCTTGAAACGGTCTAAGCGATCTCTAACAGGGTTCGCTGCCATGTAGCCAGCCGCTTCGTCTCTAGTTCCTAGAGTCAAACCAGAGCCCACCCCGCCCACAAACGATTCTCCGTAAGATGGCTCTTGAGGCACTACAGGAGATAATCCGCCTTCAGGCAACCTAACTTGGCGCTCAGCAATTTGCTCCGGCGTAAAGCTCTGCACCATAAGGAAAGCGTTTTCCTTACTGACGCCATCTTGCTTAACCAGACGAAAGAACTCGTCTAGCTGCTCTGGAGACAATTCAGCCACTATTGATTCTTCAGCCAGTCTAGTAACGCTTGATCATCTTCAGCTGGCTGCGGTGCAGTTGGTTGTGCTCTAGTTGATTGTGAGCCACTCACATCAGGCAAATATGCGTCGTAATCAGAGCCCTTCACAATCCAATCTGGATTAAGCCCGCGCTGTACAGCCATGTCTCTCCACGGCTTGGTTGCGGCCCGCCAAGCGGATCGCTGCGTCTTATAAAGCCGCGCTGCCTCTCGCTGAAGGTTTTCAATGAACGACGGATCTACGAAGCCGCCTTCTTTGGCTTTTAGGAAGCCGCCAACAACGCGCTGCCCAACACTCTGAGTCGCACGTGCGATATCAATTTCGCCCTCTTTGACTGACGACTTTGGATCTACCAGAACGATGTAGGCATAGATCGCTGACAACTGAGCAGCCGCATCACGCGGATTTGCATTGATGATCCGAGGTGCCATAGACCGCGCATACGCCATGTCTTTCGACGTTTGAAGTGCATCGACCTTGGCTGCTAAGCGATCATGCACATCAACCGCACCGCCCTTGCCTCCAGCCGCTCGCTGTGGAGGCGTCGTGCGATTAACTAGAGGACCTTGAACATTAATGCCACGCCGCTGATAAATCTGTGTCGATAGACGATCTGCCTCTTCGTTTGGATCATTCCAAGGATTGTTGGTCAGCCCAAGAATCTCGTTCTCAGCAGTCGTCTGTCGCGTCTGATAGAGCTTCTCTGCTTCGAGCTGTCGCTGCCCACTACCAGCGCCATAAGCCGCTTGGCTGTACTCATCCAGCGCCGCGTTCTCATAAGCCGGTCGCGACCTTCCGGTTGCCCCAGCAGTCTTGCCCATAAGCTCAGCTACTTTGAGCTTGCGTTCAAACTCACTGTTCTTGGCGTCTTCGGACATCTTGTGCGACCGATCAAGCTGCTCCATAGACTTGTCATAGCGTGCATCATCGTAACGCGACTGCTCAAGCTTTCGCTGCCGCTCCATCTCGTGGGAGCGCAACAGAGCCGCGTACAAAGTGGATCCAATCGAAGACATTTTATCGCCGCTTCTTACCAGCGGTCATCCGTGGATCTTTCGAGGCGTCCGTGTAATACGGATCTTCGTTGTAGTATTCTACAGTAGCCGGAGACGCTGTCGGTGAGCTTGCTCCATATGAGCGCCAATTGTCGGGCACTGTCTGTGCGCCTTGGCCATAATCAGCCGGCTTGCCCCAATCTGGTTGTGCGCTCTCAGGCCCCATGATGTCAGTCTCAGTAGGCTGATATTCACCTTCGCGCGCTTGTTGCTGATCGTATGATGCTTTGGAGCTGCCATACGCCCGCCCCATGTTCATCATTGTTTCGTCGGTTAGACTCCCGTAGCTTTCCTTTTCCCCGAAGTCTTTAAAGTCGTTTCTAGCAGAGGCACCAATATTCAACCCGAAGGGCGTATCTCCGATCGTATTGCCGAACGCTTCAAAGCCTCCCTGACCTTCTTTCTTTCTTTGCTGATATGCATCGCGTTGACCCTTCATCGTGCCGATTGCGCCTCCAACCAAGGCACCCCAAGGTCCGCCAACAGAGCCGCCCATGGCTGCTCCTTGTGCAGCGTCGTCGAACCAATTCAGCTTCTCTTTGCGCTCAGCTTGATAAGCTTCGTCTTTGAGACGCTTCTCTTCAGCTTCCATACGCTGAAAGTTCATATCGTCCCAGCGTTGCCGCGCTGCAACCAATTCGCGCAGGCGCCCGAGCGCCTGTTCTCGTCTTTGTCCGTAATCAGCCATTATCCAACAACCCCGGCCGTGCTAGCTTGCCGCGCCTCGGCTACAGTAGGCCAACGGCCATTCGCAAGGAACTGACTGTAAGCCCAACTCATAAAGTCGTAGCGCTGATCTTCGTTTTGATACGAAGTAGCTACAGACTGCAACTCTGCGGGCGCATTGCCCCAGTGCTTGAACGCCTG
>ERZ1292623.5098-Hain-H51-01um-R1-5098-length-10561-cov-13_pt1 | contig 10561 bp, 5 predicted proteins | sample MGYA00564398_ERZ1292623 | MGnify/ENA primary metagenome ERZ1292623 (study PRJEB36523, sample SAMEA6512633) | groundwater metagenome | collected 2019-01-07 | study: AquaDiva: Metagenomics assemblies of 32 groundwater samples
TTCATTACCTCACTTTGTTTTGAAAATAGGTTCTGACTTGGTACAATAAATACACATCGGGCAGTTAGTTCAGTGGCAGAACGTCCGGTTTACATCCGGAAGGCCGCAGGTTCAATCCCTGCACTGCCCACAATTTTAAACGGCTCATCCGGATGAGCCGTTTAAAATTGTGTCTTTATACAACTCCGCTCGAACTCATTTTACCGAAAACTCCTGAGAAAAGGAAGTGCCTCGACCGCGGTCGGGGCGCTTTTATCATAATCCATCCCGCACGCCTCCGCGCGCCCTGCGAGCGCTCACAAAACAGAAAAATTTTCAATTCCATATAAGAAACGGGGGTTGGGGGCGCGAAAATAAAAACGAGAAAATTTTTCTGTTCTGTGGCTTTTGCTGACTAACCCCAAAAACACCGCCTTGGCGGTGTTTTTGGGGTTTAACTTAGAACTATAAGCTATAACAAAACACCCGATCCTCGCATCAGGCGTTTTGTACGCATAAGGCATATAAAAGAACGCCTATTCCCCCGTTACTCTGAATGGCTGACTATCAACTCCTTGGGTATTAACTATCGTACTGCATTTTCCTTTATACAGCCCAACAACACGGATGCCATAAGGCGCCGGTTTAAGCGGAACCATCTTATCGGCAAGCTTACCACCGCAGTGCGGATAAAGGGCAGTGGGACATCTGTTTATCTCCGATGGGATTTTCAAACGGTACACGCCTTCATAACCATTTTCACTGGTAGGCGGAGTAATCACGGTAAGCGGTGTCATTGCTTCGCCAGACATATATGAATTATCTGGCGGATATTGATTTGTACTAAATTGGGCATATAAATCAAGGGAATAGAACTTTTCAGTGACATCGCCACCTGTATCCGCTACCCGCAAATCAATTTCCGAGCCAACTGGGCCAGATATATAAATTTCCCCTGTCACAGGATCCCTGTCTGGTATTACCCAAAGATAGCCTATGTTTGGGTCAATGATTTTTACTTTCAAACTGTTGCTTATACCGTTAATGGTGGCAACGGAAAGATCGTGAAGCGAACAGAGTTCTTGATCTGATGGAGTCGTGAAGTACAGCTTTGCTCCGCTGTCATCTGAGAACAAGCGCGCAATAGTATTTCCATCCCATTGGATGGCGTTGTTTGCCCATGCAAAGTTATTACCGTAAGCATTCATTCCTACTCGAGTGTTTAGCGGCAACCAGTGATGCGGCTGCACACAATAGGCGTCTTCTGGGGTTGTTCGAAAGTATGAACACTTAGCAGTAGAAAGAGACGACAAAACCGGAGTATCGCCTCTTGGCGGTACTGGCTCGTTAGTTAGGGGTTGTGGGATGTTAAGAATCGGAGGGACTGCGGGAATTGCCCGACCTCCCTGACCAGGAAACGGGTAAGCTTGGATGGTTGACTCGGTTCCAGGTGATGAAGCTTTTTTGTTGTTCACCGCCAAATACCCACCGCCTACGCCGAATATTGCGGCGATTAATGCCATGCCTGCATAACGCAATAAAATTGGATTCATATTTTTTTCGCACTAATTTATTTAATGTGAGATTCGACCTTTCTTTTTATTTTACCACAAACACGAATGAATGTTTATTCACAGCTGTCTTCAGTATTATAGCACGAGTTATTCTGACAGTCTTCAATCAAAATCATGGAACATGAACTCTGCTCCGCGCTTTTGTGAGCGCTCGCAGGGCGCGCGGAGGCGTGCGGGATGGATTATGATAAAGGCGCCCCGACCGCGGTCGAGGCACTTCCTTTTCTCAGGAGTTTTCGGTAAAATGAGTTCGAGCGGAGTTGTATAAAGACACAATATTAAACGGCTCATCCGGATGAGCCGTTTAAATAACATCTATGCATCTAGTTAAGCTTCTTGCTAAAAAAGAAGTTGCTGAAAATACTCTAGTTTTCTTTCTTGAAAAGCCAAAAAACTTCAAATTTGTCCCCGGCCAATTTATCACTCTTTATCTTAAAAATAATTTGGCTCACGATTTCTCAATCGCTTCTTCACCCAAAGAAAAAGAACTGATAATTGCAACCAGAATGAGAGACAGCAGTTTTAAAAAATTATTAGGCAAAATAAAAGTAGGCGACAAAATAAAAATAGAAGGCTCGTCTGGACAATTCATTTTGCATAAAAACAAAAAAAATCCAGCGGTCTTTTTAGCCGGCGGGATAGGAATCACTCCTTTCCGTTCAATGATAAAAAACTTCCCGAACAGAAAAATCACCCTTTTTTACTCAAATCGAAAAACTGAAGATGCCGCATTTTTAGATGAACTGAAAGAATTGGAAAATAAAAATTTGAAATTAGTCGCAACAATGACCAAAGAAAAAGGCAAACACATCAATCCAAAAATGATAAAAGAGAATGTAAAAGACTGGCGAAGGGTAATTTACTACGCCGTCGGCTCAACTGGTTTTGTCCAATTCATCGCCGATATGCTTGCGAAAATGAAAATAAAAAGCGAAAATATTAAGACAGAAAACTTTTCCGGATACTAATATGTCAAAATACACTCTTCCGTCATTACCCTATCCATACGATGCGCTTGAACCGCATATTGACGCGAGGACAATGGAAATTCACCATACCAAGCATCACCAAACTTATGTAGATAAACTAAATGCCGCTTTGGAAAAACATCCCGAGCTTTTTGAAAAACCTCTGGAAGATTTACTGCGCGACCCAAAACAAGTTCCCGAAGATATCCGCCAAGCTGTTATCAATCACGGCGGCGGACATCATAACCACAGTTTGTTTTGGCTAGTTATGGCTCCAGCCGGAAAAGGAGGCGGAAGAGAACCGAACGGCTCCCTAGCCGAAGAAATAAACCAGAAATGGGGAAGTTTTGAAAAATTCAAAGAAGAATTTACCGGCGCCGCACTTGGCATCTTCGGTTCTGGCTGGACCTGGCTGGACATCTTTGAAGGGAAATTAAAAATCTGCACGACTAAAAATCAGGACTCGATCTTAATGGAAAACAAAATCCCGATCTTGAATCTTGATGTCTGGGAACATAGTTATTATTTAAAATTTCAAAATCGCCGAAACGAATATTTAGAAGCCTGGTGGAATGTTATAAACTGGCCGCAAGTTGAAGAAAATTTTAAAAAAACAAAATGAGCGACCACCTTCTTCACGACGAAAAACTGAAAGAATTGGAAGAAAAGGCAATGAAGGCCCGAGAACTTACCATTGAAGAATTGGTTGAAGCAAAATCGGGCCATACTGCCGGACCACTTGGAATGGCCGACATTTTCACGGCTTTGTATTTTCACGTTCTAAACCACGACCCTAAAAATCCTGACTGGGAAGAAAGAGACAGGCTTTTTTTATCCAACGGCCATATTTGTCCAATTCGATACACGGTTATGGCTATGGCCGGATATTTTCCACTCAAAGAACTGAAAACATTGCGCAAATTCGGCTCAAGGTTACAGGGCCATCCGGAAAGGGAAAGACTGCCGGGCGTTGAAACCACCTCCGGGCCTTTGGGTTCAGGGCTCGGCCAATCCGCCGGCTACGCTTATACCGCCGAAATGGATAAAAAACATTTCCGGATATATTGCATCACCTCTGATGGAGAGCATGAAGCCGGAAACCACTGGGAGGCAGTGATGTTCGCCGGCAAATACAGATTAAGTAATCTCACATGCATAATCGACAGAAACAATATCCAAATCGACGGACCGACCGAAGAAATTATGCCCCTTGAACCCCTTGAAGAAAAATACAAAGCCTTTAACTGGAATGTCATAAATGTTGACGGCCACAATATGAAAGAATTCGTGAATGCGGTCGGACTGGCCAAAGCCGTTTCGGAAAAACCGACCGTCATAATCGCTCATACGATCCCGGGCAAAGGCGTGCCTGACATTGAAGGCGATTATCTGTGGCATGGCATTCCGCCAAAGCCCGACGAAGCCAAACATTTCATCAATGACATCAGAACTCTCAAGGGAAAAATAAAAAGCGAACACGAATAGCGAATACGAACATCAACCCGCAACATCCAATTCCTTCATAAGGGTAGCCCTTCTTGTAAATTGAATCTCCGTTACTTTATTCAATTTGCCGACAAATCAGGATACCTCCCCCATAGATTTGTGATTCGGCAAATTTTCACAAAGATACCGGCAATTTACAAGATACTTCCCAATCTTCAGAAATTGATGTTGCGGACCGGTTCTTTTTCAGATCAGAGCCGCAGGGTACAGCCGAGTTCTGAACTTTTGTGAGTAAATAGGCCAGCTGAGCTGGCCGAACAAATAACTGAAGTGAGTGATAATTTGACGTATAACATAAGATTGAGGTATTTTGCCGCACGCGAAAACCGAAGATCTTATCGGCAAATTGAACGAATCTGAAGATCCTGCCTGTCGGCAGGCAGGCAGGTATTATTTGTTTTACGAACAAAGAGAGAAGAAATTGACTATACCCCGAGAGCTCTAAAACAGAGAAAAGTTTTTTGAACTATAAATTTGCATCGGCTGTTAAAATAATCTATTTTTATTTCAGCACTCTATATATGAAAGGGAGGTGATATGACGAACAGAGAATTTTCATTCAGCGTAAACGGCACAAGACATCAAGCTCTGATTGTTGGAGACTTGATTGTTGGAGACAATGATTTGGCCAAACCGAATTTTGTTTTTCTTCACGGCGCTAGCACCTCGACCAAAGAAACAGTCTTCAATTTTTCGTACGAGCTCCTCAAACAAGGGATTTCGATTTTGGCCTTTGACCATTCCGCCGTCGGAATGGGAAAAGAAGCCATTATTAAATCCGGGGTCAAAACGAGTCTAGCCAAACGAGTCGAAGAAGCGAGAGAGGCCATCAGCCGTTTCGCTTCGAGCGAACCGCTCACCATTTGCGGATTGTCGATGGGCGCAGATATAGCCATTCGCCTTCTCGAATACTTCCCGGTCAAAACTCTGGTCCTTCTTGTTCCAGCCATTTACAGCCGCCGCGCTTTCGATACACCTTTCGGTGACGAATTCAGCGCGATCATCCAGGAGAAGGGAAGTTGGCGGGATTCAGAAACATTGGAACTGCTTGAAAAGTTCGACGGCAAACTTCTAGTGGTCTATGGAACAAAAGAGCGAGAGGATGAAAAATTCCCCCGAGAAGTAATCGACCTGATTGACCGCCATTCCGCAAGACCCAGAAAAGGAGGCAGGTTTATCGGACTTCCTGATTGTCCGCACCAACTTTTCAACTGGCTGCGACAAAACCCTGATTGGGAAAAAGAAGTCCTTAAAGAACTCGTTCAATTCTCGTCGTGGCATCCTTCCGATTCCTGAAAGGCGAAAATTCCACCCCCGGAACTTTCGCCTTTTTAATTATTGATAAAACCCAAAGATATTTTGGTACTTCCAGATAAACGTATTATAAATAATCTAAAAGATACATAAACAATGATAATAAAACCTTACTAGGTAATTTAAGAAAACAGAAAAAATATAAACTATAAAATAAATTCAGAAATTGTTAGAAATTGAAACAAAAATAAAATATTTAAGAATAGGTGAACTCTTTGGCACTTAAAAAATATCGAAATATCTCAAAAATAAATATGATCTCTTTGTAAGCCCTGCCTCTATCCATAGAACATCAGAAAAAATGAAGATAAGTCGCCTTTCTTTAGCCAAAAAATCTCTAAAAAAGAAGTTATCAACAAAACTGCCTTGACACTACTTTAAAATAAACGGAAAATTAAACTTGTTAGCAACGACATATCTTTAAAAACTGAAGAAATGTCGCTTGTCGGCTTTCGAAGAAAGAACTGAAGGATTTAGTTTTGCCAGCTTTTGATAAAAACACGGAGGAAAAGATTTTAATAAGTCCTTCTGAAGAATATCTGCCGATTAACGAATTGGCAGAAGAGCACGGCTACGCGATAGATCACATATCCCGTCTTTGCAGACAAGGAAGGATACAGGCAATCCGGAAAGAAAACGGAAGATGGTTTGCAACCAGAAAGTCACTGATAGAATATCGGGAAAAGGCGGCAGGCGTAAAAAAGGAGGTGGCCCTGAACAATTTAGAAGGCAATCAAATCAGATTAGCACCTTCCAGTTCTTTCGAAATCGCCGACAAGAAGCCCAGGAGAGTAAATCTGAAGTCAATGAACTACAAAGTTGGCTTGAGATTTGCTCTCCTGGGTATTTTTATTTTCGCGATGATCTCTTCCGCAATAGCCTTTGGAAAAAACGATGAGCTAAGAAAGAATTTCAACGGTTTGATTTCTGACGCCGCAAACTTCGGCAAAGAACTTAAAAACATTTTCATTCCCTCTTTCAAGGTTACTTACCGCGAAAAAGGCATCACTTTCCAGTTGTCAAAATCGTTCTTTAATTTTTCTTATCTTCAAAACGAAACCGATTCATTCTTTTACCACTTTCAATCACTCTCTCAAAACTATTACGCCGCTATGTTGGATCAATATATCTCTCCGATCCTCTCTCCCGTCTCCAGCATCTTTAGCAGATTCTTCGGGCCAAAGACAGCTCGTCCTGAATTTGTCGAAGGGTTTGAAAACCAGATTCAAGAATTGAAGAAACAACTTGAAGAAGCAAAACTGGAAATCCGGGGCCGCGGCACAACAACTTTAGTCAAAGAAAAAGAAATAATTAAAGAAGCAGGCAAAGAGAAGCAAATCATCACCGAAAGAAAAATAGTTACCATACCAAGCAATATAGAAACAAGGTTTCTTGCCTTTGAAGAAAAATTCAATCAGATAGATCTGGCTCTTTCATCAGTCAATCAAAGATTCTCCTACACCCCGACTATCTTGATTCCTTCAGGCCCTTCCGGAAGCGGAGGGGGCGGCCACCAAGGCGTAACAATCTCCAATCCGGCCACAACCGACAGTGAGACGGTCAAAGCATCCAATCTGCTTGATGTTGCCGGAGACGCAACAATCGGCAGAAGCCTAAATGTTGATTCAGGCACTTTTTATGTTAATCCGACTGACAACCGGGTCGGGATTGGAACAACTTCTTTGGAAACAACTCTTGAAGTAGCCGGAACAGCCTCAATCTCCGGTCAGCTTTTGGTTGGCGGCACCAGTAATTTTTCAGGCCAAGTCTCGACCTCTTACTTCTACGCCCAGAGAAACACAGCCGCTTCTCCTTCTTTCAGTTTCGGCGTCGATAAAGACACCGGTTTTTTCAGTCCAGAATCAAATGCCATTGCCTTTTCAACCGGATCGACAGAAAGAATCAGAATAGATAATTCTGGCTTCTTAGGGGTTGGCACTACTTCACCTACTACTAAATTTGAAGTCCAAGGCACGGCATCGGCTTCTTATCTCCTCACTGGAAATACTCTCCAAGTTGGAGGGTTTGCTTCAGTAGCATATTCAAGGTTTGGGACCGCTACCAGCGGCTACGCTTCTTTTCTTAATTCAACTAACGACCTTCTTATTTCCGGCTCTTTGGAAGTAGACACTGACTCTTTCTTTGATTCAAACGCCAGTATCGCCGGTAATTTTGAACTAACCGGCGCTTCCCCTCTATTCGGTATCAACGCTGGCAACGTAATAAATAACACCCTGGAAGTTGGCGGCACGGCCTCGATCTCTGGCAACGCTTTCTTTGGCAGTAAGGCCTCAATCTCATCTAATCTCCAAATCTCCGGCCGTTTCATTGCTGATACCGCAGCGTCTCATTCATTTACCGGAGATCTGACCGTATCCAAAGAATTTGTATCATCAGGAACCGGCTCCTCTTCATTTGCTGGCTCATTGCTTATTTCTAAAGGTTTCAACGCCCAAGCTATTGTTGGTACTGCCTTAACCATCAATGGCAATGCATCAGTAACCGGCAATACTACTCTAGGTGATGCGTCGGGTGATACAGTCACGGCTAATGCCGATGCTTGGACATTTGCCAATGACACCAACTTTACCTTATCTGGCGGAGTCAATGGATTATCTTTTGACACCAATACGCTCTCTATTGACGGAACCAATAACAGAGTCGGTGTTCTCACCACCGCGCCGACAACAACATTCGAAGTCCAAGGCACGGCATCAGCATCGTACCTGCTCACTGGAAATACTTTGCAAGTGGGAGGATTTGCTTCGGCGGCGTACAGCAGGATCGGCACCAACACCACTACCTACTCTCGTTTAGGTGACGCTAATGATCTTCTAATCACCGATGACCTTGAAGTTGATGGCACAACCTGGTTTGACGGCACGGTTAACTTCTCCGGTATTTCTTCTGCATCTCTTTTCTATGCTCAACCCGGTACCGCTGCTTCTCCTTCCTTTGCCTTTGCCATTGACCAAGACACGGGAATGTTCAGACGTGCAGTTAATGCTCTGGGGTTTTCTACCTTGGGAGCAGAGAGATTGACGATATTGAGCGACGGCAACGTCGGCATCGGGACAACTTCACCCGTCGGCTTACTTGACGTCAACACTAAATTCACTGTTTTATCCGGCGGCAATGTGGGGGTTAACACCACTACCCCTCAAACCAAATTCGAAGTCCAAGGAACAGCCTCGGCGTCTTACCTTCTCACTGGGAATACTCTGCAAGTGGGGGGATTTGCTTCGGTGGCGTATTCAAGGTTTGGGACAGATACCACAGGCCATTCAAACTATATAACCACTACTAATGATCTTCTCATTTCCGGTGATCTAGAAGTCAACTCTTCTGTCGCCTTTGATTCTCATGTGGCCATTGGCGACGCCACCGACGGAACTGATCTTTTGGCTATCAATGCCCAAGTCAGAAGCCATATCATTCCGTTTAGCAATATTTATGACATTGGTTCTACTGCTAATCGCTGGAGAAAAATCTGGACCGATTCACTTGATGTGACAAACTTGACCGCAGCTTCTTCCTCGATTTCAGGAACAGTGGCTGATTCTTTTTTAATCAACAGCGACAATACCACCAACGATACAGAAGATTCATCGATTACTTTTGAAAGAGGATCGCCGACAACTAACGCCGTTTTAAAATGGGACTCTACCAATAACAGATTTGATTTAAATTTTCCCGTTTTCCTCCAAACCGCCGACCCATCTGAAGCAACTTCTAATTTCACTAAACTAATTTTAAAAGGAACTACCAATCAGGGATCTAATGATTACTTTGAAATTCAAAACAAAGATGCTAGCCGATTATTCATTGTAGAAAGTGACGGAAGGGTAATCGCCTCTTCTTCATTCCAAGCCGGCGGAAATTCTGTCGCCTCTGCTGCCTACTCTCGCTTTGGCACTGCTACCACTGGCTATTCATCAAACCTTGATGCAGCTAATGATCTTTTAATCTCGGGGGCTCTTGAAGTAGACGGCAAAGTTTTCTTTGATGGCACAGCCTCTATTTCTGATCGGCTTGAATTGACTTCTTCCACTTCAAGACTAGGCATCAATGCCGGCGACTTCACCAACACCATGTTAGAAGTCGGGGGCACAGCTTCAATCTCCGGAACCACCACTTTAAGAGGGGTGACCTATACCTGGCCTTCTACGGATGGGAACAACGGCAATGTCTTAAGAACCAACGGATCAGGAACTTTATCCTGGGGTGTTGGACTTGGCTCTAACTCCCTTGACTTTGACGAATTTGTTAATTCGATGACCTTAGATGCTAATCTAACCATCGCTTCAGCCGGCTACACCTTTACTATCACCGATGCCCAAGTAAATATCGGAAATGCCAGGTTTACATCTGATACTAACAGACTCGGCATCAACACTAATTCGCCTTCAACTATCCTTGAAGTCCAAGGCACAGCCTCTGCCTCTTACCTTCTCACAGGAAATACTCTGCAAGTCGGAGGTTTTGCTTCGGTGGCATATTCAAGGTTTGGAACTGATACCACCGGCTACACTAACTTCATCACCACAACCAATGATGTTTTGGTAAGCGGGGACTTAGAGATAAATGGTTCAGCTCAATTTGATGGGCCATTGCGTGTAGGAAGCGGCACAACTCCGGCCTTGTATGTGACTTCGGCAACAGGGAATGTGGGGATTGGAATAGCAGCACCCGGAGGACTTTTGGAGGTAGACGGTAACCTCACCGGAAGCACAGGGTCTTTGTTCAAAGTTTCTTCTGGTTCTACAGCTATCTTTGATGTTTTAGAAAATGGGAATGTGGGGATAGGAACCACATCTCCTGCCAATCTCCTTGATCTGGTCGTCAATGACTCCAACAACTCAAGTAATGTAAATCTGATAAGAATAGCTCACACTTCTACCTCAACGGCCGCTAATGGTTTGGCATCAGGTATCCTCTTTGTCGGTGAAGACGATGATGCTTCTTCTGGCGGAGTAGCTCAAAGCTTGGCTCTTGTCCAAGGCATAGTAGAAGATGTGGCTTCAACCTCTTTTGATGCTGGCTTAGCTATTCAAGTTAACAAAGCCGGCACTGGCCTCTTTGAAGCAGTCAGGGTTAATTCCCTAGGTAATGTGGGAATTGGGACAACAACACCATCATCTCTTCTTACTGTCCAAGGCAGAGCTGAAGTCCAAGGCACAGCCTCTGCCTCTTACCTTCTCACCGGGAATACTTTGCAAG
>ERZ1292623.5099-Hain-H51-01um-R1-5099-length-10561-cov-6_pt1 | contig 10561 bp, 16 predicted proteins | sample MGYA00564398_ERZ1292623 | MGnify/ENA primary metagenome ERZ1292623 (study PRJEB36523, sample SAMEA6512633) | groundwater metagenome | collected 2019-01-07 | study: AquaDiva: Metagenomics assemblies of 32 groundwater samples
GGCAGCGACCGGATTTTGCTCGAAGAAATCCGGATCGCGGTTTTCGGGAAAGACACCGTTCGGAGCGTCGTGTTAGAATAAGAAGACGCACGATGCAGTTAATCATCCTCGTCCTCTCGCTCCTCCCCGGATTCGTCTGGCTTCTTTTTTATCTCCGCGAGGACTGCCACCCCGAGCCAGCCCGCCTTATCGTGCTCACGTTCCTCGCCGGAGCGTTCTCGGGCATCATCGCCTACTTCGCGCAAACTCTTCTTGGGGAGTACGCCTTAAAGCCTCTCGGCGTGGCTTCGCTCTCGACGATCGCCCTTATCCTTATGGCGGCCATCGAAGAGATCACGAAGTTCGGCGCCGCCTGGATAACCGTCCACAAGAACCCCGAATTTGATGAACCAGTTGACGCGATGATCTACGCCGTCGTCGCCGCGCTCGGTTTCGCCACCCTCGAAAACCTCGGCGCCCTCCAGGGCAATAACCTTCCGGAAACGGCGCTCATTTCCGGCGCGGCCCTGAATATCGCCTTTCAGACGGTTTCCCTAAGATTTATCGGGGCGACGCTCCTCCATACCCTCACCTCGGCGGTCGTGGGCTATTACTGGGCCATGGATATCCGCGAGTTTTTTGAGCGCCGTTTATTGCTCGTTGGCCTTACCTTTGCGACCGTATTGCACGCGGTATTCAACTATCTTATAATCAACCACAGGGACTTGAGCTATGCGCTCATTTTCGTTGTCACGATCGGTTTCTTTGTCTTGAGCGATTTTGAGAAGTTCAGGAAAAAGCCGGTATGATATACTATCTCTGCAATAATGAACAGCGCTGAAGAAAAGTTTTTCGAGGATCTCGCAAAGTTTGGCCCCGCCTCGCGCGTCGATGAGGCCGAGCCGGCCACCGCCGAACTCGCCCGGGCCTCGACCGTCGCTGCGCCAAGAGTAGTGGCTCGCCGGGAAGAAGAGCTTTCGAACGAACCCGAGGGTCAGCTCACGATCGATGTTTATCAAACGCCCGACGACATCATCATCGAATCGGCTATCGCCGGCGTGAAACCGGAAGATATAGACATCGACGTTTCGAGCGACTCGATTACCATTCGCGGCGCGCGCCATCGCGAAAGCCGCGTCCGCGACGAGGACTATTTTTATCAGGAGTGCTACTGGGGCCGCTTCTCGCGCTCCGTCATCCTGCCGCAGGAAGTCGATCCCGAGAGCGCCTCGGTGTCGTTCAAGAACGGTGTCCTCACGGTGAAGTTGCCGAAACTGAATCGCAAGAAGAGCCGAAAGTTGAAGGTAAGAATGGAGTAGTAAAACCAAAAACCGCCAGCTGGCGGTTTTTGGTTTTACTCCACGTGTCCCGCAAGATGCGGGGCATAAGAGTTTCTAGGTTCGCTTCGCTCACCAAGACAACTCTAGATGTCGGGCCGCGGGGAATCGAACCCCGACAACAAGACCCCCAGCCTTGCGTACTACCACTATACGACGGCCCGCTTTCGCGCCAGTTAAATCTACCGGCAAACAGGGGTTTTGTAAATAACAAAACGGTCGCCTTGGGCGACCGTTTACCAAACAAGCGAACCTTACGCGGCCTTTTTGGCTGGAACCTTCTTCGCCGGAGCTTTCTTGACGGCGGCCTTTCGGCCCAGGGATGATCCGCCTCCGGCGGACACTATCTTCTTGATGCAATTAGTGCAAACCAGCGTCCGCTGGCCAGCAACCTTAGCGTACTGCAAGTTCGGATATTTCCGCTTCCAGTTCGTGGGGTTATACTTGCCGCGGAGCTTGATCCGCTCCCCGCCCATCATTGATGTTTTTTCGCACAAAGCGCACTTCCGCATGAGAGTTTCCGGTTGGTTTTGCCGGTATATCCTAACATGAGCCGGAAAAAGAGGCAACTCGGGGAGGGGTAAAAACGCAAAAAGCCCTCGAAAGGGCTTTTTGGGAATCCCGCTCAAGATAATCCCGGAGTAGAACCAGGTGGGTGGACTCAATTCATGCCCACGGGCTAGAATGATATCGCCCTCCCAAAAAGAATTATTTGATCCGAAATCTTAGAGCAGGACACCTGCAGTATACCACATGACCCTACGCTCCCGCCGTATCCTTTTTTACTCCCTCGTTCTCGTCTTCGTCTTTGCGGGCGTTGGCGCCGCTCTCTATGCACAGGGCTGGCGCCTTGACTGGGGTACCTTTGCCGCCAATAAAGTGGGGGCGATCTACGTGCGCACTGCTCCTACGGACGCCGATATCTTCCTGAACGACAAGCCCATCCGGCGAACCTTCAGCTTTTTCCAGACCGGCGCCCTCGTGAACGACCTCTTCCCGAAAGATTACCGGCTAACCATCACGAAGGACGGCTACGAACCCTGGCGGCGGCGACTGACCGTTAAACCCGCGGTGGTAACAACGGCAAAGTACGCCGTGCTCATACCAAAAAACTCCACCATCGCCAACCCAGGCCCGACCTCTGACTTCAGAATTATTGAAAACGAGATAATCCGGGTGACCCCAGACAAGAAGATCATCTGGCGCGACCGAACCTTGCCAGGTAATATAATCGTCGGCGCGACAGACGACGGCAATCGCCTGCTCTCGCTCGATGAAGCCAAACATCAATACTTTTGGAATGACCTGGCCGCACCGACTTCGACGGCCCTTACCCCCATCATTGCGAGAGCCGGACTCACTGCCACCCAGCAGAAAGCGGCGACTCTTTTGGTTGACCCGCCAGACAGCTCTCGCGTCTTTATTCGCCTGCCGCGCACACTCCTTCGCCTCGACCTCCAAAGCGGTCGACTCACGACGCTCGGCGCTGCCTCCTCGACCAAAACTATCGGCGAGATATCTTCTTCCCGTAATCGGACCGCCTGGATAACTTTTCACGAGACAGAGCAGTCCTCCGAACTCTTCGTATACGTGAACAATCGCAACGCCCTTGAGGAAACCGGCATTCCCCCCATTGTCGGCCGGACGGTGAAGCTCGAGTGGCTGCCGAACGGCCTCCTCGCCATCCTCCAGAACAATGGCACGCTCTACCTCTATGACCCTGGGCGACGCGATCTTTCACCGCGCGCGAACGATGTAAAAGATTTTGTAGCCGCGGCGAGCGGCGAATTTCTCGCCGCTCTCGAAAACCGAAGTTTGGAAATTTTTTCTCTCACCAGCACCGATTACTGGCGCTTCAATCTGCCCAGCATTGATACGGTCCGCAAACTAAGCTGGTACGCCGACCACCAACACCTCTTCGTCCACTATCCCGACCGCGTGGCCCTGCTAGACTTTGAGGATACTTCGCTCGAAACGTTTCAAACGGCAGCCGCGACCAGCAAGGCCGAATATGATTTGAACGAAAACGCGCTTTACTTTCTTAACGACGAACGCGTGATGAAGCTCGCTTTCCCCGGACGATAAAAAATACCGCCAGGGCGGGTCTTTTTAAATTATTTGAGGCGGCACCCGATCTTCCGGATGCCGCCTCGATTGTGGGCGATTACGCTGTACAAACGCTTAAGGAGTTCTCCTGCGGCTTGACGCGTCGGTCGCGCCGGACCCTACGGCTTGTTCCGTAGCCACGCCCGAGAGCGTGGGAGATAGTGGATCACCCCCTCTCAAGCGGTGGCGGAAGTTGCGGTGAGCGACCTCGCTGGCGCGATGAACGCGGCCCGGGTTGGAACGAAAGGAACCACGGCCAGGTGTTTGGCCCGGCAGTTGTAGCCATCCTCTCGGGAGTGATACGACATCCCATCGTGAACCTCGACGCGCTGCCAGGCTCGGATAAGACCATGCTCCGCGCCGCAGACGCCGTCCTCGGCGGCCGCGCACCTCACCGCTCGTGAACTTCCCGACCTTGTCGTCATTCAGTCCTCCGTTGGTGATCCGGAACTGTCATCGGGAAACCCGCGCCGCAAGAAACTGCTGGCGGGGCAACTTAGGCGTTTTGTCAGGTTGTCTCTACTGCCATAATTTATACACCCGGGGACGAAGCGCCGCAAGTCAAAAAGCCGGCTAGACGCCGGCCGTTTCCCCCTTCTCGTCTTTTATTTCCGAGCTCCAATCGAGCTTGGCCCACTCCCCGCAGGAGTGGCGTTCGTTGATGTTCGGCTTCTCGCGAAAGAACCCTTCATCGCATTTTGGACAGTGATAGCGGACCATAAGGAGAGTACGTTAGAGGGCTAGAGATTGGCGGGATAGAGAGTATATGCGGAAAAAAATAAAACGTCCCGCGACGGGAACGAAGGTATTATAGCAGGAAAATAGCCGGAATGCGAGGTGTGGAAAAAATAAAAAACCGCCTTTCGGCGGTTTTTGTACGTGTCTCGTGACACTTGATACTTGATACTCTTTAGCGCTTGGCCCACTGCGGGGCGCGACGGGCCTTTTTCAAGCCGTACTTCTTGCGCTCCACCATGCGGGAGTCGCGGGTAAGAAAACCGGCCAGGCGGAGATGCTTCAAAAGAGTTTCGTCGAACTTCACGAGCGCCCGGGCGAGACCCATGCGCACCGCGCCCGCCTGGGAGGCGATGCCGCCGCCGGAAACACGCACCGACATGCTGAACTTTTCGGCCAGCTTCAACTCGGTAAATGGCGAGACAGCCGCTTCGCGCAAGCGCGCCAGCGGGAAATAATCTTCGAGCTTCTTCTCGTTAACAACGAAGGCATGTGGGGCGCCAGACGTGATGCGCACGCGGGCCGTTGCCGTCTTGCGGCGGCCAACACCCTCGAAATAGCGGCCGGCGTGCTTCCCGGCCCGCAACTCCGCGGGATGGGTGGTGGGTTTAGCCACCGGAGCTTCAACCGGAGCGGCCGCCTTGGCGGCGACGATCTTTGCGGCGGGCTTCTTGGCCACTGCGGTTTCGGCTTTAATCATTGTTTGCAAATTTCAGGTTGGTGAGGCGACGCTGGTTCAGAAAGTTCTTTGGGAGCATGCGGCGAACGGTGTCGCGGATAACCTGACGCGGATTCTTTTCGAATGCCTGGCGGAAAGTGAGCGTCTTCAAATGGCCCATGTAACCGGTGTGACGGTGATACAGCTTTTCGGTGAACTTACGGCCGGTCAGAGCGGTGTGTTGCCAGTTCTCCAGTACGACGCTGTCCTTGCCGATGTTCTTCGGATCATAATCGGCGTGCTTTTTACCCTGGAGGATAATAGCTACCTCCGTGGCCACGCGGCCGAGCGGCTTATTTTTCATATCAATACGGTATTCCATGAGGGTTGCAATGATAGCGAAAGATGCAGGTTTAGACAAATTCAATGGTCGCCGTCGGAGCGCCGTCACGCTTGCGACTTTTTCCAAGCTTCACGATGCGGGTGTATCCCCCGGCGCGGGTCTTGTAGCGGGGCGCGATATCCTCGAAGAGCTTGTTCCCGACCGCCGCGTTCTCGAGGCGGGAAATAACAAGGCGCCGGGCGGCCAGCGTCTGTTTCTTGGCCAGGGTGACGAGCTTCTCGACCATCGGACGAATGGCCCGGGCGCGAGTCTCGGTCGTTTCGATGCGTCCAGCGCTAATAAGGTCACCCATGAGGTTCTTCAAGAAAGACCGACGGGGGCCCGTTTCACGATGGAATTTTCGACCGACTTTGCGATGACGCATGGGAGTTTTGGGCTAGGGATTATTTCTTTGACTTTGGCTTGGATTTTTTCACTGGCTCTTCCGCGGCCTCGACAACTTCGACGGTCAGGATCTTCTCGAAGTGATCTTTCAAGATGTTCGCGGTCTTGTGAACGGCTGAAGATGGGCTCACCGTGCCATCGGTCTCGATCTCGAGGCGGAGCCGGTTGTAGTCGGTGCGATCGCCGACGCGCATGTTATCCACGGTGTAGTTAACTTTTGTGACCGGCGAGAAGAAGGCGTCGATACCGATCTGGCCAACGGCGAGCTTTTCCGCCTTGCGGGACTCGACGGCCGAGTATCCCAGGCCGCGCTCAACGGTGAGTTCAGCTTCGAATTCGGCGCTCTTGCCGGAAAGAGTGGCGATGACCTCTTCTGGATTTACGATCTCGACTTCGGCGTTCGTTTTGATATCGGCGCCTGTCACGGTGCCATCCCCCTTTCCCTTGACGAGGAGCGTCTGGGGTTCATTCGTGTGAACGCGGAAACGAAGCTTTTTTAAATTGAGCGTTATCTCGACGACGTCTTCCTTCACGCCTGGAACGGTCGTGAATTCGTGAGGGGCACCCTTGATCTTGGCGTATGTTATGGCCGCCCCCGGAAGGGACGACAAAAGCGCCCGGCGGAAGGCGTTGCCGATCGTGAGCCCGTAGCCGGCGTAAAGACCTTCGATCTCGAAGACGCCGCGACGAGCATCTTCGGAGATGGTCTTAATGCTTACCGTGGAACTGATGTGGGAGTATTCCATGTGTGGTTTGTTAGTAATGTTTTTTATTTGCTAAATGATTCGACCAAGACGTTGATTTCAAACGGCGTTTCAATATCCTTCGGGGCCGAGAGCACGCTCCCCTCAAGCTTCGCGACATCAAGCTTCAGCCAAACCGGCGCCGCGTACTTCAGGAGATTTTCCCGCAATTCCTTGAAAGAAGTTTTCGCCACTGATTCGGGACGGATCGAAATAATATCTTTTGGCCGGACAACGAAGCCCGGAGCGCGAACGATCCGCTTGTTCACCGTGATGTGGCCGTGAACCACGAACTGGCGGGCCATTGAGCGCGAGCCGGCGAATCCAAGGCGGTAAACAACATTGTCGAGGCGGCCTTCGACGAGCTGGATCAAATTTTCGGCGGTCGAGCCGGAGCGCTCCTCGGCCCGTTTGAAGATCTGCCGGAGGTTGCGCTCATCGACGCCGTAAGAGAGCTTGAACTTCTGCTTCTCCTTGATCTGACGGCCGAAATCAGAAAGAGCCCTCTGGCGGGATTTGCCGTGCACGCCCGGACGGTAGGGCTTGCGCGTCAAGGCGCCCTTCGGGGATGCCGAACGGAAGGCCTTGAGCTGGAGGTGCTCCCCCAGCGCGCGTTCCTTTTTTTCTTTTGGACCCATCATGTGAGTAATTTAAAAGTTAAAAATCAAAGCGAAAAAAATTATTAAACGCGCCGGACTTTCGCGCGACGCGGACCGTTGTGCGGGATCGGAGTAACGTCTTTCAAAGAAAGAATATTGAAACCCTGGTTTACGAGCGAGCGGATGGCCGAATCGCGGCCACCGGCGATGCCGCAGAGGATTATCTCGACGTTCTGCATGCCGATGTTCTTCATCTTTTCGGAAAGCACGCCGACAACCTTGGAGGCGGCAAAGGGCGTCGCCTTTTTGGGACCAGCGAAGCCGATGGCGCCGGCGGAAGCCCAGGTGAGGACGTTCCCCTGCGTGTCGGTCACGGTGATAACGGTGTTGTTATAGGTGGAATTCACGTACACGCGACCCGTATCCACGCGCTTCGGCTTCTTGGCGGAAACTGCCTTCGGAGCAGCCGAAACCGCTCCCTCTCCGGTGGATGGAGCAGATTTTTGCGGCTTTTCTTCGGCAACCTTTTTCTTACCCATAAAAGTGATGTTTGGAATTACTTGAGATCAACCTTGCGCTTGCCGCTACCGGCGGTCTTTCGAACGTTGCCGCGAACGCTGCGAGAATTCGTGCGGGTACGCTGGCCGCGAACGGGCAAACGCCGCGCGTGGCGAGAGCCGCGATAGGTCTGGAGCTCTTTCAAACGCTGGATGTTGCGGCGAACGACTTGCCGAAGCTCGCCCTCCACCTGACAGTTCTTTTCGATCCAGTTTTTGATGCGGTTCACCTCTTCAGCCGAAAGCGCCTTCGTACGCTTCTCGGGGTCGACGTTCGCGGCTGCCAAGGCCTTCCGCGAAAGCGTGAGGCCAATGCCGTAAAAATAAGTAAGCGCGATCTCGACGCGCTTCTCGTCTGGAATATTTATGCCTAAAAGTCTCATTTCTTTAGCCCTGGCGCTGTTTGTGTTTCTTAATGGAACAAATAACGTAAATCCGCCCGCCGCGTTTCGCGATCTTGCACTTCTGGCAAATTTTCTTTACGGAACTGCGGACTTTCATAAAAATTAAATTTAAAGTTTAAAAATTAAAATGGAAAATTTCGGTCATTTTGCGCTTTGATTTTTGCATTTTGAATTTTTCTATCCTTTGTGTCTGATTCAGAGACGGCGAATGATCCGGCCCAAACGACCGTCGGGGCTTATCTCGACTTGCACCTTGTCCCCGGCCACCACGCGGATGTGATGAAGCCGAAGCTTTCCGGCCAAATGTCCAAGAATCTCCTTGCCGTCTTCAAAACGAATCCGGAACTTTAGACTGCCGAGGGCCTCATCGATGATTCCTTCGCGCCGCAGAGGCGCCGCATTGGATGGAGCGGGCATGCGCGATTAGGAGGTTTTTGTTTGATTGTGCATTCGCACGGATTGTGCCGCCTTCCGGGTCTACGGCCCCAAGGGTCGGGTACCGAAACGAGCACTCTGGCCGACCCCTGACTCGGGATACCTGGTTCATAAAACGAAAGAACCAGGCTGGCCGCAAAAAGCGACCGGCCGATGACCAGCGAATGCGAGTATACCCTGCTAACCCTACGGATGTCAATAAACCCTAATTTACCATTATCTCGACCCGGGCGGCTTTTTCTGGGACCTTTCCAAGCCATATCGGCCAAAGGGAAATCTCGGCTCGGACGAGCTCCGGAATCCCAAGAATGAGCGAACGCGCCTCGCTCACCGGACGCCCAAGCAACTTGGTTTTAAACGATGTCGGATCAAAGGCCGGAGCAATACGCCCGGAAGCCGTGACGGTGAGGATCATCTCTCCCTTCCCGATATTGGCTTTCGCATTTTCATACTTCAGGTTGAGGTCGCGGAAAACCGCCGTTTCCGGATCGCGGCCGGCAGAGATCATGAGGGCGGCCCGGAGGTCGCTCTCACGGAAGGCCATGGCTTTGAGTTCGGCTTCCCCGATTATGCTGAAGTTGCCCTTGTCGTCGGTTGCCTTATTAACGATGGTCTTCGTTATGGTCAGCTCGGAGGCGCCCGCGGGAATAAGGAGGTCGTCGGGCCGGTTAGCCAGGAAGTTGTTCTTCAGACTCGTCTCGAGGAGTGAGGTGATCTTCTCGCGCGCCGTCTTGATGTCGTTCTCGGAGGGGGTGGCTCGCTCGCCGACGAAGCCGCCGGTGGTCGGACTCTTTAGCGAACCATAGAAGCCGGTGTATTTCGGACCGCCCTGGAATCCGGGAATCGTGATTTTATCCGCGGGGCCCACATTATAATCAGCGCCGGCCTTATCGGCGGTCACGGAGGTTTCCATGCTTGAAGGAATAATCTTCCCGTCTTTTATCTCCGCGCCCGGAACGGTAACGGCGGAGTCCAGCCGGAATACTTTGCCTTCGGGCGTCACAAAACGCGTCATGGCGACGAGTGACTGGGCTTGCGAACTGTAGGCGTTGTAGATTGTGAGTCGTCCGGTCGCCTTTTGCGAGACCGTGGCCCGGCCGGAGGCCGGGAAAAACTGCGTGAGCGTCTTTTTCTGGTTTAACACCTCGGCCGGCAGGATGTGCGCCGCGGCATCTACTTTTGTGACCGTCTTCCCCGCCGTAAAGGCGCCGGAGAGTTCAAAAGGCGCAATGCGAAACTCGATATTCACCCGGGCCCGACCAAAGAAGGCGCCCGCGACCCAAATGCTTGTGGCGGAAATGGCGAGGAGGGCGGCGAGAACAACCACCGTCTTAAGGCGCGGCAGATGAAGCCGGCGCCGGGGTTCTCCTTTGTCGTAAGTATCATGAGCGGTCTTGTTCCTTTCCTCTTTGGCTGACTCGTCTCCTTCCACCGCATAAGCAGGGCGCTTTGGAACGATTTCTTCCTTTTCTTGCTCCTCTTCTCGATCCGAATTGTCCTCGGACGAAACAACGTTAAACTTGATCGGCGTTGCCACTTCCGCCTCGGCGGCGGCTTTCTTGCTTCGTTTCACTTTCACGGGCACCGAGGCGGCTCCTTCTCGAACGGCCGCCGGAATGCCAAGAGCGCTCTGTGGCACGATATCGGAAAGCGAACGAGCCGTCTCTTTGCGGAAGAGCGGGTGGAATGACTCGACATGGGCCTTCTCGGCCAGCGCCAGAATCTCCGCATCAACGGATTCGATAAGAATGCTCTTTTCCGCCGCCGCCGCTTCACGCTTCAGGATATGAAAATTACTGATGGAAGATTTGAGGTCGGCGTTCTTCGGCACGACAAGCACCAGCTCGTCGCCCGGGCAGGCCAAAATGCGCTCCACGATGGAGGCAACGCCCTGGTCTTTGTCGATAAAGATTCTTTCCATAAACGTATGCCTTGAGTATACCCTATCGATGGAGCAAAATAAATCTCCTTTTTACCGGTGTCGGGCGAAGGAAAATCATTATTTTTCCATCGGGTGGCCGCCCCGCGCGGAAGCGCCCAGCCAGTTCAGGTGACGCGCGAGCCAGCGATTCACCCAGGAGTCGCTTTTCGCAAAATAGAATTCGAAAAATGGCGCGAGGCGCGGGAAGATCATTTCTTCGGCCATGGGCCATTGTTTGGGATCGATCGAAACTCCCAGGCGCTCGGCGATCGTTTGAAGCGACGGCGCTAGAAGCGTGAA
>ERZ1292623.5100-Hain-H51-01um-R1-5100-length-10560-cov-16_pt1 | contig 10560 bp, 8 predicted proteins | sample MGYA00564398_ERZ1292623 | MGnify/ENA primary metagenome ERZ1292623 (study PRJEB36523, sample SAMEA6512633) | groundwater metagenome | collected 2019-01-07 | study: AquaDiva: Metagenomics assemblies of 32 groundwater samples
AGCGCGGCAACGTCGCCGACGGGCACGGATTCCAGAAGCCCTCGTCCGGCCAGTAATACCAGGCGGCCGCACCGGCGGCGGTGCCAGCGGTTAACCACAGAAACTTGCGTCGGCTGATCATCTGTGTTGCTCCTTGAAAATCCGGATTACTTCCGCTCCGGCCGTCGGCCGCCCAGCAGTCGGCGCAGCGCGGGATAATCGACCTTGGCATTATGCCGGGCATCGACGGGGATTGCTCTCACCACCACGGTCCTGTCGATATCGCTGGCCTGCGTGATCGACGCCAGGGCGGATGGATCGGGTTGGCCGCCTGGAACCGCTTCGATGGCGAGCCAGCGTTCTTTCCCAACCGCCAACAGCGCCGCCCGCCGCACACCGTGCACTTCCTGAGCAGCGCACTCGGCCGCAAACGGATAGAGCACGCCGCGCCGGTCTTCGATGCGCGCCGCGCAGCGGCCGAGCAGCCACAACCGTCCCTGGGCATCGAGCCAGCCCGCGTCGCCGGTGCGATGCCAGCGACGATCGTCGACGGAGAATTTTGTTTCCGCGTCGCCGCGACCGCCGAGATAGCCCGGCAGCACATGATCGCCGCTGACCACGATCTCGCCGCCGACGCCGGCCGGCAGCCACTGGTGGGCGAACTCCGCGCCGCTCCAGGGACCGAGCACCGTCCCCCAACGATCCGGCACGATGCGCAGTTCAATCTGCGGCACCGAAGGACCGGCCAGCAACCCCTTGCCCGCGCGCATGGCCTCGCGATCCGCCGGCGATATCTCGTCCCAGGCGATGTGGGCGATGGGCTCGGCCTCGGTTGAACCGTACACCGCCACCGCCCGGCCACCCGACGCCACCGAAACGGACAGGCGCTCCAGCAAGCGCGGAAAAACCGGCGCGCCGCCCGTGTAGATACCGGATAACGGCGCCAGCGCGCGCGGCTCGTCGCCAACCTCGGCCAACAGCCGCTCATAGAATGCCGGCGAGGCCGCCGAGCGCGTGGCGCCTTCGGCGCGCAGTTGTTCGACCACCGGTTCTGCCTTGATCGCGCCGGGGCGGCGGAGATCGGCGGCCGGGATGACGCTGGTGACTCCAGCCGCCAGGTTGGCCAGCACAAAGATCGGCAACGTGGCGAGATCGATCTGTCCGGGAGCCAGCGCCAGACTCTCCGCCAGCGCCTGGTATTGGGCAATGAGAAAACCGTGGCTGCGCATCGCCGCCTTGGGCTCGCCGGTGCTGCCGCTGGTGAACGTCAACAGGGCCGGCGCCGACGAATCGACATCTACAATCGTCTGCGCGACGGAAGGAATACTTATCTCCAGCGGTGGCGCCCAAGGCGCCCACCCGCCGAGACGAAAATGTCGCGGGATGCGTCGCAGGGACGGCGAGATCAGGCGCAGCCATAACGCGCGCGGGCTGGCCAGCAACGCGACCGGCGGGGACAATGTACAACAACGCGCCAGATGCGCGCGCCCCGCGGAGGGATCGAGAAACATGGCCACGGCCCCGAGGCGAAAGACCGCGACCAGGGCCACGTACAGCCCGGCCGACATCGGCTGGAAGATCAGCACCGGTTGTCCGGGTCGCAGGCCGGCCGCGCGCAGACGCGCGGCGGCGTTTTGCGAACGACGCTCCAGATCCGCGAAGGTGGTGACGCGACGCGCCCGTCCGCGGCCTTCGATCAGGGCCGCCGCGTCCGGCCGAGTCCGTGCCTGCTGCTGCAAGAGCGTGACGAGATTCACGTTTCCTCCCGCGCCAGCCGTTTCGCGAACAGGCTATAGCCGCGCATGCTCTGCGCCGTGTGCCGGCTGATGTTGCGCGAGCGGTTGGATTCGTGCATGAGCGCGTGAATCGCGCGCCGGAAACCAAGCGCGCGGGCGCGCTGCTGCACGTCCGCCACCAGCCAGGCGCCGAGCCCGGCCTGACGGCGGCCCGGCAGCACCGCGACCGTCTTGACGATGGCGGTATCGACCGGCTCGCCGCGCTGCTGCTGCGAAATATCCGGCAGGCAAAAACCGTAACCGACCGTCTCGCCGTCGGCCTCGGCCAGACACACCAGGCCGGGTACCAGCAACGGTTTGACCTGCCGGTACTGGGCCACGAATTCCTCGCGCGAAATCGGCGTATAGAGATAGTTGTCCCGGAACGCCACGACCGACAGGTCGTACAACCGGTCAAGCTCATTCTCGAAATCATCCGGTCGCAACGAACGCAGCGTGATGCCCTGCGCGCCGAGGCGCTCGCGGGCGCGCCCGACGCGCCCGTCTTCGACCGCCAGATCCTCGTTGACCGAGGAATAGTAACTCGCCAGCACCTGAAAACCGGCGTCCCGGAAGTGTTGCGGGTATTCGGCCGGGTTTTCGGGCTCCAGAAAAAACGGCGGGGCATGACCGCGCTCGGTGACGAAGCGGTAGCGACGCCAAGTGTTGCCATCCATCGGGCCGACGGCGAGTGTGCACTGGCGCGCGCGCAGGCGCGCGCTCAGGTGATGCAGGAGCGCGGCCGCGGACTCCGCATCCACCGCCCCGTAGTGCCCGATCGCGCCCAGGCGCTCGCCGGCGAGCGCCGGTGCCTCGCTCCACCACAGCGACGCACGCGCCGCCGGCGCGCCGCGCGCGTCCAGCGCCAGCCAGGATTCATCCGGCCGCTGACGGAGCAGCGCCGCGGGATCGACATCGCGCAATAAAACCGAATCCCGGTACGGCTGCCAGTCATCCGCGTGTTGCAGGGATTGAAACCGGTGCATATCAGGTTGTCCGTTCCGCCTCAGTCACGCCAGTGGAAACGCAAGGGCAAGCCATCGCGCGGTCGCAGGGTCACGCCCGCGAGCGGCACCACCGGCGCGGCGCCCGCCACGGGCTCGACACGGATGTGGGCCAGACAGCGCGCCAGCACGGTCATGGCCTCGTTGATCGCGAAATTCATTCCCAAGCACATATGTGGCCCGCAAGCGATTGGACATGGCCGTAACTCGTCTACTTCACCCAGGCGAGCGGGATCACGCCCGCCGTCGAGACCAGAAACGCGATACCGCCCTGCCGCCACCAGCGCGCGCTATCGCCCGGACAATCGTGCACCGCCGGTTGCCACGCGCGGAACACCACCACCGCCAGCGCCGTCAGGCCGATACCCGACAACACCAGCCATGCGCCCGCCACGGACGGTCCGTCGATCTCCCAGTACAGCGGAAGCAGCAGGCCGCCGGCCAGCGATGCCCCCGCCATCCTGAGCGGCGCGGGCGTGCCCGGGAAACGCTGCTCGGCCCAGGCCAGGGTCGACATGCCGAGGAAAGCGGCATAGGCCAAGGTGGCGAGATAAAAATAATCTGTGAGCACCGGGCTACCGGCGAGAAACAGCCAAGTCAGCCCCGGGAGCGTGGCGCTGACCACCGCGCGCACGTCATGCACGCGCTCCGCGCCGAACACCCGGCGCGGCGTGAGCAACAGGAGGTATACGATGAACAGGGCCATCGGCATCGCCAGCCACTGCCAGCCGCCCAGCGCCCAACTGGCATAACCGGCGAGCGCCGCCGCCAGCAACGCGCTGTCATTCAGGATGGTGCGGCCGCGCCAGCCGAGCACGAACACCACCAGCGCCACGGTGACGCCCAGGCGCGCGGCGAGATCGGCAACACCCATGACCAGATAGGCCTTGAGCAGCACGAACCCGCCGAGCGGAATGAACAGATTGTCCAGTCCGCGCCAGGCGATCGCCTCCAGCAACATGACCAGCAGCCCCAGCGTCAGCCCGATCAACAGGCTCTCGGCGCGCCCGACATCGGTGAACAGCAACAGCGGCACATGGGCACTCAGGAAGGCCACGACAAAAAAGGCCACCGAACCTTCGGTGCTCTTGCGCCCTTCCAGGGTCGTGTAGTGCGCCGCGCCGTAGCGCACGCCCACCAGCGCCGCGACCGCATCGGCAAACGTCAGGATCAGGATCGGCACCACGAACAGCATCGGCTCGCCGCGCGCGAATACAAACACGATGGCCACCGACAGCGGGAAATAGATTTCGCCGAGCGACTGGCGCGCCACGTCGTGCAGCGCGCCACCGACGCGCTGTCGCCACGATGGCAACAACCGCACCACCAGCAGCGTGGCCACGGCCAGCGCCGCCAGCGCGATCACCGGCCAGGATTCGCGAAACAGCCAGGGAAAGGACAGGGTCAGCACGCCCATGCCGATGTGCACCAGCTTGCGGGCGAGTTCCGCCGACAGCCATTGGCGCTGGCGCAGCATGGTGGCGGTCGCCAGCAGGCCGCCGAGTCCGGCCAGCACCAGCGCCATGCCGATGAGCGGATGGATCACGCGCTGATCTCCTCGACCACGAAACGGCTGTAGAAAAACGCCTTGTCCTGCTCGTGCAGGCGGGCGGCGAGATCGTCGAGCGGACGCAGCTGGCCGGCCATGGACTCCGGCCGCGAACGCGGCGCCAGCATGTTCCAGTAGGCCAGACGCCCGCCCGGGCGGCCGGCCGTCACCAGCCGCGCCAGCAGCGCGTGGTAATTGTCGGGCGACATGTATTCGAAAATGTCGCTCAAATTGAAGTGATCGATGGCGCGCGGGCCGGCCTCGGCCAGAAAATCCTCGAGCGGCATCAACCGCCACTCCAGCCGGTCGAGGTGATGGCGGATCTTGTCGAAGTTCTCGGCGCGCAGCGCGAACGGCAGCGCCGTCTGGTGCTGGCCGGTCAGGATCCATTGCAGGTAGGGATTTTCGGCCGGATCGAGTTCGGTGAGCGCGTGCTGGGCGCGCGCAAAGATGCGCGTGGCGACGCTGCCTTCGACATAGCGGAAGAAACTCGGGTCGCGTCCAAGGCGGCCCATCATGAAGCGCGAGAAAAACACCCGGAACAGCAACCGCCAGCGCAGGCTGTTCCAGGTTTCGCGATAGAAACGGTTGCGTTCGTCGTGTTCGCCACCGCGCAACAGCCGGGTGACCCGGGCGCGGGTGTGCACAAGCGGCAACACGAAACGGCGAAACACCGCGAAGTAGTGCTCGAACTTGCCGGCGCCGCCGATGCCGCGCGCGATCTCGCCCGGGTGCGCGTCCCAGAAGGCGCGCACTTCCGTTGACAGCGCCCGGCGGCAGCGCTGGTAAAGACCGTCGCGCCGCAGGCTCGGCACCGAACCGATCAGTTCCAGCAGCTCGCCATGCTTGAGCGAGCGGTAGGCCGCGACGCGCAGTTCCAGGCAGGCGAGTTGCGCGGGATTGAGATCGAGCGCGATCACGCGTGCCGGCGCGCGCGACAGCAGCGCGAACGCATTGTCGCCGGCCGAGGCGATCGACAGGCACACCTGCCCGGGTTTCGGGTCGAGCGCCTCGACCAGAATATCGGCATCCTCCCAGCACTGGGCGTAACGGATGCGTGAAAAATCGGCGCGTTGTGCCACTTCGGTGCTCATGTCGTTTCTCCCGGGGGCGCAATCCGGGTCACCCGCCCGGTACTGCCGTTCATTTCAATCCAGTCGCCGTCCTTCAGCCAGCGGGTGATGCCGGCCAGCCCCACCACCGACGGCAGCCCCATCTCGCGCGACACGATGGCCGAGTGCGACAGCAGGCTGCCGTGCTCGACCAGCAGGCCGGCGGCGGCGGGGAACAGCATGATCCAGCCCGGATCGGTGCGTTCCGCCACCAGGATTTCACCGCTCTTCAATTGCGCGCCGCGCGGGTCGATGATCACCCGCACCGGTCCGCGCACCACGCCGGGACAGCAGCCGGTGCCGGACAGGCTGTCGCCCGTTGGAATAGTCTCCGCCACCGTGGAGCGGAAGGCCTGACCGTGGCCGACCGGGCCGCGCGTCTCGAAACGCCCCGGCAGCGGATCGGCGTCGCGATAACCGCTGAACTCGGCCTCGCGCAGCGCCACCAGCGCCATCAGGTTGGTGGTGCTGGCGGTGCCGTCCACGAACGCCAGCACCTCATCGAGTTCCAGATAAAAAATGTCGCGCGGGTGGGCGAGCCGATCGAGCGCGTGCAGACGCCGGCCGAGCTCGACCAGCACGCGGCGCACGCGGCCAAACAGGCGCGTGCGTTCGAAGCGCAGGTTTTCGCGATCGCGCACACGCGCGCGGCAATGTTTCAGCACCCAGCGGAAAAACACGCGCCGCACGGAATGGCCGCTGAGGGCCTCCGTCACGCGCGTCTCCGCCGCCCGGCGCCGCTCGCGCTCCTGCCCTTCCCCGTCCGGCACGGGTTGGCGCTGCAGGCGCTCGGCGAAATGGCCGATCGAGCGGTAGAACGGCAGGGGGTCGTCCTCGAGCGTGGCGCTTTCGAGCTTGAGCTCCTCCAGACAACGGTCGCCGAAGCGGTCGAGATAGCCGCGCACGCCAGCGGCGAGCGCCGGGTTGGTGTTCAGGGCCGGTTCGATCTCGCGCACCGCGCCCCCGGTCAGCACCCGCACGAGCGCGGGGTCACGCGCGGCGATCTCCGCCAGCGCGCGGATCCGGCGCGCCGGTTCGGCGCTGATCATGCCGCCCTCGGCGCACAGCAGGTCGTTCTGCAGGGTGCCATCGGCGTCGCCGCACCATTTCTGGCAGAGCCGGCGCAACACGCCGTAATGGATCATGGCGAAGAAGTCGTTGACCAGCGGCGCATCCCAGCGGGTCAGCAACTGGCGTTCGAGCTCGCGGTAATACCCGGCCAGCTCATCGGGCCGCTGATCGGCGAGCGCGGGCTGCGGATCGCCCAGGGCGACGTCGAGCCGCGCGTGAAACCGGCGGATCTGGCGCGGCAGGCGCCAGTGGCTCGCGATCAGGCCGCCCACGGTGCGCAACAGACGCAGGCCGTCGCGCCCGCGATCGAGCCACGTGACCGGCGCCTGGGTCGCGAGCAGCTCGTCGGGCAGCGCTTCGCGCACGCCCATCATCTGTTCCATGAAGTGGCGGTTCATCTGGTAGCCGGGCAACAGCATGAGCACGCGATACCAGTTGAGCAGGTTGTAATACACCTGCCCGTGAATCAGGCCGAGCATGTTGGCGAACACCGTGTCGTGCGCGGCGATGGCGTGTTCCGGCACCTGGAGCAGGCGGCAGAATTCGCGGTAGACCGATTCGTAGGCACGGCGCGCGAACGAGAACGTCATGGGCGTGGTCACGCCCCGGTAGCTCTCGGCGATATTGCTGTTGTCCCAGAGGTTGAGCACGCCCTCCGGATCGGGCAGGTCGGCAAGCGAAGTGATCGGCCGCGATTGCAGCAGCACCAGCCGGCCTTCGGCGATGGCCCATTCGATATCCTGGGGACGCCCGAAGTGCCGGGCACAGTCGCGCGCCAGACGCGCGACCGCGCGCACCTGCTCGTCGTTGAGCACCGACGCATCGGCCAGCCCCTCCTCGACCAGGCGGCGCGAGACCCCATCCGGGGAGGCCGGGTCCGGGCGGTGGGCATGAAGCTTGCGGACGAGACGGCGTTCGATCACGGACCCCGCCCGGTCGACATAATAGGTATCGGCGTCGCAATCCCCGGACACCAGCCCCGAACCGACGCCATAGACGGCGCCGACCACGGCGATTCCGCGCCGGCCGCTGACCGGATCGGCGCTGAAGGCGACACCGGCCGCCTGCGGATTGACCATGCGCTGGATCAGCACGGCCGGCGCCGGCGGCGCGCCGCCTAACCGGCGTTCACGGCGATAGGTCAGCACGCGCTCGCTGAATCCCGAGCGCCAGACATCGGCCACCCGTCGCGCCACGTCGCCGGGCGACACGAACAGCCAGCTCTCCAGCTGGCCGGCAAACGATTCGCCGCTGCTGTCTTCGCCGGCCGCCGAGGAGCGCACCGCCAGCCGTTCGCCGTTCGGCGCCAGTTGCCGGAGCGCCGCGCGCAGTTCGGCCTCGACCTCCGCCGTCGGCGCCAGCGAAGCCAGCTCGCCGGTGACATCACGGCCGGCTGTTTCCAGCACCGTGCGCAAGGAAGGATCGAGGCTCGCCCAAAACGCTTCCGGACGAATCACGAACCAGGGCGGCACCGGCAGTTCGTGCGCCGCCAGTGCATGCAGGGCCCCGGCCTTGCCGCCGAGTTCGATGCCGGTGATGTCATCAGCCGAATAGACGAGATAACGCATGTCAGCCTCCCGCCAGGGCGCGCCACAACATCGGCGCGGCGCCGAGGCCGAGATACAACACCAGCGTCCAGACACCGGACAGCAGTTCGAGCCGCTGGCCACGAACCGTGGTCGGCTCACGCACGAACGTCACGCCCAGCCACAGCGCGTAACCCAGCGGCACGCTGAGCAGCGCGGCCATCGGCCAGTGCCAGCCGATGCGTTGCGCCGCGATCACCGCGAACACACCGGTCACGGTCAGGGCCGCCAACCAGGCGGTAACGGCGCGCGCCCGTCCCCACAACACGGTGTAGGTCTCGACACCGCGCTCCTCGGCCTCGGGCGCGCGCAGCTTGCGGCCGATCTCGATGACGATGCCGTTGAAGAAGCTCACGATCAGGAACCAGTGCAATCCCGCCGGCGGCGTCTGCCCCTGCAGCAGCCAGTCGCAGGCGGTGGCGTACAGGTCGATCAACGGCATGATCAGCATGTGCGTCCACAGATACGTCACCGGGCGCGCCTTCAGCCAATCGCGCGCAAAAAATTCGTGGCTCATCAACGCCAGGTACAGCCAGGTGACGGCGAGCAGTATCAGCAGCGGCGCGTACAGCCACCACGCCAGCATCAGTTGCACCAGTGCGCCGGCCACGCCGATCACGCCCAGTTCGCGCAGACGCACCAGCCCGCGCGGCACCGGACGGTAGGGACGGTATTTCGCATCCTCGCCGGCATCCTTGAATTCGTCGGCGATGCGCAGCTGCAGGAAGAACAACAGCGAGGTCAGGAACGCCACGGCCAGCGACGGCCCGGCCGGCCAGCCGTCATGACCACGCAACAACGCCGAGAAACTTACCGCCGAGAAGCTGAAAGCGAAAATCAATGGACCGTGCGCCACGAGCGGGAAACGCTCGCGCTGGTAGATCCACCAGCGGTTGCCGGTCAGTAAATTGGTCATGGCGGTGGTCATGCCTTGGTGCCGCGCGCCAGTTGGCGATGGGCGCGCGTGAAGTGTCCGGCCGCCAGCGCGCCGATGATGGACAGCTCGCCGGCCAGTGACAGCGCCGCGCACACCTCGGCCAGCGCCTGGGCGTTGCCCGGCCCGGCCAGCCCGAGCAATTCCAGACAGGCGCGCTGGCTCGGCAGCCCGGTGCCGCCGCCGACCGTGCCGACGATCAGGTTGGGCATCGTGACCGCGGCGTACAACGATCCGTCGTCGCCGAGTTCGAAACGCGTCACGCCCACCGCCGACTCCGACACGCAGGCGGCGTCCTGGCCGCAGGCGATGTAGAGCGCCGCGAGTCCGTTGGCATAGTGCCCCTGCACGCCGATCGTGCCGCTCAGCACGCCGCCCATGGCCGACATGCGCCAGTAGTCGACCATGCGCTGCGAGGTGGTGTGCAGCATTTTCGTGACCAGCTCGCCGGGCAGGCGCACCTCGGCGCTCACCTTCTTGCCGCGCACCGACAGGAACGACTGGGCGCTCGCCTTCTTGTCGCCCGACAGATTGGCCTCGACGAACGAGTACTGCGGTTTCACCGGCGTGTGCTCGAGGATGTGCTGGCACACGGCATCGGTGGCGATCGTGACCATGTTCTGGCCCGAGGCATCACCGGTCAGGTAATCGAAGCCCAGATAGACATGGTTGCCCTCGATGGTCAGGCGCATGTCCTGCAGGCGGCCGTGCCGGGTGGTGGACGCGGCCACCTCGCGGAAGGCTTCCATATTCTCCGTCGCCCAGACCGCGAAGCGGCCGGCCTCGATCAGGTCGCGGAAGGCGAAACCGGGCGCGCGGGTCACGCCTTCGTTGAGCAACATGGCGGTGCAGCCGCCGGCCTTGGTCAACAGGCTGGCGCCGCGGCTGTAGGAAGCCACCAGCGCCGCCTCGGAGGTCGCGAGCGGCACCAGGTAGTCGCCCTGGGCATGCAGGCCATTCACGCGCAGCGGGCCGGCGATACCCACCGGCAACTTTACGGTGCCGATAAAATTCTCGATGTTGCGTTCGTAGACATTCATCTGGGCGACGGTCTGGGCGTCGAGCAGATTTTCGCGACAGGCGGAAGAGGCATTCATGCGCTTCCAGCGCGCTTCGATCGCCTGGGTGGTGAGATAGGGATTGCGCGGAATCGCGTTGCCCGGCACCTCGGGTTTTGGCCTGAGCCGCTCGGCCAGCTCCTCCATCCCGAAACGTTCCAGCAAACGGGCGAGGTAATGGTGGGTGCGCTGTTGGGGGGCTGCCATGACGTGTTTCCTCCGCGGGTAATCAGGTGACCGGCCGGTCGCTGTCGCCGGCGCGGGGGGTGGAAGGATCCGGTGGCAGATGCCACGAGACGATGAAGGTAGCGATCAGCACCAGCACGCCGACGGTGACGATCGCCGGGACCGGACTGGCACCGAGCCAACTGGCCAGCGCAAAACCGCCGACCGCAGCGAGCATGGCCAGGTTCTCGAAAAAATTCTGCAAGGCCACCGCCCCGCCGCTGCCGATGCTGCGATGGCCGATCTCCTGCAGAGCGGCGTTGACCG
>ERZ1292623.5101-Hain-H51-01um-R1-5101-length-10559-cov-8_pt1 | contig 10559 bp, 13 predicted proteins | sample MGYA00564398_ERZ1292623 | MGnify/ENA primary metagenome ERZ1292623 (study PRJEB36523, sample SAMEA6512633) | groundwater metagenome | collected 2019-01-07 | study: AquaDiva: Metagenomics assemblies of 32 groundwater samples
CATATTTATACACCTTTTCATATATTTTAATATGAATTACTATATAAATCTTTCGATCAACTAATAATCCAAGTTTCCTTGTAATAGAAAAATATTAAGCCAAAGGCGGAGCAACAGTTATACTTCCACCCTTTCTTCTTGATTCGCAGAATTCAAGAAATCCTTCTTTCTCAATCTGTTTGCAAACTACAATCCCTTCCTCTAGTCTGTCGTTTCTCTCTAAATTTGAAAATACTCCGAACAAGCATTTATTTCTGCCATACCCGTTCTCAAGATTATTGCATATACTAATGGAGGTCTCTTTAGAAATTAAACTCACATCCCCTTGGCAAATTTCATCAAACATCCTCTAACCTCATCAACATTCTCATATTTATTGCACTCCTTAACAGCCTTATCTGGATTTTTTACAATGCTTCTAAGCGATGGCTGAAAACACCCGCTAATAAAAATTAAAACCAGAACCATAAAATAAAATTTTTTCATAATAAAATTAATATTTCATGATTAATAAACTTTTTCTTAAACTACATTAAACCCAGCTTCAACATAAGGCATATAGAATTCATCCTGCCCAGGTTTTTCAATGTATCTTACTCGGACTTTATAATCTCCAGAGAAATCTGCTTCTGTTTTATAATTTAATTCTAATATATCATTCTTAATGTCTCCAGGACAATATTTATGGCTCTTGCATGTCCTAAAATTTTGCTTGGCGCAATCATCCTCCGTCGGCAAATATATTTGGTAGTCTTTGTGCAAATCAACACGGGTCAAGATTTCAAATTTAGGATCAATGCAGAATCCATTTATCTTTACTCTCACATCGATGTATTCTCCAGAATCAACTTCATTTTGCAAAACACTTACCTCAGGAATCCTCTGTTTTGGAACATATCCAGTTAGCTCTTGAAAGTTTAAAGAAAACAAAGATATCAATACTAGAAATATTGCAGCTATCATAATATTGCTATTTTTCATAATTCTTTTTTAGGAAGCACATTGAAGTATGCATTCATTGAATCTTTTGTACTTCTATCCTTCCAATAGTAGATTTTAGCAAAGTACTCCCCGTCCCATATTGGCTCTGTCCTATAGCTGACTGTAAAAGTTCCATCTTTATCTAATATCAACCCCTCTCCTTTGCAAATCTTGTATCCGCCTTTTTGCGTTACAGTTCCTTTCCTTCCGCCGCTGCTCGTAATGCTTCCGTCATTTAACTTTCCAGAAAAATAAAATCCTACTTCAGGATCAACACAGCCTTTGTTCGGCTTAACTTTTATATTTATCTTCTCTCCAGCTTTAACAGTGCCAGGGTAGACAGTAACATCAGGGGCTAAATTTTTAACAGCCTCTCCAGTTATATCATCTATATTAAAGCCAATCACCGCAACTAAAACAATAGCGACAATTAAAATTACAATATTATTTTTTTCCATTTCATCCTCATTCATTCATTGTAAATGCAGTTGTGATATAATCTTCCTTTCCATAGTCAAATATTTTCACCATAATAACTCCTGATTCATCTTCATTAGGTTTCCAGTCAGGACTTGTCTTGTATCTAACGCTAAATTTCTGGCAGACTTTTTTAGGGCTTCCAAGCTCTGTTCTTGCAGTTGCTCTTCTCAATCCAGAATCATCATAAAATCCAACAACACTATTAACACATTCTTTTCCAGGAACTACATTAACAGTAACATATTCTCCAGCATTCAAAAACTTAGGAAAAACCTCAACACTGGTTTTTGTATTCCTTATTGCTCCTGTAGTTACATTTTCAAAATTAAAACCAACTAAAGCAACAACAAACAGTGCAAGGACAGAAAACACGAAAATAATTGCATTATCCTTTCTTTCAACTTTAGCCACGCTCTTTTTCATAATATTGATTATTATTAACATCTATATAAATCTTATCAAAACGTACGCCGCGACTCGGATTTGAACCGAGATACCCTTACGGGAACAGGTTAACCTGATTTTATTCAAGACCTGCGCAATACCAGGTTATGCGATCGCGGCACAAAAAAACTTAGAAATCATTCTTTATAAATAATTCTTTTTAATTCAAAACTTATATAAATTCTATCTAGCAATGAATTGGTATGGAATTCGATGTAGCAAATGAAAGGTTGAATGCAGCAATCGCAAAAGACAAAGAAGTAGTTGCAACCATATTATTTGGATCTTATGCACGCTCAGAGCCAAATAGGGATATTAATCTTTGTCTGGTTTTGAATAAAAAACTTCCAAATATCCTAATGTCAAAAAAGCGTTTAAAATATTCATCTCTGTTTCCGAATAAATTTGATATAAACATATTCCAGCAATTGCCTTTATACATAAGAAAGAGAGTTTTGAAAGAGGGTAAGGTTCTTTTATGCAAGGATGAAAACCAGCTATACGACATAGCATTTTCTACACTAAAGGAATTTGACATGTATAAAAAAATCTATTACAATTATCTGGTTCAATGCAAAAAGAAGATAAATCAAATTAATTCCTGGAAATCCATCCAATCAAAGACCATGCTCTCTCGCCAACAGCATCATTATGGAAAAGCAAATATCCCCAGTCAAAAATCATATGAAAGATTATCCCTATCAGTGCAAAAAGAGATATTTCATGAATTAAAACTCCGAGGATGAAAAGCAGCAGCCACATCTCCCAGGTATGAAAGATATGCAGTGAGTCACTATGTTCTTCATGCACTTCACTTCCAGGAACATGATATAAATACCCCTTCATGAAATTAAAATCTTTTTTCTTGACAGCGTAATAAATGTAATGATCTATATCGAATACAAAGCCGCTAAGAAACACAACAGCACTATAGTTTCCAATAAAAGGATACAAGATTGCTGCAAATATTAAAGCAAACAATACATGTAAATAAACTTGTTGCATAAAATCAAAAACTAAAGAAAGCTATTTAAACATATCTTTAAGAAAATTTTTCATGGCAGTGATTGAAGCAGAAGCAACAGGAAGAGCAGCAGTAACAGGAAATCCAGGAGATGTTTATCTAGAAAATGCTTTAGTCCTAGCTTATTCAATAAAGAACAAAGCAGTGGTTAATTTAGATGATTCAAAAAAATTAACAATACATTCACAAAATAATCATGATTCAACTCACAAGCTTATACATCAGACATTAAAACATTTCAGCATAAATTCTCCTTTAAAAATAGAATATTCGTCGACAATCCCCTTTAGGTGCGGTCTAGGAGGTTCAGCAGCAGTCTTAGTTTCTTTAATTGCATGCTTGGATAAAAGGTTTAATCTAAAACTTTCTAAGACGGATATTTCAAAGCACGCGCTGCAGATAGAGCATGAATTAAAAATAAACGCGGGCTGGCAGGATAGAGCGGCTGCTGTTTTTGGCTCGTCATTAATAGACTGTAAAAATTTTACTTGTCAAAAACTAAATGTAATGCCTAAAGAAATGTACATCATATGTTATGGAAAAAATAATTCTTCAAAAGATGTTCATAAAAAAGGAAAAGAAAAAAACAGTGAAGAATTTATCTCATTGATGAAAAAAACAAGGGAGATAACCTTGAAAGCCCATGAAGCGCTGCAAAAAAAAGATTGGAGAAAGCTAGGAATATTGATGAATGAAAACTGGGAGATCCGCGAATCAACTCTGGGTCTGACAAGAGAAGATAAGTTTGTAAAAGATTTAATTTTGGAAAATAAAGGATTTGCTAATCAAACAGGTTCGGGAGGAGCAGCAATAGTTCTCGATTTAAAGGATAATCTCAAGCAGATATTTGAAGAAAATAAAATAAGGATAATTCAGCCGGTTTTGAATGGAGGATTGAAAATAAAATGAAAAATTATAAACTCGACGTTATTTTGCTTGCAGCTGGTTATAGCACCCGCCTCTATCCATTGACAAGGAATTTTCCGAAGCCTCTTCTTGAGGTAGCAGGAAAGCCAATAATTACAAACATAATTGAGAAGCTTGAAAATTTGGAAGAAATAAAAAATGTTTATGTCGTCACAAACAACCGATACTATTCGCATTTTATTAAATGGAATGAAAAGTTAAAAACAAAGTTGAAAATAGAGATAATCAATGATGGAACCCTGCATGAGCAGGACAAGATGGGAGCTTTAGGGGACATATATTTTACAATAAATAAAAAATTAATTAAAGGTCCATTAATGATTATCGGCGGGGATAATCTCTTTGATTTTCAGCTCAGCAATATTGTTTCTTTCTTCAAGGAAAAAAATAAAGATGTGGTTTCAGTCTGTAAAATAGAAGATCAAAATAGGCTTAGGCAGCTTGGAGTTGTAAAATTAGACGAGAAAAACAAAATAATCTTCTTCAAAGAAAAGCCAGAGATTCCCCTTTCAAATTTTGTTGTAAACTGTATGTACATATATACTCATGATACCGTTAAGAGATTGAAAGAATACATCGAACAAAAAAATAATCCGGATCAAACAGGAAGATTTGTTGAATGGCTCTATACTAGAAAAGAAATTTACGGATTTCACAACAAAGGAAGGATAATTGATGTAGGAACCACGGAGAGCCTGGAGGAAGCCAGGAAAGAATTTACTTTTTCCTAGATTTTATCAAAATCTGTGCAATTCTCCTGTCAATCGCATCTATTTTTCTTTCAATAACATAGATCCTTCTCAACCCATATACGATTCCAAAAATAGCACCAACAAGAACATAAAGCAAAATAGTATTGATATCAGCCATTAACTAATCACCTCTTTTAAATGTGTATTTTCTAATGTTTATAAATTTATTTGTTCATCAACTTTTCTAGCATAGCACCAAAAGCAGGTCTTGTAATGAAAACACCAATTGTTACTCCTACGATTGTAGCAATTGCAAATCCTCTTAGCAGTCCGGCAACAGCCCAAACCAGCGGAAGCATCGCAGCAAGAGTAGCAGCGTAAGCAACAAAGATTATGAAGAAAGCTCTCTTTAATTTTTCTTTCCAGTTAAAATATTGCTCTTTTCCTTTCAATATCTCATCGGTAATCACAATCTGGTCATCAACTCCTGTTCCAACCGAAGCGATTATTCCAGCAATTGCAGCCAAGTCTAAATTCCATCTGAACAAGCCGGCAAATCCCAAAATTATAAATATCTCACTCAATAAAGTGATCATCATCGGGAAAATAATTTTGAAATTTCTGTAGCGTATAAATACAACAATCAAGACTGCAATCACCGCAACTCCCCCGGCGAGAACAGCATTCTTCAAAAACTCCCCCCCAAATATCGGGCTGATGCTGTCTATCTTTACAATTTCAAGCTGAAAAGGAAGACTTCCAGTAATTAAGACTGTCTGCAATTTCTCCATGTTGATGAGGGCATCATTCAGCGCAGTTTCCTGATCAGCTCCAAATCCGCTTCCAGAAATTAGTATGTCTGTTGTCTCACTTCCTTTCAAACTTGAAGATATTTGCAAGCTATCAATTAACTCATCATCCAAGTACAAGTCAAGTGGTTTGCTCAAATATCCCTCGCTTCCAAAACCTGTTCCGGCAACAACATCTAATTTCTCAGTTATCCTTGCATGTCTCTTCGCAGATTCTGTGCTTAACTTAATGCTGAACTCGAACCTGCATCCATATTGTCCTTCACTTGCCAGGTTACATGCTCTAACCCCGGAACAAGTCCCATCCTCTTTGCATACGAAAGGAACATCATTTCCTCCTGTGAAAACAGTTTCATTTCCAATCTTCGCTTCAAACTTTCCTTGAGTTGCAATAAAGTCCTGAACTTCTTCTTTAGAAATGCCTGCAATCTCAATAAGTATTAATTTATCCCCGTCGACATCAGCAGCTCTTATTCTTTTATCAGCTAATCCATATATGTCCAGCCTGTCGGAAATTACATCGATTAAGTTTCTAATGTCTTGGTCGCTGGCTTTTTTTTCGCCAACAGGCTTCAGCAAAACTCTCGTCCCCCCCTCTAAATCTAATCCCTTTTTTATGTTGCTTCTGCTAACCTCCTTTACATTTATCTCAACCTCTTTATTAACCTGGAAAACATATTCTTTTTTCTCAGTCTTAATTCTTACAATTTTGCTAGGCAGCAGGTCATATCTTATTCCTTCCCAGTCTTCAGCATTATTTATCTTAACCCCATTTATCCCCTTCAATATTTCCCCGTCTTTGATGTTGGCAATTTTGGAATTTTTTATTGTCAAGTTATCTAACTCAAATAGCAAATCATCTTGCGCAAAATAATTGGCAGAGCTTTTATCCGTTATAATATTAATTTTGATAGGATCAATATAGCTAGCCTCTTTAAGCAATCCAATAAAATTCTCAGTATTTTCAACTTTAACGCCGTTGACTTCTTTCACAACCTCGCCGATGCTTAATCCTTGATTTTTGCTGACAGCATCTAAGCTCTTTATCTCAACACCTTCAACATCAAGTTTTGGCGCTATTGCTATTAAAGATAATACAAGCATTACTATCAGCAGATTTATTCTAACCCCAAAACTTTTCATTTTTCTCCTTCTTCTTGCAGTACCATATCAGTATTCCTGAGTTCATGAAATAAGTTGAAATAATATCTACAAGCAAAGCAATCACGATTATCAAAAACATCTGCTTCAGAATAAAACTCGTAGTAACAAAATATGCAATGCTCAGCGCAGCAACTGTAGCAAAAGTCATTGTCAATCCTGTTTTTGTAGAATCGATCACTCTCTCGTAAATGTTTCCTTCTTTTCTTTTCAAGACTTTAGTAGTAAGAAGGATGTCAGTATCGACGCTATATCCTATAACAAGCAAAAAGGCAGCAATGCCGGCAGCATTTATTTTGATTTCAGCAAGCTGGATAATTGCAAGAGGAAAAACTATATCAAGAAAAGCGCTCAGCAAAACAGCAGCACTCGGAACAAAATTCCTAAAAGCAATAAATATAACTATCCCCATCAAAACAAAAGAAATCAGAACTGCCTTCAGCAAGCCTTGATAAAAGCTTTCTCCCAAACTGCTGCTAACCTGCTCAATGCTAAAATTTTTTTCGTCCAAAACCTTTCCAGTACCTTCCTCAATGTTTTTTTTCAAATCAGTATCCACGTCATCCCCAATTTCAACAACAACACCAACGTCACTATCAGTTGCAATGTCTCCAAGCTTCCTTACAAATACATCAGTTCCAAGTTTTTCTTCAAGAAATTTTTCAAGGTTTTCAGCATCAATTCCTTTCTCATAGACCGTTGCACTTACCCCTCCCTTCAAGCTAACATCTCTATAAAACAATTCCCCTGTTTTGTTGAAAAAATACCCTATAACAACCAAGCTAAAAATTAGCAATAGTAAAGGAACTACAAACAGCTTCTTATAATTCTTCTCTAAAAACTTTTCCCAATTCATTACTCAAAAACTATCAAAAATATATTTAAATAACTATCCTTTACGAAGTTGAAATGAAAATCGAAGTCTTGCGCTTATCACATCGGATTAGACGTGATCCAAGATTGTCAACGCACGTTGCTTTAACAGCCAGGGCTTTTCTCGCTTCAAAATTATTCTATTCAGGAGACAAAGATTCTTCGTTAGAAGCGACAGTAAATAAAGTAACAAGCCAGTTCGGAGGAAGTTTTCAAATAAACCATATTGAAGATCCGATCAAGTTTATCACGGAAAAGAAAAATGAAGATTATCTGGCTGTGCATTTGTCAATTTACGGATTGACTTTGAATTCCGTCCTAAAGAAAATAAAATTTCAAAAAAATATCTTAATTATTATTGGAGGGGAAAAAGTACAGCCAGAAATTTTTCAGCTAGCAGACTACAATGTTTCAATTACGCAGCAGCCAATTTCAGAAGTTTCTGCTCTAGCAATTTTCTTGCACGAATTAACGGAAGGAAAAGAGCTAATCTCAAAATTCAGAAATGCAAAAATTCAAGTAATTCCGTCAGCAAGAGAAAAGAGATTCAAAAAGTAAATATTTATATACAAAAAACCTTATTTTCTAGGTTATAAAAGAGGGATTCATGATAAGGAAATTAATTTTATTTTTAGTATTTTTAGTTTTAGCAACTTCATCTCTATCAATTTCATTTGATTTCAACGAGACAAAAGCCGGAAAGGAAAAGCAATTATCAGGAAATATCCTCTTGCAGGAGGGAAGCTACAACAAAGATTCGATAATAAAGGTATCAATGAATTCAATTTCAAAAGAAAAGCAAGTCCAGCAGGTAATGAACTGCACATCAGGTTGCGAGGAAAAATCATCTGAGTATTACATTTATACAGGAGCAACGTCTCAGGAGATTAGCTCTTCAAATTTCTTGACTGGAATAAAATTAGCCAAGGGCTCGACAATCAGCATCGATGCAAAGTTTAATATTTCAAACTCAGATTCAAATTATCCAGACACTCCTGAAATAGACATTGGCAACGACGGAATTATTGATTGGAGATTCAAGGGAAAAGCACCCGCAGTTATAGATTGGAATGTGAATACTTACAAAGGACCTGATGTAAATACAGCAGGTGCAACAGAATTAAATTTAGATTCAATAGGAACATGCCAGCAAATTTATTTGAATAAGTCAGATACATTTAGAGTAAGCTCAGCATTAAGAAAATCAGTTACAAACCCGCCAAGTCTGGGAATTTATATTCAAGGAATAGAAACTAACTTGCAGTCATGTGGTGCATTGCAGCCAACATTTTCTGACATAGAATGCACAATCTCCATCCCAAATCCAATAAATGAGGGAGATTATAAAATATGTTTAACCGCACCTTCAACAGGGATTATATTATCTGTAAATGATTCTTCTTCAAGTTCGCAAGGATATAGGTGCACATCCTCATCGTGCAATAAAGTTTCAAATACAGATTATTCAATAAAAGCGAAGTCTTCAAATTTCATTACAACATTGCAGGAATCTTTGGAGTATTTTGAGTCAAATATAAATTCAGGAAAATACTTGAAAGATGCAATCGCAGGTTTCCTCCAAACCTGCACTTATCAAGATGATTCATGCATAATTCCTGTTAACGTAACTGCAAAAAACGGAAACAATGTGAGGATTCACGATTTAATTTACGTGGAAACTTTGCAGGATGGGCAGACGTATAATAGAAATAAATTTTTGCTGGGTGTAAGCTCTCAAGGACAGAAATCCTATTACAGATTAACCTCAAAAACTCCAGTTCCAATTTCAAAATTTGATATTCTTGCTCCAAAGGATGTCGGCAATTATACTATAAAAGTAGAATATGGTGTAGAGTCAGCGACAGCAAATATTCAAATAATTCCAACGCCAACAGCAGCATTTAATGTATCTCAGCAGTTTGCACCGACGACATTTCCGATAACGTTTGACGCATCTGCTTCAAAATCAGATTCTGCATTAAAGTACATTTGGGACTTTGGCGATAATACAACAGCAAGCATAAAAACAGTTTCCCATGCATATCTCCTTCCAAAAATCTATTCTGTAAAGCTAACAGTTACTGACGAGAATGGAGTTTCAGATGAAAAAATCATGCAGATAGAAATATTTTCGGAAAAAGCAAAAGATGAACTTGTACAAAATGCAGTTTCAAGATTAGAATCTATAAAGGAAAAATTATCCCGCCCTGCAACAAAAGAGATCTTCGAGGCTCTTGCAATAGACAAGGAAATTGAGAACTCAATCTCGACGATTTCAACTTCAGCAGATTTGACGGAAAAGGAGATTAATGATGTTTTAAATTCGATACCCACATCGATAACAGCAACGAATAAAATTACAATAGCGCCTTATCTTTCGGTTGAGGAAACTAACCTGTTGTACGGATTTGAAACAGAAAGCTACAAAGCAACTTTGCAGGAATTAAATTCAAGGCTCAAAAAAGAAATAACTGCAACCCAAGTTTCTTTATCGTATCCAAGCAAGCAGGAAAGTTTTATTTTGGTTAAAAAGACAATTACAACACCGCAGGAAATAAATGATGCAACTGTCATCGAATTAATTCCAAATTCTATTGCTCCCTCGCAGGAGAGTATAGAATTCTCAGGTTCATTCCCGGAAATAACAAGATTGCAGGACTATCAGAGTGCAAAGTTTTCAATCCCATTATTGAAAGAGTCATTCATTTTCTCTTACAAGTTACATTCGAATAACATTAACGCTGTTAAAGAAACAGTTCTAATTGTAATCCCAAAGGAGCTCTCTCCAAGTTTAATTCCATTTAATTGTGGAGATGGGATATGCAACCCGGCAGAAGACATGATCTCATGTCCTGAAGATTGTACAGAGGAAAGAGTAACAGCAGAATTTCCATGGTTATCATTTATTGTCACAATAATTGCAATTTTAGGTTTAGGATTTATAGTTTATAAGTTTAAAATATATAATAAGCTCAAATTAGGTGAACTGTTTAGTCTGCTCACTTCCAAATACAGGAAGTCTCCGTTCAAATCAGGAATTGAATTGGCAAAAGTTCGCAGCTATATAAAATCCGCTTTGGACAAAGGTTATAATAGAGAAGAAATAGCAAATTCTTTGCTGGAAAAAGGATGGAGCAAACAGCAGGTAGAGTATGCCTTCAATAAATT
>ERZ1292623.5103-Hain-H51-01um-R1-5103-length-10559-cov-6_pt1 | contig 10559 bp, 13 predicted proteins | sample MGYA00564398_ERZ1292623 | MGnify/ENA primary metagenome ERZ1292623 (study PRJEB36523, sample SAMEA6512633) | groundwater metagenome | collected 2019-01-07 | study: AquaDiva: Metagenomics assemblies of 32 groundwater samples
TGATTGGGCGGGCCAGCGGGAGTCTAACCCCCCATTTCATGCACCCCATGCATGCGTGTTACCTATACACTATGGCCCGATCGTAAAAAGTGATTGTTGAATTTGCCAGCATATGCTGGCAAATTCAACACTATATTACATACTCTATTTGATTGAGTATCGTTGCCCTCGATATTCTACCAAAATTATCATTTGCTATTCGTCCCCTGATCCTGTTTCTCGAATTGATGGTAGCTGCGTTTAATAATATAAAAAAGGCGCCGCAAGGACGCCACTGGTTAAATTACCTCTACTTTCCGGCCGTTGATTGAAAAATCGCCGTTACTCTCAACCAACTGTCCTAAAATGACGACTTGGAATGACGACGTCTGATCGCCAACGAATATAACTTCCGACATTTTTGGTCTGACCGGAGAACTAAGTGATTTCAGGTATTCGAGGTAGTCTTTGAAAGGAACTGTAAGCTCAATGACGCTCATTGGTATATCCCCCGGGATAAAAACGCTGCCTCTTTTTGTCGTTCGTGCTGGGGACGTCGATTTAACGATTTTTTCCAGCTTGATGATTACATTTTTGGCAATCTTGAACATATTTACCTCAAAAATGGGGAATTTTTTGATGGTTGCAGATTCTTAATCGTCCGCTCATCATGCCTATATCTTATAACATCGCTGTGACTGATAGTCAACTGAAAATCCTCCTCAGTCGGACGAGAGTAGATCCTCTTGGATAAACCAAAATCAATTAAAAAAAGCCGGCCGCTAAGCTGACCATCAGGCACAAGTGTTTGATCTGTTTCCAACATAACATTGCCGGAGTGTAAATCACGATGGACGACCCTGTGTTCGATATTTAGTTTAAAGACCATTTGTTTTAAATCCGAGTAGCTGGGATTTGCAATTTTAGCTTTTTGCTTGTCAATTTCAGCTAGTGAATAACCCCTGATTCTTTCCATGATCATGGCGGCTAAGCCGCTAGTTTGGCCGAAGGCAAGGGGCTGGGGGACATATTCAAAACCATCCAAATACAGACTGTCTTGTAAATCAAACTCCTCTTCAGGCGAGAGATACTGCACTTTCTTGTATTCAATCGGAGCCGTCTGGGCTTGTTTTAAAACTTCCTGACGCCAGATTTTTATACAAACAGGTATATGCGAACGTTCCATTATCAACTCGAAAACTTTTGCAGCTCTCCCTTCGCCGATAGAGGGTTCTTTTCTTAAAACTTCGAGAATTTTTTCTTCAAGATCGAGATTAAAAGAACGATAATATTCTCTAAGTTCAATGTGCTCTTTCTCAAATTTCTCCAAACTTCTCGCAAATTTTGTTTTTTCCGGTAGGCTGAAAACCATTATTAATTTAAGTTTCACCGAGCCTTCCATCTAAACGGTCGCTTAAAAGTGGGAAACAGGGAAATTAAACCTTGGCAACCTTTTCTTGGGTTTTAATACAGTCAGTGCAAATTTTCATCCGCTTACCGTTGACCCGCGCCCACTGCAAATTAGGGTACTTTTTGTATCGATTGACGATGTTATAATGGCCACGCAACAGTTTTCGTTTATTAGCCATCATCGGTTTTTTTCCGCACAGAGGGCATTTAGTCATAAGTTAAATCTAAATTAGAACTTACACGCTTGAAATTTATCATTTACAGGATATCCTAAATCTGCTAAATTATCAATATCATGGGACTTCTTGAGATAGCTTTCCTCGTCATCGTCTTTTTGTACTCCGTTGTTATCCACGAGGTTTCGCACGGGGTAGTGGCTAATAGCCTGGGGGATAGCACAGCTAAGGATCTTGGCCGTTTGACTCTGAACCCAATTAAACACCTAGACATGTTTGGATCAGTTCTCCTGCCGTTGTTTTTGGTAATTGTCCGCGCCCCGTTTGTTTTTGGTTACGCCAAACCGGTACCCTACAATCCGCTGAATCTAAGAGACAGAAAATGGGGTCCCGCCAAGGTGGCTTTTGCTGGACCGGCGGTGAATTTAATACTGGCGGTATTGTTCGGCCTCATTTTAAGGTTTTTTCCATCCGTCCTGGATAATACCATCTTGCCTGATCTGCTGGCAGTAATTGTCAGGATTAATTTATTGTTGGCCATCTTTAATCTAATGCCTATTCCGCCCCTGGATGGCCACTGGCTATTGCTGTCATTCCTGCCCGCTCGATTTGAAGCTCTGCGTTTCTTTATTCTTCGCTATGGGCTAGTGTTGTTCGTAATTTTCTTGCTGTTTATTTTTCCCATCGTCTTTCCCTTGATTAATTATCTGTTCCGTATTATAGTGGGTTAAGTATCGCCGAAATAGATGGGGCTTATAAAGCGGGTCTGCCCGATTTTTTGTATCCAATATGATTTATGCGCTTGAGCCACAAAGCCCAAGGCTATTAGGGCTTACCATGGCTCAAGCCACAACAGCGATTCCAATTCTTTTGAGGCCGTCCCATTCTCGAATTGCCCCCAGCCTAGAATTGGAACCTTCGACGAGCAGGGTTTGGCCAATACGCGTAAGTCATATCCAAAATTAAACACAAATTTACGAATAACTTAAATTTACAAATGAATTATTCGTAGATTCGCATTATTGGTAGATTAGCGTTGTAAATATGCCCACCTTTAGACAATTATTGAGAAAACCCAGAAAGAAGGCCAAAGCGAAAACAAAATCGCCAGCCTTGGCTTATGGTTTTAATACTCTTAACAATAAGCCCGTATACTATAACGCCCCCTTCAAGCGGGGAGTGGCTATTAAAGTCTCTACAACCACGCCCAAAAAGCCGAATTCAGCGCTCCGCAAAATCGCTAGAGTGCGCCTGACTAATGGCATGGAAGTCACGGCCTATATTCCGGGCATCGGCCACAATTTGCAAGAGCACTCTATAGTAACCATCCGGGGTGGCAAAGTGAAAGATCTCCCTGGCGTCCAGTATCACATCGTAAGAGGTCGATTGGATGCGGCGGGAGTGGAAAATCGGAAACAGGGGAGAAGTAAGTACGGCGCTAAGACCGCTAAAAAGTAAAACTATCATGCGACGTCCCGTCAAACGAAAAACTCACATTGAACCCGACCGAAAATATCAGTCACTTCTAGTGGCCCAGTTTATCAATAAAATTATGAATAATGGTAAAAAGACAGTGGCGGAGCGGATTGTTTATAATGCCCTGGAGAAAGCGGAAAAGCAGTTAGGCAAACCAGCTATGGAAATACTGGATGTGGTAATTGAGAATGCCAGTCCCCAGCTGGAATTGAAATCGCGCCGTATTGGTGGAGCCAACTACCAAGTGCCGTTTGAGGTAAAAGGTGACCGACGCATGACCTTAGCTTTCCGCTGGATCATTGGGGCGGCCAGAAATGTCAAAGGCAAGCCCATGGAAATTAAGCTTGCCGAAGAGTTAATTAATGCTTTCAATAATACTGGAAGCGCCATTAAAAAGAAGCAAGATATTCACAAAATGGCAGATGCCAACAAAGCCTTTGCTCATTTCGCCTGGTGAGTAGTAACTAAAAGCTGAAAGCGAAAAACGTAAAACAATAGGGTCCGTCCGTGGCGAACACCTATATTTTACGCTTCGCACTTGATTTTGGCAGATTATCCGATCGAAAAAATTCGCAATATAGGAATCATTGCCCACATTGATGCCGGTAAGACCACCTCGACCGAGCGGGTGCTTTTCTACACCGGAGTCTCGCATAAAATCGGTGAAGTTCACGAAGGTAAAACGGTGACAGATTGGATGGAACAGGAAAGAGAACGGGGCATTACGATTACGGCCGCGGCCGTGACGGCCTATTGGATTCCGACCTATATCAGTCGTGCTGCGGCTGATAAAGGGAAAAGCGGAGAATACCGCTTTAATATCATTGATACCCCCGGGCATATTGATTTTACGGTGGAGGTGAAGCGGTCTTTACGTGTGCTTGACGGAGCGGTGGTAGTTTTTGATGGCGTAGCCGGCGTAGAGCCGCAATCCGAAACGAATTGGCGCTATGCCGATGATTACAAAGTGCCGCGCATTTGTTTCATTAATAAATTAGACCGTCTAGGGGCTTCGTTTGAGCGATCATTTAAATCAATCTTGGAAAGACTGACTCCAAATGCCGTCCGCCTGCAACTGCCCGATGGCGAGGAAGACCAGTTCAAAGGTGTAGTCAATTTGCTGGAAATGAATTATTACGTTTTTGAAGGAGATCATGGCGAGAGGGTGATTGAAGCGCCGATACCGACCGAAGATTTAAAAAAACGAGCCAAAACCGCCCGGGCCGAGCTGGTTGAAAAAATTGTCGAGCACGATGACGCAGCCATGAGTGAATATTTGGAAGGGAAAGAAATTGCCATTAATCGATTGAAAACGGTTTTGAGAAAAGCCACCATTGAGAATAAATTGGTGCCAGTTTTTGCCGGATCCGCGTTGAAAAATAAAGGCGTTCAATTTGTTCTGGATGGCGTAGTTGATTATCTGCCCTCACCCTTGGAACGAGGGTCATTGCTGGGCCACGATCCTGAAAGTGGCGCCGAAATTGTTCGCCAGCCAGATGAAAACGAGCCTTTGACTGCCCTTGCCTTTAAAGTCGCCACTGATCCCTATGTTGGACAGTTGGTTTTCATTCGTGTTTATGCGGGCGTATTGAAGGCTGGTTCATACGTTTTAAACAGTATTAACGGCCAGCAAGAAAGAATTGGGCGCGTTTTGCGCATGAAGGCCAATGATCGGGAAGAAGTAAAAGATGTTTTTGCTGGCAATATTGCCGCCGCCGTGGGGCTCAAAAGCACGAAAACCGGAGAAACTTTGTGCGATCCGAATCAACCCATAGTTTTAGAAAAAATTTATTTTCCGGAACCTGTCATATCGCTGCGGATTGAACCTAAAACCAAAGCCGACCAAGAAAAAATGGGTTTGGCTTTGCGACGTCTGGCTGATGAAGATCCAACTTTTAGAATTAAAACCGACGAGGAAACAGGCGAAACCATCATTTCCGGTATGGGCGAGTTACACCTCGATATTATTGTGGATCGTATGAAGCGGGAGTTTGGTGTCAAAGCCAATGTCGGCCGGCCCCAAGTAGCATACAAAGAAACTATTAAACAAATTGCCCGGGCGGAAGGGAAGTATATTCGTCAATCCGGTGGTCGCGGTCAGTACGGCCACGTTTGGTTGCGAGTTGAGCCGCAGGAACGGGGTAAGGGCTTTGAGTTTTTGAACGAAATTAAAAGTGGTGTTATTCCCAACGAATTTATACCCGCGGTGGAAAAAGGGGTACACGAGGGTCTTGATAAAGGGGTCGTGGCCAGCTTTCCTTTGGTTGATTTGAAAGTGGCCATTTATGACGGTTCTTATCACGAGGTTGACTCTTCGGAAATAGCCTTTAAAATTGCCGCTGCCATGGCGCTCCAAGAAGCAGTGCGTCGAGCCAAACCAGTGGTGCTTGAGCCGATTATGAAAGTCGAAGCTATCGTCCCCGAAAAGTTTCTGGGAGAAATCGTGGGTGATTTGAATTCTCGCCGTGGACGCATTGAACAAGTTTCTGATCGTTCACCCTTAAATCTAAAGGTCATCGATGCCAAAGTGCCACTGTCAGAAATGTTTGGTTATGCCACTACGATCCGCTCGCTTTCGGAAGGCCGCGGCAATTACACGATGGAGTTTTTTGCTTATGAAGAGGTGCCAGCCAACATTAGTCAGCTGATAGTGGAGGGGAAGAAATAGGCCGCGGGGCATCTGTTATGGACGGATACAGACTTTTGACATTGTTTAAATTTAGGAATATAATGGGTACAGTAGGTATGTGTTCTCAGAGTTAGCCATAGCTGTAGGGAAACCTTAGCGCAGGCACATCTGAAAATAGGTCTTTCCTACACAAAAAATAGAGACAAGCAACAAGAAACAAGAGACATGCATTTAACTTGTCGCTTGATTCCTTGTCTCATGTCTCTAATCAAATGGCTAAGAAGCTTTATGTTGGTAGTCTGTCTTACAGTACTACCGATGACCAGCTGAAGGAACACTTTTCCGCAGCCGGAACGGTGGAATCAGCGACGGTCATAGTCGACAAGTTTTCTGGCCGCTCAAAGGGTTTCGGTTTCGTCGAAATGGCGACCGACGAGGAAGCCCAAAAAGCTATTGAAATGTTCAATGGCAAAGATATGAGTGGCAGAACAATCGTTGTCAACGAAGCCAGACCAATGGAAGCAAGAGCTCCCCGCAGCGGCGGATTTAACCGCGGTGGCGGTAGAGGTTTTGGTGGCCGAGGTGGTTTCGGTGGCGGAAGTGATTACTAACTCCCGCTAAAACAAAAACAAATCCGCCGGTGAGGCGGATTTGTTTTACCGGCAATTTTCTGGTACCGAATTACTATTCCTACTTAGGTTGTTCGAAGGTAGGTGGTCAGCCGGAAAGGGCGTACGATCAATGATTTTTTCAATAATTCTCCCAATCGTCGAACCGATCAAGCCAGGTTTATTTTCATTAATTTTGGCTACCTCCCCTAAAAGGGTTTTTGATTCAGCCAGCAATTTTTTTGTTTGGTTAATTTTTGCCTTTTCGGTGGCCGAAGCGCCAGAAGACAGCAAAGTCGCTAAAGACGCGTCTAGGCTGTCCAGATTTTCCTCAACCTCACCCAGAATTCTGGCTTCTTTAACCGCAGGATTAAAGATCTCGATCACTCTTTCTTTCCAACTGGGAATTTTGTTTATCAAAAAACCACCCAAGCCGACAATGATAATTATACCGAGAGATGATTTTAATAAAAATCCCATCTCTATATTATACCACGGCTACTTTCAAAAATAATTGGTGGCAAATAGGTAAATGTGATACAATAATCACATGTCGAAAGTGGAAATCTATACAACACCATTATGCGCTTATTGTAAAATGGCTAAGGAATATTTTGCCAAAAACAATATTGCATATACTGAATACGATGTGGCTGCAGATATTACCAGACGTCAGGAAATGTTAGATAAGACTCATCAATTCGGTGTGCCAGTCATTATAATTGACGGCAAAATAGTAATCGGTTTTGATCGGTCGAAGATTAATCAACTCCTCGGTTTGAGCTAACTTAAAACAATATTTTGTCACTGAAGCAAAGATGGAACCAAAACCTTTGCCGTACAAAGAACTAAACGGTATTTCTGAAAAAACGTTGTCGATCCATCACGACAAGCTTTATGTTGGGTATGTTAAGAAAAATGATGAAATCAGAAAACAACTTCGCCAATTAAGCCAAGACATTATTTCTGGTAAAGCCGAGGGCGGAAATCAAACCTATAGTCTATTACGGGCACTAAAGCAAGGCGAGACTTTTGCGGTAAATGGTGTCTATCTTCACGAATATTATTTCAACGGGTTGGGTGGCAACGGGGCCTATAAAAAAGCTCCCGAATTATCGAAAGCAATCTCGGAAAAATGGGGGTCAGTGGACGGGTTTATTAAATATTTTTCCGAATGCGGCATGGCGGCCCGTGGCTGGTCACTTTTAGTTTGGGATATAAAAGCACAGCGTTTAAAACAGTATAACGCCGATGCTCATAATCAAGGCGGCGTTTGGGGCTGTATTCCGATCATTGTGCTGGATGTTTACGAGCACGCCTATTTTATAGACTTCGGTTCTGATCGAAAGTCATATATCGAAACTTTTTGGAAAAACTTTAACTGGGCCGCCGCGGAAGAAATTTATCTCAAAGTCCGCGACTTTAAACTGTAATAGGACTTACACGTAAGTTTTATGTAAATAAAAAAACCACCGGCGGGGGTGGTCTAATACGGCGACAAATCATACCATCAGAAAGCGCTGACGACTCGACTTTCGAAATGCACCGAATCTTAACGGCCTTCTCCTCAAAGGTCAAGACATTGGCAAGCACCGGTCCTTCCGCTCGAAATCGAGCCGGGGACCGTTGGCCCGAAAATATCAGCTTGATACGCAAGCCGTATTTGCGAGCTACTCCCCGCACTTTGTGGAACGACCGGGTGGCCACTTTCGACCTTCCCCGATCCACCGTATACACACCACTAACAAACGCCATCGCTTCTCCCTTCGAATCGAACTTGAGTTGTAGGGTGTGATTGAAACAACCGATTTAAGTATAAACTATTAAAATGACAAACACAATCATTTCCAGCTTGGAAACCAAACTCTCAAATTGTAAGAGGCATCGTTCAAGGGTAGGCCATAGGTGAGGGGCGATAAGAAGATAAACGATACTGTTGAAGCGCCAATAATGATCCCAAAGATAAGTTTTTTCTTGGGGAGATGGTCAGTGAGATAACAAAGGATCAAAATGGCAAAGATAGAAGCCGCCAGATAATGATACAGAAACATGGCGCGCTTAATGCTCAAAAAAGGCAGCAAGTTTATAAAATAACTCCCAAGCAAGAGATTTAAGGTTGCGACATTACGTGAAAAGCCCTGCTCAAGCTTATTTTTTTTACCGATTACCAGAATGAGGGCATAAATCACGGCCACCGTTGAACCCCACCAGACAAGAGGATTACCGATAAAATAAATTCGGGAAGGAGCGTTTTCCGTGGGGCCGGGCGCATGGTACCAGTAATAAATAGGTCGGGCCATAAATGGCCAAGTGTACCATTTGCTGGCATAAGGATGGCCGGCCGTTAGCGTGGCATTGGACTTATACATCTGAAAATTGAGCTCGAAAAACTTTTGGAATAGATTAGCCGGCTTAACGGCTGGATCGTTGTTGTATATACTTCCGCGCAATGTCTTTTGAAAACCCAGAGTCATGAAAGCATCGCCAGTGCCAGCTTTGTTGAGAAGCCCCAAATGCATGGCAAAAATTAGGAAATAGATTAAAGCTGGGATTCCTACTAGACTTAACAAGGGCAGGCACAGTTTTTTGAATTTGCCCAAATCTTTTACCTTAATCAGGGCGATAATTTCCAAAATTAAAATAATTAATAAAAATGTGCCGCCGGTCCATTTGACGCTAACCGACAACGTTCCCAGGATACCGGCCAGAAACAAAAAACTAATCCGGTCATCTTGTCGGTACTTGAAATATGCCCACATCGCCGAGAAACCAAACAGCAATAAGAATAAATCCAGGAGAATAAATCTAGATTGAGACAAAAGAGCATTATCCAAGCTGATCAAAATACCTGCTGAAAACGAGGCTAGATTGGAAAAGCCCAGCCGTTTAGCCAAAAGATAAACAAAAATAGGCACGAGGGTACCGGCGATCATGGGCAATAATCTTAACCAAATATAAGTATCATCAGGAAATTGTTGGCCGATCTGGGCAAAACTGAAACTAGGTGCAAAGCCGCCAATATAACCCATGGCTGATATAAGGAGTTTGCCCAGCGGTGGATGGATATCAAAAAAATACTCATGCGTAAAATAACCCGAAATAAACTTGCCGAAATGGACTTCATCAAAAACGGTTTCACTGGGATAGCCAAAAAAGACAAAATGGATAACGGCACTTACGACCAGAATTATTATTAATGGCAAGTGTTTCCGCATAGTAAATATGATATAATAAATGCAAGTTATGGTCTACGACGTAATAATAATCGGAGGTTCGGCCGCCGCCACCAGTGCCGGCATTTATGCTGCCCGCCGGAATTTAAATTTTAAAATCATTACCAAAGAATTCGGCGGAGAAGTGGCCACTTCGGGTGAAATCGGCAATTGGCCCGGTGTAAACCACACCGACGGCATAGCCTTAGCTCAACAATTTAAAGAGCACCTCGCCTATTACCAAGTAGAGCCGGAAGAAGGCATTGAAGTGGAAAAAATAATCAGACAGGATAGCGGATTGTTTTGTATCACCACCAAAACAGACGGGATAAGCATGGCCATTGAAAAACTGGAAGAAAAAAGCGAGCCGGCCATGAAATGTGATTACGAAGCCAAAACGGTCATTGCGACCACTGGTGTCCATCCACGCGAACTAGGTGTTCCCGGCGAAAGAGAATTCCGTAATAAAGGGGTTAGTTATTGTTCGGTGTGTGATATGCCATTGTTTGCTGGAAAGACCGTAGCTACTATTGGCGGCGGCAATTCCGCTTTAGAATCAGCGCTGATGGGAGCGGATATTGCGGAAAAAGTTTATTTAATCAACAAAAACCCGCAGTTCAAAGGTGAACAGATTCTAATTGATAATTTGTTGCAAAAAAAGAACGTCGAAATTATTTACAGTGCTAAAACAAAAGAAATTAATGGTAACGAGTTTGTCACTGGTTTAAAATATACGGATCAAATGGAAAATGTGCGGGAACTTACCGTGGCTGGCATTTTTGTCCATATCGGTATGATGCCGAATAGCGGTATTGTGCCGGCCGGAACGGAAAAAAACCAGTTCGGCGAGATAATGGTAAATAAAAACTGCGAAACCAATATTCCCGGGCTGTATGCCGCCGGTGATGTCACCGACGTGCCCCATAAACAAATAATCATCGCCGCTGGACAGGGAACAATCGCCCTTTTAAGCGCGGTGAACTATCTAAATCGACTTAAATAGAGTACGAAAAAATCACTATCATTTTACCACGACAGCGATTCCAATCCTTTGGCGCCCCATTCCTTC
>ERZ1292623.5104-Hain-H51-01um-R1-5104-length-10558-cov-11_pt1 | contig 10558 bp, 15 predicted proteins | sample MGYA00564398_ERZ1292623 | MGnify/ENA primary metagenome ERZ1292623 (study PRJEB36523, sample SAMEA6512633) | groundwater metagenome | collected 2019-01-07 | study: AquaDiva: Metagenomics assemblies of 32 groundwater samples
TGATTTTGAATGTACCTGTAGCTGCTCCTACATAAGCTATCTGGTAGTCAAGGCATTGAAATTCAGCCCCAAAATTGCATCTGTTGGGCAGGATTTTGCTCGGGCTTAATATGCCAAAATAAGCAAGGGTTCCTATCATAATCAAAATAACCAAAAAAGCCCAGCCGTATGTGGTAAGAAATTCTAAGGCTGCTTGGGATTTTGTATATTTTGTTCGCATTGTTCCCTCTTTTAAAATTTAAATTTAGTTTATTGTTTATAAACTTTTTGTTTTCCCTGACAGGCATCAGAAAATTCCGCCAAAGAGTATTCCAATTATATTCATAAAAAGAAAATACAGCCCAATAGAGCCAAAAACATAAATGGGTATATATTTAACGCCGCCCTTCATGTCTCCCTTCTCGACGATGGAAACAATCAGCGAGGAAAACAAGGATATAACAAAAATGGTGGCTATGGAAAAAATTCTAAAGTCTTCAGGATTTACATTTGCCTTGGAAAACGCAAAAGGCAGGGAAGCAACTCTTTGAGTTGCAAGGGAAATCTGTCCTATAAAATTCACCGTAAGGATAAGCAAATGGAAAGAAATTGCAAAAAGCAAAGGGGCTATGACAACTACAATCACTGAGATAAATATCACATATGCAATGGCTGACGCAGACATCTCGTCCTTTAGCGCTTTAGTATCCTTAAGGTTGTCAACAAGCCTGTCTATCAGCTCAGCCACATTTCCGCCGCCTTCCAGTTCGCTTATTATCAGGTCAACTGTTCTTCGAAGCATCAGCGAGTTATATTTATCAGCAAGCTCTGTAAGCGCCTTGCCAATCTCGTATCCTGTCATAACCTTCTTTGACGCCCTTGCCATCTCAGAGCCCAAAACGCTGAAGCGGGGTTTGACAGCAGCCCACAAAGCCCTTTCAAAAGTCATTCCGCCTTTCAAATTGGATGAAAGCACCTGAAGAAAATCCGGCAGCTGCTCCTCCATTTTTTTTGTCCTATGGTAAATTTTCAAGTCAAGGTAAAAATATACGAGCAGGATGAACGATGCAACAAAAAACAGCTGAATCAAAAACCACGCAAAAAAGGAGTATACATAGATTTCAAAAAGCGAGAACTTCTTCAGATAAGGGTAGATGAGGGCTATGAATATCAATGTTGTTGTAAAGGCTGAGATGTAGAACAGCAGCCCAAAGAACCTGTAGGGGACCTCGTTAAAGCCGGCTTTTAACAGGTATTTTCTTAAATTGGGTATGACTTTTTTAGGCACAAATGCCTTGCCAAATTCCTCAAGGAATATTATTTTGAATGCCATTACAGATTCACCATTGGCCTTATGGACTTGAAAAACGTTATAAATACGAATTGGACTACAACAATAAAAAAAATGAAAACAAGCAGTTCGCCCAATCCAATGGTTAAATTAAGGAAGCTTGATATGACTATGAACAATGCCACTCCAAGGGAAGGCATAATAACAGCAATCAGCATATAAAAAATCACCAAAGTGTTGAGCTTCTTGCTGTATTTTTTGATTTCAATTGCTTCATCTCTTGTGAGCTCCTGAAGGACAGCCTCAAGAGGCCTTGTGACGTCGATGCCGAGCTGCAGCGCGTTGTTTACGTGAAACAATATCCTTCTTAGCTTATCAGACGGGGAGTATACCATTGCATTGTTGAGGGCATTTTCTATTGTGCTGCCGGTGTTTATGTCATCAACAATTTCCTTGATGTATTTTGATGTAATGCCGCTGCTGTTTGTAGTTTCAATCAGGGCATTCAGCAACGGCCTTCCGGAATAGAGCTTAACAAGCAGGTACCTTCCAACAAAAAGGACTTCCTTGTTGATTTCACGCTCCCTTTTCCTTATCTTTGCTTTAACAATGAGAAGCGAATACTCAAAAAGAAGCAGGAACAGAACCATGTATATTGGCACAAGCAGGAAAAGCGATAGTTTTAATTTTTGAAGCATGAAAAAAAAAAGAACTGTGAATAAGAAGGCATATAAGGCTGCTGCCTTAAGGATTTTGTTTATATACTCTAGTGGCGTGTAAGGCAGATGCGCTATTCTCAGTTCTGTCTTGAGCGCTGGAAAAAACGCCACCAGCCTGCTGATAAAACCGATTTCGAACACCTCCAACTTCATGAATTCATGAGTGACTAAGCCACAGGAATAAACTCCAAAATATTGCTGTAATAATATTACGCTTTGCTAACGCTCTTAACCATGAATGGCTTGTTGCTGTAGTATTTAGACATTAGCAACCCTATCTTATTAACATCTTTAATATTCCTGCTGACCATCCATCTCAAAATTTCAATTTTTGATTGCATATCTGCATAAATTTCCTGCTTTGACAATCCTGTGTAGAGGTTTAAGGATTCTATAATGGCAAGCGGCTCGTTTATTATTTCAAGCACATCCCTAAGCGGATTCAGCTGCATCAAAACCCTTGCATCGCCATTTGGCAGTATCTCTGCAATTTGCAAAGTCCTTCTCCTGCCTGTCTTTCTGTTTATGTGCTGGACAGCAATCAATGAAAGCGCTGATAATAGCTCCTTTGGCACATCAATAGGCGGGTTAGTAAGCCTTATTATTGTTTCGCGGGCATTGTTTGCATGCAATGTCCCATAGACAGAATGCCCTGTATGCATCGCCTCAAACAGCACCTCAGCCTCTTTCTTTCTCCTTATTTCCCCGACAACAATCCTGTCAGGCCTCATTCTCAATGAGTTGATTATCAAGTCCAGCATTTCAATGCCGCCCTTGCCTTCAGGATTCGGCAGCCTTGTCTCAAGCGGCACCCAGTGCAGTGTGTCTGGAAGCACTATTTCTCTTGTGTCCTCCATAGATATTATCCTCTGGTTTGGCGGGAAAAAATTGGAAATGCCATTAAGCATGCTTGTCTTGCCTGAAGCTGTTCCGCCGGCAACAATGATTGACATCTCATTCTGCACAGCTACCCACAGGAGTGCAGCCCCTTCATAAGAAATTGTTTTTTCATTTATGAAGTCTGTTATGGTCCACGGCTTTATCGCAAACTTCCTTATTGTCAGCGTATTTCCTTTTGATGATATGGGGCTTAAGGTTGCATTAACCCTGTCACCTGTCTTCAGGTGGGCGTCCATTAAGGGGCTCAGTAAAGTGATTTCCTTGCCCACATCCCTTCCAATCATTGTCGAGTAATGCCTTATCCTTGACTCGTTTGGAAGAAATACATTTGTTTTCAGCCATCCGTAGCGCCTGTGGTAAACCCATACAGGCTCCCTTGAGTTATTGACGGCAATTTCCTCAAGATTCGTGTCCTTGAGCAGTATATCCAGGTTGCCCAGCCCGATATTCTGCTGGAGTATATAATTAATCAGCATGTCCATTGTCTTCTTGTCAGCATTAGGAAAATATTTCGCCAAAAGCTTGAGCATCTTCCCCTTGAACTGCTCCTGCACGTCGTAAATGCTTTGGTCTTCGCTTATTACTTTTGTCTCCTCTGTCACAAATTCATCCCTTATCTTCTCAAGAATTATCTTTGTAGTGTCGCTTATGTTTGTTATGGAAATCGTGTATAGGGCCACAGGCTCCTTTTCCTTTGCAACTATTGAGACATCCACCACTATGTTATTAACATTCAGCTCGTATGCGTCAATTATCCTTTCCCCTTTCCGGGAGAATTCAGCGAGTGGGCGAGTGGGCTGCATGCCAGAGCGCTTTGAGATGAGCGAGCGAGGGAGTTGAACGCGAGCTCGCTCGTCGTTCTCGCGAGCAGGTCGAGCTCTCGCATTCCACTGCTCGCTTCCATCCCGCTCACTCTTATTCGGCTGAATTTTCTGGGCAATAAATTCTTTGATTTTGCCGGTTTCCATTTTGAATTGTTTTTATTATTTTATTGACTATATTTTTTATTGCTTAAAAATCTTTGATTCCGAGAAAATTCCTTTGGAATTTTCTGGATCACAAAATCCTTGATTTTGTCGGTTTTAAGTTCCCCAGAAACATTGTTTCTGTAGGATTTTGATAATTTTAATTTGTTTTTACTGCAATGTCTTGATTCTTGCATGCATTACTTTTGCTTCTGCGTCATTTGGCTCGAGCTGGAGCGCTTCCTGGATGTCCTTTGATGCCTCATTATAAAAACCTTTTTCCATGTTCCTTTTTGCGCGCTCTTTTTTTGCGCCTGCCAGCGTTGATTTTGAAGAAACATTGGTCTGCACAGATGAGGCTGATTGAGTGCGCTGCTGAGACTGCAATGGCTGATTATGCTGGTTTAATTGTTTTTGCAGATTTGATATTTCTGCATATATGCTGAGGTTTTTGTAAATGTCCAGCAGCCGCATTCCTATTGGATTTTTGTGCCTCAAAAAACCCTCTGGAATCTGGTTGTAGAGCTCAATGCACTTGTTGAAGTTTACAATTGCATTTACCATGTCATTTGACCTCATCGAAATTGTAATTTTTTCTATTATCTGGTTTGTTTCCTGCACCAGTATAGAAATCCTTTTTATCAGCTCATTGTCTGTTGTGTTCCTCAGCTCATTGTAGAAATTTATTACTTGCTCCTGTATTATCTTTTTTTCCTCAAAAAATACATTTGGAATGGAATTGTTTATTTCTTCTGCCTCGGAGTAAAGCCTGAAAGGAACTTCCTTTTTTCCTTCCTTTATAGCAGCTCTTGCCCTGCTTATCAATTCGTATATATGATTCGCCTTTTTTTTGATTTCATTATAGGCATAGCTTAACGTGCTTGAAAACTGCCTGTTCAGCATAGACAATTGCTCGTAAAGCTCCTTGTCCCACTTGAGCTTTTGCTGCGCCAGCACGTGCCAGAGCTGGGCGTAGGACTGCTCTGCGCTTTCAAGGTCGCCTTTGCCCAGATTAGCCCTTATATTCTCAAGGAACTCGGAATTTTCACCATAGACGGCTGGGCTGATTTCCTGCTCTTCAGCCTTATCCGTACTCAAGTCCAAGTCAGAAAGCTCTCTATCCAAAAACTCGTCAATATCCATTTTTAATTACTAATGATTATAAATATGCCAAGTATCTTTTCCAAAGCTCCTCTATCTTTTCTTCCGGCACATTCTTTTCCCCTGCTTTTTTCAAAAATTCCTGCCTTATGACAGCAAGATTTTGCTGGAGGTATTTTCTCCACATCCCTTCTATGTTCTCGTGCGGAATTTTTTTTTCTTTTGCCTTGGCGTAAAAATGCTCCTTTGTTATCAGCCCTTTTACAAAGCTGGCTTCTTTTCCACTGGCTTTTTTTACCCCCTCCCTGTAAAGGTAGATGTAAGGCGTTGTGAACTTGTACTCTATTCCGAAAATCCTTTCCTCTACCAAAAAATCCACCAAGGACTGTACGCTTGCAATTGGCAGTTTCAGCTTTTTTGCAGCCTCGTCAATGGATATTACCCTACTCTTTTCAACCAAGTCAAGCAGCTCGTCAGCCGATGTCTTCAGCACATCATCTGGCATATCCCTTAATTTGGCGCAGCATATAAAAACTTTAGTTATTTTTGTGTAGTGGCAACTTAATTATCTGATTGTTTGGGATATTACTTATTTCACTATTTTCCAATATTTGTCAAGAACCGCTAATACATAGACTAGCGGAATGTTGCTGTCGCAAAACATTCCAGCGGTTCTTGAGCATGCTCGGAATTGCTGGCTTACCCTGAACTCAAGTACAAGGGATTGCGCCTTAGCAATTCCGACATGTCAACACGTCTTTACAGCATCCTGGGCTGTGATGTTATACTTTATCACATGCCCTACATCAAGCTTGAAATGCCTGAACTCGTCCCATAGCCCTGTTATGTTGTAAAGCTGGGTGCAGTTGCTTGCAAACTTGTGGCTCCAAAAGTGGTAATCAGCATAGCTGTCCCATTGGTCAGGCTGAATTAGTTTGTTTGGGTTCACCATACTTTCAATCCCGCAGCAGCTTGAGATGGCCATTGTATTGGTAAACCTCATCAAGAAGCTGGGTGCATCGGATTCCTGCCAATGCACATAGGTGCCGTTTCTCAAGTGCTCCCTTACCTTGGCAATGGTCCACTGGTTAAACTCGACACTTGATTTTTTTATCTGGTTTGTGTATTCCCTGTTGGTGTTTACCATGTAATAGGGATCATACAGGCTTTCAATGCTGATAGTTGTAGATACCGCAGAGCTTTTTTTCCATTCAGCAACATTTGACTTAACTGTAAAGTTTGCAATCAGCCTTGAGTCGATATTCCAAGGCTTTGTTTGAAATACTGATACATTAATTACGCTTATTGTGGTGTTTACATTCAAGGTATCTTTTGCAGTTTCTATCATTCTATTATTCCAGTCTGTTAAAGTATTATTTTCCATTATTTTCTTGCCTGTGATTGCGTCTATTGGCAATCCGCCGATCCTGCCTGTCAGCATTACTTCAGAAAAGGCAGAGTCAATATTAACTATGTAGGAGCTGGTTGAATTCATATAAAATATCAGGGACAAAATCGTTTTGTAAGTAGTTGCCCTCAGCGCAGCCTCAAAAAACCTGCTTTCCAGATCAGTAACATAGTTGTCCATCGCACTTATCCTTGTCTGCAGCGCCTGCGCATCCTTTTGCAGGCTTATATCAGCCTGAGGCGCCAGCATCAGAGTAAACATGGCAATCAGCGTTATTGCAATGAAAGTAAAGAATATCCCCTTTTTTGCAGTAATTTTTACCGCTCCCATACGAACACCTCTGCCTTATACGGGCCCCACAGATTGCTTGTAGTCTTGTTGATAATCCCGAAAGTGATTTTTTTTGAGGTAAGCAGGATTTCAGTGCTGTTCCTCGATTCGGTATGCTCGGCTGACTGGACTTTGGGATAGAGTATAGTGCCGTCAATCCAAAACTCATACTTGAACTGGGGGGGTATTATGCCTGATGAAACATTTGCAATGAATTTTTCAGCTGTATCAATGTTTCCTGTTGCATAAAACTCGCCTATCTGCTGCAGCAAAGTGTTTTCAATGTCTGTTATCAAGCCTTGCGCCCACAATGCTCCGCCAATTCCCGCATAAGGGTTGTTTATGTCCTTTATTTTGCTGTTGGAAAGAAAATTAAGCAAGTCGTCTGCAAGAAGGCCGACCTGGGCCAGCTGCGGCACATCCACATAGGAGGATGTAATAAGAAAGATTCCAATAGAAAGCACAATCAGGGCAAGCATAGCGTCCAGTATAAAGAAATAACCCCTTTTTTTAATGAACATTTTAATATTATGGATTTAGAATTATAGTGTATTTATAGTTTGCGGAAAACTATAATTTTTAGATGGTTTTTTGTTTTGTTTGGTTAGTAATTTTTAATTGCCGCTAACCTTTAGCTTTATAGCTTCAGGCTCGAGCTCAAACTCTATTTTTTTGCCTTTTGTAATATTATATATTTGCTCTATTGATTTTGGTATTCGAATTATTTTGCTCTTTCCCAATACGCCCACTTTTGAGGCGACTTTCTTGGCGGTTTTAAGCTTATTGTATTTTAAAATTGGCTGTATGTCAGCTTCGTCATAAACTATGTCTTTGCATTTATTGCATTGCCATGCATTTACCTTAAAGCCCTGAAAATTGTCAACTATCCTTTTCATGGCTGCATTGCATTTCCAACAGTTTAAGTTTTTCATAATAATCACCTTTTCTTATATAGCAAACAGCACAATTATTTACAAAATCAAAGTGTTGTTTGCTTGTCGAAAATCAAAGATTTTCGAGCAGTGACATGCGAAAGCTCGCTTTCGCTCGCTTATGTCGGGCGAAAATGCGTAGCATTTATCAACATATTACGAGCAGACAACTTTTATAATCATTTTTGTCTGCGAGTATAGCTGAATACCCCAAAATGTATTACAAGCCAGTAATTGCCACAATCTGCAACTACCGCTTTATGAATTTTATTGCCTTTTTTTATACAATTGTTGATAAATCTTTCTATTTTTTGTTTTTATTTCTGGCTGCAGGGCGTGCTGCTCAGATTAATGTTTTGGGAGCCTATGCCCTTGTAGCTGTTGTCAATCAGCACTACATTGCCTTTTTCATCCTCAAAGTATATGCAGAAATCGCTCTCGACCCTCAGGCTTTTTTTCAGTTCCGAGTAGCTGGTGTTTTTTAATGCATTCAGCCTGCTTAGGTTTGCATTATTATTGTCGACAACCCTTAAGGATTCCCCTTTAGAGGTGATTTGCCTTATGATGTTGGATGCCTCCTGCCTCAGGTTTGCAGATTTCGCGCCCTGGTCTGCGTTAAGCAGAGTGTAGAATATGAAAAAGGCTGCAACAAAGACGATAACCCCTAATGCAATGTCTATTGACCATGACTGGGCTTTTTTTCTTTTAATCATTTCTTAAGAAGACTCTATTATTAATCTGTCCTTTTCAGGGTGTATATAAGCTTCCTTCCCTTCTGTCAATTTTAAGAAATTTGCAATCTCTTTTGGTATCCTCACAGCCAGAGAATTCCCTGTTTTAGTTATTTTAGTTTTTTTCCCAAGCCCCCATATTCCTTTTTTCTTTGCAGCTTGTTCTATCGCCCTTGTTGTCTTTTCGTCGGTAAATGACTCATTGCATTTATTGCATATTTCTGCCAGAAATTCCCCTAAATATACACCAAACATTGTTTCCTTGATTTTTCCTTTTTTTAAAGTTCCTTTTTCACATACAGGACATCTCATTTTTCATCACCTTAGCTTAACAGTTATGACATACAAATCTTTCCCAATATTTTTATAAACAACGCAAAAGTATTTGTAATATGACAAAATTTTGTTTGGTTTCTGCAATTCCTTAAAGCCTCTTTTTATCCCTTCTTCAGCCTCTTTTTCTGATACCCCTCTTGCGACCATTTGCTCTCGAGCGTGCCTGCTGTAGTAAATAGTCAAATGTAACACCTGTAAGCACAGGATATACAAAGTATTTAAATCTTTTCATCCCCTGCAGCGCAGCCCGTCACCGCTCAGCTTGGAAGAGCCCTTTGCAAGAATTATGTTTCCATTCCCATCCTCAATATAAACGCAGAAATCATTTTTTGCTTTAAGGGAATTTTTAAAATCATTATAAGCCATATTTTGGACCATTCTTAATTTGTTTGCATCGACAACACCGTTTTTTGCAAAGCTTATTTCATGCTCGTCTAAAATAATCTCTGTTATCTTTTCCGCTTCTGTTTCTTTTGTGCCTGTTTTGTCATAAATAACCGCAACCATAGCTATAACGGCTACAAACAAAACAAGCGTTACTTCGTCAATTTTAAAATTTGTTTTACTCATGTTAACAACTATATAATTTCTTCAGCTAATTTTTGGCTTTCTAAATAATCTGCCAAATCTAAGTTACTTTCTATGCCTAATTTAGACAATAAATCAATCATTTCAGATATGGTTAGTCCAGCAATTTCTGCAGCTTTGCCTATAGAAATCTTATTTTCTTTGTATTGAATTATAGTCTTATTCATCATTTCTTATTTATTCAAAAGATATTCTTTACTCTTTTGCCTTTGTTCCCTTGTTGCGCTTAATTTTAAACCTTTTGATTTAGCAATTTCATGTATATCGTATATGCTTAAATCTAGAATTTCTGCAGCTTTGCCTATACTTAATCTGCCCCTATTAACTAACTCAATTACATAATTCTCCAGTCCTTTATATAAAAACTGTTTTAAAACTATTGCCTTATTTGTGTGCTCTTCCTTGCTTTTTAATTCTATTAATGGAATTATTTCTTCTCTTAATTTCATAGGGTATACTACTACCATTTTAAATCCTCCTTTATATCTTTTTTAACGTCATCGTATGCTTCTTTTTTGATGAAACCCTTCATTTTGTCTAAGTAATTCAATGCAGTTTTTTTATCAATTTTATTTGAGATCTTCATTAAAAGTATCAAATCAGCAGGCACAAAAAATTTTATATTATTCTCTTCGAGATATTTTATAAAAGCTGAGTCATCTGTTACTACTATGCTGTTTTTTTCTTGAAAATAAAGGCTTGCTGTTGATGTTTCTCCTTTGCCTAGATTTTCTTTTATTTTTCTTGCTTTTTTAAAATCTATAATCTTCAACAAGTTTTTATTTATAAACTCTTCAATTTTTAACGCATCTTTATATAATCTTTTTTTACCTTCATCAACACATTCATTTTTGATTTCTGTTGTTATAATGCAAGTATAATGATGGCAGACATCTTCTAAAATCCCTGATTTTGTTAATTTAATCAAGGCATCTGCATCCAAAATAAATTTATACATTATTATACTTTGTTATACTAACTTATATTTAAACTTTCCTATCCGCAAGTCGCAACAACCAGCTTTACTGGCTTGCCACTGTAAACAACTATGCGAGTCACCTTAACCAATGTGCCGCTGGCGCAGCTTACGCTTGACTCAATCTCTATTTTTGGCTGTGGCGAGCCGGAAGCGCATGTTATGTAATGGGTAGAGTTGTAGTCCCTTGCCCATCCTGGCTGCGAGTAGTCGCAGGCTGCTTTTGCAATGCTGTCATAGAAAGCGCATCCATTCTTGCCTTCGCAAGCAGCATATATTATTTCGCCTGATACGAACGTGCA
>ERZ1292623.5105-Hain-H51-01um-R1-5105-length-10556-cov-7_pt1 | contig 10556 bp, 11 predicted proteins | sample MGYA00564398_ERZ1292623 | MGnify/ENA primary metagenome ERZ1292623 (study PRJEB36523, sample SAMEA6512633) | groundwater metagenome | collected 2019-01-07 | study: AquaDiva: Metagenomics assemblies of 32 groundwater samples
ATTGACATATGCTTTATTTTACTCTAAGCTGAATTTAAGTATGAATTTAATAAAAAAATTTTCGTGCTTACTTACATTCCTTGTTTTAATTTTAATTTCATTTTTTAAAATCCCCGTATCAAATGCTACAACTACTCAGATATCCTTTTACGACTGGAGCCCTACTCTTGAAGTCCGATCATCTAATGTCTTAGGAGAAAGTACATCGGTAACAGAATCTTCTTCTGCAAAATCAAGCTCTAAGTCTCCATCAGAATATAAACAATTTAACCGTTATCTAATTGGAGGCGAATTAACACAATCTAACCCTTTTTATTTTATTAAACCCTTACAAGAAAATCTTCAATTAGCTTTTACTTTTAATCAAAAAACTAAGGATCAGCTTAGAATTCAGATTGCCGGTGAACGTCTTGACGAGATGGAAAAACTAGCTGTTACTAATAATATTTTTGAAATGTCATTTTCTGCAAATTCATATCACAATGCAATGCAATCTATTTACAATAAAATTGCATCTTTACAAAAAGAAGATAAAAAAACAGACGATTTATTAAAGCTTATCGAAGAAGAAACAGCTAAACATAATATTATTTTGGAACAGGTTCGTGTTCAAGCTCCAACCCAGACCGAAAACTCAATAAAAAGAGCTTTAGAGGCAAGTTGGAAAAATACAGATAGTGTTGCCGATATTAAAGACCGACCTGCGGTCCCGCCGGATCTTGTCTCTCGTTTACAATCAATTGAAGCTCAAGGATTACTTACTTCTGAAGAAGTTAATAAGCTTATTAATGTTAAATCTCGAGTAGAGGCAAGGGAAGAGATCGGAAAGTACGTTAACGAAGGGATAGTGTCAGAGTCTGATTATATTCGTTTAGATGAAACAACAAAAAGTTATTTTCCGGATGATTTTTATAAAATACATGAAACGTTGAGATTTCAGGAATTACAAAAACTTGAAGATCAGAAACCTGATGATGCTACTTTAAATAAAATCCAATCTTTTGCTAAAACTTATAATCCAGGAGACCAGGTTCCTGCGGAATTAAGAAAATACTGGATTCCAGTTATAAGGTTAGAGGAAATTCAAAACACCTTAAGACCAGATCTGATAGATGCAAATTTATTTAAACAACATGATCAGAAATTAAAAAAATTTAATGAAGTGGTTGAGAGATTTAAACCTCGACCAGAAGATATCGCTCTTGTTAAAAATTTCATTCAAAGAAATAACGTTGAAATAACCAGTTTACCTCCTGAATATCAACGAATGTATAATCTTGGCTTAAAATATGGAGCTCAGTGTGGATCCGGCTATAATTGGATACAAGAACCGCAAAACCCTGTAGGTGGATATTGTGTACCGAAAGGATCAAATGTATCTGGCATACAAAATTATGACGAATTCACAAAAGGTAAATCTTGCACAGGTAATATGGTTAGCGTTAAAAACGCTAATGGAGTTTGTAGTGTTTATGCGTCAGATTGTATTCCTCCAGGGTGGAACAGAACAGATTCATGTGTAGTTACGCCAACAGCAAATATATCAAATAAAATAGAATGCCCTTCTAATGCGCATTTTGTCCCTGTTTCATACGATCCAAACGGCGGTTATTGTATACCAAACTATACCCAAGTCGGGTTTAATTCAACGACCGGTACTTCTACGACAACTTGTCCTGCGGCCTATCATCGAAATTATGCTGGTGGTCCTTGTGTACCAGACTATAATCCAAGCACTTTTAATAATCCTTATTCATTACCTCGATATACTGCTACACCGGGTGGACCTTATTACACAAACAGCGGGCAGTGTGGAAATAATTCAAATTGGGTACCTGAACCAATCAACCCACTTGGAGGCTACTGTGCGCCAACTCAGGGAACTAATGGTGTTCCAAGATATGATATGGGAAATTGCCGCACTCCTGGTGAATGTTATGATTTTTGTAAAAATAATCCGTCTGCCTCATCTTGCGCTGGATTTAGTTCTTCCCAACCAAGACCAGATGACACAAACACCTACAGATCTCCAAGCAGAGAAGCTCAAGAAGCAGCCTGCAGAGCAGGTGGTGGAACGTGTGTAAGCTGGGTAAATGGGGCTTGCGGGTGTGAACGTAGTGGATCAACTACCACAAATTATAATACCGGTAATACTTCATCTGGAAACACCTCTACATATGAGTCTCCAAGCTTAGAATCTCAGGAGGCTGCTTGTCGAGCTGGGGGTGGAACTTGTGTGAGTTGGAATAACGGCGCTTGTGGGTGTGAAAGATCAAACTCAGGAGGAACACCACCATCAGGATATGGTACATGTCCTTCAGACCAATATTGGAATGGTAGTGGTTGTCAACAAAATCCAAGTAGTACTCCAACTTCACCGTCAGAAAGCCCAACTTCACAACCAGAATCAGTTCCAACTTCAGCTCCTACGTCAGCCCCCGCTCAATAATAAAAGATGAATGTAATCCATCCAATTTACCTCTGGAGTGATTTGGTCTGTCGCGAAATGCTCACTAAAGTGGAGGCATATAGAACTTTCCCTTAGGAATTTTTTTCACAACTTCGTAGACCTTTGAATAGAAAGATTTTTTCATAATTAAGCTGCTTTTGCTTTTCTTGAAGCGTTCCACGGAGCTTCATCATTAAATTCTTCTGGTAGCATTCCTGCCCATCCCCCCATATCTCCAACTACTTGAATATCTTCCGTATATGGATTTCCTTCAATATCAAGTTCATCTGTTGTTCTTACAAGATAGTTCTTGGAATTCATAGCATAAACAACTGCTCCTGCAATAATTTTGACATCTGAATACTTTTGAGCAAGTGCTCTAAGCCCACTTAATGTTGCTACAGATACAACAACAATAATATTTTTAATATTAGGATACTTATTTTTTTTAAGTTCTCGAATTAAATCGATACTTGCAGAAGCGCTTACGTCGGTAGCTAAACAGTCATCAAGAAATATTGCTGTTTCGAAATCTCCTTCTGGATAACTAGTCTCTATTATTCCAACGACTGGTTTGCCATCTAACAAATAGTCTCTCTTTTCTTCATAAACAACTTTATTTTCAGGTTTTTTTACAACTCCAAAATATTGCATAATTGAAAAAGGAAGAGCGGCTCCGTTATCTGGAGGAAGCCATAGCGCTTTACGCATGTTTAAATTTGTTTTTAATAATTCTCCGATAGGCTCATAAATTTCAGCTAGTCTTTTCTGATATTTAACTCTAACTTTTGGATCTTTTATTTTATCTCCATCATTCTTATTTATTTCTGTAATATTTTGTAATGCTATTCCAATATTATCTGTTTGTGAATGTGAAAGTACAAATACATTTTCAGGGAGCGGCAAAACTCTTTCTTCAATTGGGATTGGTTCCTGAAGAGGTGTTCTTGATACTCCGTCTGACCAAATAGAAGTAAATTTTTTGCCTACTAATGAAGGAAGAGAGCTTTCAAAAAAATTTCCGGTTTTTTTGACATGAGGTTCTAAATATGTAGGTAATTCTCCTCTGTAGATTGTTTGTATTTCTGGGGGCATTTAATCAGGGATTTTAAGTTATAAAATAAACTTTGTCAATGTTTATTATCTTGCGAGTTTCTCAGGGGATTGGTTTTTATAGGTGTTTATATATTTTTGAATTAATGCTTTATCGGCTTTATCAAACTTCATCATTTTTCCCCAAGAAACTACAGCAATTTTTGCATCGTTTTCAGAACGAGGAGAAACAATAACACTTTGGGAATTTTCTTTAGCTACTGATTCAAGTATCGACTTATCTTCATCGTTTATTTCTTTATATGAAATCCAGATGCCTCCGTGTTCCAGAGAGTGAACTACAGCTTTATCATCAATTTCTCGACTATATATTCCCCAATCTTGAGCTTGTCCCAAATGGTCTCCGGATGTAGGAGGATTTGTCTGATAAGAAACATCTGTGCCGAGTGGTATATGTGCTCTACCTTCAATAGAAAAATCCTGAACTTTGTTTCCTAAAGAAACACCTTTAACTTTCTGCTCAAATTCGGTCTGTTTGGGAGATTTTTTCGTAAGCCAAATAATTAGAAATGCAAATAAAGCTAATACTAAAATAACAACTGCCATATTACGAATTTTTTTAAATACCAAAGATTTGTTTTCTTGATTATGTTGTAGTTCTCTTATTTTCTTTCTTCTTTCGTGTCTTGGAAGATCGTTCCATTCCTGAGGATAATTCATATTTAATTAATGATTTATAATTTTTATTACGACCTTACCCCTTGGATGATTTTCTTCCAGATGTTTAAATGCTTCTTTTGATTGATCGATAGTAAATACCTTATCTATATTTACTTTAATTTTCCCCGTATCAATTAACTCTGTAAGTCTATTTAGATGTAGAGTATTTGTATCTGTGCCTTGCCCAATGACTGTAATATCATATTCTTCTGCAAGCTTTTCATCTGGTTTTCCTGCCATTGAAACTAATATCCCTCCTTTTTTAATAACCTTAAATGATTTGTTTGTTATCTCGCCCCCAACTGTATCAAAAACAGCATCGAAATCTTTTACTAAAGTCACAAAATCTTCAGTCTTGTAATCGATCACGTTATCTGCTCCAAGTTTTTTGACATAATCCGTGTCGCTTGTACTTACTGTTGTTGCAACAAATGCACCTAACACCTTTGCAAGTTGAATAGCAATATGACCGATACCACCTGCGCCCCCATGAATAAGGATTTTAAATCCTCTTTGAAGTTTGATATGCTCCTCTAAAGCTTGCACAGCGCTTGCTCCAACAAGCGGTAAAGATCCAGCTTCTTCAAAACTTAGAGTTTTAGGTTTAAGAGCAGTATTTTTAATATTTACTGCGGCAAATTCTGCAAAAGAGCCAGACCCCCCATTAAAAATATTTGCGCTCCCATAGACTTCATCTCCTTTTTTAAAATCAGACATTTCCTCATTAGTTTCTAAAACAACACCGGCAAAATCTCCTCCTAAAGTTGCCGGAAAAGTTAACGGCATCATGTCTTTAAAATATCCTGCTCGGACTTTCCAATCAAAAGGATTGATGCTTACCGAATGAATTTCTACAAGGACTTGTCCTTTAGAAAAAGAGGGTTTTGGAGCATTAGTGTTAACTTCCAAAACATCAACACCTCCATACGAGTTAATTTGTACTACTTTCATGTTTAAGAATTATAACAGTTATTTAATTTCCTTAAGATTATGTTTTTCATCAGGTTCTAAATAATCGTCATCCTCATAACACCAAATAAAAGAATGTTCATCAGCTGGATATGAGGCCATGACTTGATGGCCTGTTTCTTTGGCGTGTTGTCTCATATGTTGTGAACATGAATCACAACATCCCACATATCCGCAAGTTAAACAGACTCTCTGTCCAAAAGGACAAAAGTGGTTCTCTTCGCACTTTTCCGCTCTAGGTTTGGCGAATTTTTCAGGTAAATGTTTACATTGTGATATTTTCATAATTTTTCACCTCCCTTTTTGTTATTTTGTATATAATTCTGTGTCTGGATGAAATGCCGCCCAGGCAAACCAAAATAGCCTAATTGGAATTATTTTCTCTCCAGAGTCTTTGTTAGTTACTGTTACTTCACCGTTTGCTTGTTTTTCAAGTTTTATTGCAACATCCCCAACTCTATCATTAATTACGGTGCTTTCATCAAAGACTGCTTCTGGATATGCCTTTGAAAAACCATTTACTTCAACTCCATAAATCACAGTTTTAATCTGTAGACTCTTGTTCAGATCTTTTACACCAAATAAAAGCTCGTCATCTTGCTCGTAGGTGCCATACGGATATTGATCATAATTTCTGGAAAAACCTGTGTTTCTGGAAAGTACTTTGGAGTCCTGATGTTCGGTTTTCCACTGGCTCCAAGTTACGGTGATAATTGGAACTTTTACAAGCTCTTCATTACGTCTAGCAGCAGGGCCGACAATAGCTTCTCCAGTAATTTGCTGCCAAAGATTACCTTGGTAACGATCATACATAACAAGATCGCTATTATGTAATTTCCCTGAAACCCCAAACTCTGTAATCACTCCCTCAACTTTTCGTTCAAACGCCAACGCAGAGCCGCAAAGAGGACAAAAAGTAATAACAATCGGAACACCGTTTGCGTCGTCATTGACGATTTCGTGCCAATTCATAATCCGCTGAGGATAGGCGCGAACAACTCCATTGTACTTAATAGCAAATACTTTGTCTTTGGGTTTAAGCCAATTATCAGCTTGTTGGACTGTTTCAAATGCAGGTTTATCTATTGAAGGAATACAATCTTTTCCAAAACACCCCTGCAGTAAATCTTCTTTTACCACTTTAGCTCCGGTGAAGTCGCTTTGTAAATCAACATCTTTGACGAAAGTTTTACCTAATTGTGTTTTTCGCATAGATTGATTTCCTTTAAGTTTATCCAATTTTTGATTCAAATTAAATTTGTTTTCAAATGTCGTGGCTATTTGAGTCCACGATTGTGGTAGTGTATTAAGCGTCCACGCTTGCAACGATCTATCTGCCCCAGACCACATTAACATGGCTGTTGCTAAAATAATTAACCCAAAAATTTGTCTAATCTTTTGATTTTCTCTTTTAATAAAGCCTAATTTCTCGGAAACCCTGCTTCCACCCTTAGCTATAAAATAAAGCGTCAACCCTGCACCCAAAGAATAAGTTAGAACTATAAAGAAAGTCAAAAACGAAAAGGAGCTGACTGCAGCAAGAGTTGCAACAGTGGCAACTACAGGTCCGATACACGGCGTCCAGACAATGCCCAAACTAACACCGGTCATAAATCCTCCAATAAAACCATCTTTTTTACCACTTGTGGTTGCATTCTTCTTGACAAATCGGGGCCAGTATTTTTCTAACAATGTTTGGGCTTTTTCCCAAAGTTTTGGGAAGACCAAACTAAGACCAAAAATTATTAGCAATACTACGGCAAACAATCGTACAGTATCTGCAGGAATCCCCAAAACCCGAACAAGAGTTGCTAGAAGTAGCGACGCGATTGTAAAGCTCATTACCAATCCGACAATCATACCTTTAACTCTTCGATTATTGCCATCAATGCCGCTGGTTAAAATAATCGGAAGTATTGGTAGTACACAAGGAGAAAAAACAGTTAATATTCCTGAAATAAAAGCAATTGGCAATAATAATAACATCGTTAGGTTTTTTCCAATTCTTGCAACAACGTATCAAAGTACCCACCGATCCAGCGTTTTAGTTCCTTGCCGTTTTTATCTAAAACAACCAAGGTGTGCTGACTTGTTACACCATATTTCTGATTCATTACCTTGTCGTTATCATAATCAACTTTTAAAATAGTTGTGTCTTTTGGTATCTCGGCACTCCTTTCAAGAATTTCCTTTTCCAGCAAAATACATGTTTGGCACCATTTAGTTGCCGCGAAGAATAGAACTGATGTACCCTTTTTTTGCGAGTCAACTAATCTGCTATCAGAATAATTCAAATAGCCAGGTGTGTTCATAAGAAGTTCTGACTGACCAGCGACACTTGACTTATCTTTATTAAATCCATCTTTAAAAAAGATAAAACCTGCAACAATTAAAACAAAGGATATAACAACAAATATATTGAATGGCTTCATATTAAAAACTTTTTAAATATTGATAGAAAGGACGTGCGTCTCCTAGATTGTTTCTTGAGGGAGTAACATTTCAGTTGTCCACATCTATTACACTTAACTAAGTCCAACTTTTTCAAGTCGGACAAGGCGTGAGAAACCGATGATTGACTTAAATCCAAAATAAGACAAATGTCTGTCACCGAAATTTCATCAACTTTGTGTAAAAGGAGGTAAATGGAGAGCTTTGTACTATCAGAGAGATTTTTAAGAAGCGGCGTTATATCTTGGCTTTTATCAAAGTTTTTGAAAGCGCCTCTCAATAAATTAAGATCTTTATCGAAAAGGTGATGGGGATGGTTTTGGTGGGCGCTGATATATGAACGATTGAGCATATATTAAAATATATACTTTCAATTACAGTTTGTCAATCCCTAAATCCTATTATTTATACTTAAGTAAACGAAAAAGACCTTTAGATGGTTTGTAAACTTTATCAGGAAATTTTTCAATAAGTTTCCAAACGCAGCCGTTTACAGTTTTTGGATGAAAACTTTTATCTGATTCTTTAATTTTTGAAAGAAGCTCGGTCCAGCGAATACCTTCTGGTTGTTTTTCCAACAACTCAAATATTATTGCGTATATCCGACCTGTAATAGTAGACTTATCCATATTTTAAATTAGTATATCAATACAGTAATTGTTTTAACAGTTTTTTTGTGTCATGGCTCCCCCTGATTGACTTATTCAGATACCGAAGGGTTAAATTTGAAATTACTTTTAACCAGCTTCAGAATTATTCTTTCATTATAACTATATAATAGTCTCATGCAAGAAAAACAGTTTATTCCTGCCTTTAACTACGACTTTCTTACACCTCTATATGATTTTTTTCTTAATCTGCTCGGCTTTGGATATAAAGAAAGAAAAAAGATAGTAGGGCTATTAAAATTGAAAAATAATGAAAAGCTGCTGGATATTGGTTGCGGAACAGGTTCTTTAATAATCGTTTCAAAGAAACTTCATCCTCAGAATGAGATTGTTGGAATTGATATTGACGACAGAATCATTCGGATTGCTCGGAATAAGATAGAAAATGAGAATTTAGACATTGAACTGATTAAAGCAGGTGCTGAAAAACTTCCTTTTCCTAATTCTTCCTTTGATGTTGTTGTGAGTTCTTTGGTTTTTCATCATCTACCATTGGAGATTAAAAAACTCGCTATTAAAGAGGTAACGAGAGTGCTAAAAAACAAGGGAAGATTTTTATTAGTTGATTTCGGAACAGCCGATAAGTTCTGGATGAAGACTATCTATCCTTTAGAAAAACTTTTCGGGATTAGAGAGGCAGAGACAATAAAGGATAATCTTGATGGAAAATTACCCATACTATTAAGAGAGTTAGGGCTCCAAGTAAAAGAAGTTAGACAAAAATATAAAGGAATAGAATATCTACTTGCTACAAGGCTCTAAACTATATCTTGCTCCCCCTGATTGACTTATTCAAGCGTAGAAAAATTAAGCGATGATCTTAACGTGAGTTTTAACATCTTTTTACCTACAGTAGTTTTTAAATATCTTTCTCTACGATAAGCGTCGTGTTTTGAAAAGAAATATTCACAATAAATTAGTTTAAACGGTCTTCTTGATTTTGTTGCAAACGATTTACCTTTGAAATGATCAGAGAGTCTTTGTTTAAGATTAGTTGTGAGACCTATATAAAGTTTATTGTCTTTTAATGAAAGTAAAACATAAACGCAATGTTTTAATACCGACATAAAAGTATTTTAATTTAAGAGATATTTTTTGTCTGCAGACTATTATCAACAAAAAGAAGCATTTGGGGTCATGTAGTAGAATAAATTCACTACATGACCATGAAGTGATCTTTGATCTACTTCATGGCTCCCCCGGTAGGACTCGAACCTACAACCTCACCCTTACAGTATTTCTTTTGTTACCAAAAGTACTGGACTATGTCATATTCCCTTTTTTAATTGGAATTCTGGTATATAGTCTCTACACATTTACGCGATTACTGCAACCGCGACTTAGCTCGAAGTTACCCATAAATTTGGGTTTCTCCGAATTAGCCAGATTTTTCAATCCAAATTACTTTGGAAAGCTGCCTTTTGACAGGGGTTTGCTCTACCATTGAGCTACAGGGGAAACCTAAACCCAACATAATTATACCACGACTAGTTTAATATTCCTTTAATCCAACCCATTATTTTTCTATGATTTGTCGCATCTGTAAATCTAATAGAAAAAACTCCATTTTCGTGTATATTTTTTCTAAACTTTTTACCTTTTTGTTTAACAATATAAGTTTTTTGAAATTGATTTAAAGGTATTTTAGTCAATTTAGACCAATACTTTTCTGCTTTAGATCTATTTAAATTCTCATGAATCCAAAGATTCCCTCGAAATTTTGAATTAGGAATTTTACAGAACTCCTTAAACCAACTTGTCATAAATTTTATTAAGTTTGGATCGGAATTAGCAAAACCGCAATTTCTGTCACTCTTTGTGCCTTCTCCTGCATAAAGAGCAATTCCAGTTATAAACCTATCTCTTTTAGATAACATACCGACTTCTTTAATCCCAATTTTGTGGAGTTCATTTGTTTTTCTAATTCTTTCTGTTTGCTGTTTCTTTGCGTTAATATATGACCCTTTAATTCTCCCATTAACTTTATTCTTATAAAGTTTAAGAAGTTGTTTTTTTGTTAATTTAATGTCTCTTGTCCAAATGCTTACAGATGACTTTGATACTTTTAACTTTTTCTGAATACTACGAACAGATAAACCATTTTTTCTAAACTTAATGGCTTTTTGTTTTAATTCAAGATATCCAGAATATCCCATATTTAATTTTATAATATCAAACCCAGCACGTCAAGTTATATAGCCTTATCTTTAAAACACATCTTACTTTAGTGAACTTGATATAATTTC
>ERZ1292623.5106-Hain-H51-01um-R1-5106-length-10555-cov-4_pt1 | contig 10555 bp, 16 predicted proteins | sample MGYA00564398_ERZ1292623 | MGnify/ENA primary metagenome ERZ1292623 (study PRJEB36523, sample SAMEA6512633) | groundwater metagenome | collected 2019-01-07 | study: AquaDiva: Metagenomics assemblies of 32 groundwater samples
ATTCTGGAATGACTACAGGGTGAATATTATTGATACTCCAGGCCATATCGATTTTACCGCAGAGGTTGAAAGATCTTTACGAGTACTTGATGGAGCAATAATGGTTTTTGACGGAAGAACGGGAGTTGAATCCCAGTCAGAGACTGTTTGGAGACAAGCAAATAAATACAGTGTTCCTAGGATCTGTATTTTAAATAAATTAAACCTAATTGGGGCTGATTTTGCCGGAAGTTTAGCGTCTATCCGAGACAGACTGGGGGCAAATGCCGCACCCATCCAGATTCCGATCGGAATCGAACATTCTCTAAGGGGAGTAATCGATCTATTGGGTATGAAGGCTTATACCTATAAGGCCGTGGAGGCTAATGAACTTGTCCAAGAAGAAATACCAGCAGATTTATTAGAAAAAGCAAAATTGGCCAGACACATTCTTGTCGAAAAAGTTGCAGAATTTTCTGATGTTACATTGCAAAAATATCTTGAAGGGATCGAACCGAGCCAGGAAGAATTGAAAGTTGCCATTAGGAATGGTGTGATCAGTGGCAATTTTTTCCCAATACTAGGAGGAGATAATAGAACAGCTACGGTCCAGCTTCTTTTAGACGCAGTTGTAGATTATCTTCCTTCTCCCTTGGACTTACCACCGGTTGTAGGCGAGAATCCTGAAAATGGAGAGAAAATAGCCAGAAAAAGAGTTAATGACGAGCCGCTTTCCGCCCTGGCTTTTAAAGTTACAACTGATCCGCATGTCGGCCGATTGATTTATTTAAGAATTTATTCCGGAAAAATTTCTAGTGGCCAAGTAGTTTATAATACGACTAAAAGGAGTTCTGAAAGGATTGGAAGGTTAGTTCTTCTTCATGCTGATCAAAGAGAATTAATAGAAGAAGCCTTTGCGGGAGAGATTGTGGCTGCGGTAGGAATAAAGGATACATCTACCGGAGATACTATTTGTGACCCGTCACATCAGATTATTTTAGAATCGATATCTTTCCCTGATCCGGTAATTTCTTTGGCAATTGAGCCTGCTACAAAGAGTGATCAAGAAAAGATGGGACTGGCGCTGTCTAAACTTTCTGACGAAGATCCCACTTTTAAGATCAAATCCAATTCTGAAACAGGACAAACAATAATATCAGGCATGGGAGAGCTGCAATTAGAAGTTTTGGTAGATCGTATGAAAAGGGAATTCGGAGTCGTTGCCTCAACAGGATCCCCACAGGTGGCTTATAAAGAAACTATAAGAAAAATTTCCCAGGCTGAAGGTAAATATATTAGGCAAACTGGCGGACACGGTCAATATGGCCATTGTCTTTTGAGGGTCGAACCCAAAGGAAGAGGAGAAGGCTTTGAATTTGCTAGCGAAATAAAAGGTGGAGCAATCCCCTCTGAATTTATTCCGGCAATTGAAAAAGGAGTAAGGGGGAAATTAGATAATGGAATTTTGGCAGGTTTTCCAGTCACAGACATAAAAGTAATTGTCTACGATGGAAGTTTTCATGATGTAGATTCTTCTGAACTTGCTTTTAAAATAGCCGGATCTTTGGCAGTAGAAGACGCTTTTAGGAAAGCTGATCCAGCTCTTCTTGAGCCGATTATGAAAGTAGAGGTTTCGACTCCAAAAGAGTTTATGGGAGATATTATCGGGGATTTGTCTTCAAGAAGGTCACAAATATCGGCAACTGAAGATAAGGGCTTATTAACAATTATTGATGCTATGGGGCCTTTGGCTGAGTTTCCAGGTTATGCAACCAAATTAAGGTCGATTACGCAAGGAAGAGCAAGTTTCTACATGGAACCATCGCACTACGAAGAAGTTCCGAGAAATATAACCGAAGCAATTGTGGCCAAGAAATAATGGATCTTGACAAGTTCTTGGGCTCGAATTTATAATACCTTCATAGTCCCGATTGGTGTCGGGATTTACTTTGTCGAGAAATTAGATTAAAATACTAACATGGCAGGAGAAGCAAAACAAAAGTTTGATAGAAGTAAACCACACGTAAATGTGGGGACTATTGGTCACGTTGACCACGGCAAAACTACCTTAACTGCGGCTATCACTTCAGTACTTTCTAAACAACCCGGAAATCCGACTAAAGCCTATAGATTTGACCAAATTGATAATGCTCCAGAAGAAAAAGAAAGAGGAGTAACAATTAATATTACCCATGTCGAATACGAAACTGAAAAGAGACACTATGCCCATATTGATGCCCCAGGACACCAGGATTACATCAAAAATATGATTACCGGCGCCGCTCAGATGGACGGTGCGATATTGGTCATTTCAGCAGCCGATGGACACATGCCTCAAACTCGAGAGCACGTAATTTTGGCCCGACAAGTGAATGTTCCAGCTTTAGTAGTTTTTCTTAACAAGATTGATACGGTAGACGACGAAGAGATAATTAAATTGGTGGAATCTGATATTCGAGATCTTCTAAAGAAATATGACTACCCTGGGGACGAAATACCAATCATAAGAGGCAGTGCTCTTAAGGCTCTTGAAGGTGATGCTGAGGCTGAGAAGCAGATCCTGGAACTGATGAAGGCTGTTGATGAAAATATTCCTACTCCAGTCAGGGATACAGACAAGCCCTTCTTGATGCCAGTAGAGGACGTGTTTGCAATAAAAGGCAGAGGAACAGTTGTTACGGGAAGAGTAGAAAGAGGCCGAGTAAAGGTTAACGAAGAAGTTGAAATCGTAGGATTAAAGGAAACGAAAAAAACTGTGGTCACTGGACTCGAGATGTTTAGGAAAACCCTAGATGAAACCCAGGCCGGTGACAATTCTGGAGTACTTCTGAGGGGAGTAGAAAAAGACGATGTTGAAAGGGGGCAAATTCTGGCTAAACCAGGAAGTATTACTCCCCATACAGAATTTGAGGCAGAAGTTTACATTCTTTCAAAAGAAGAAGGCGGAAGGCACAAGCCGTTTTTCTCTGGCTACAAGCCCCAGTTTTACATTAGAACCGCCGATGTCACCGGCGAGATAACTCTCCCGGAGGGAGTAGAAATGGTTTTGCCTGGAGACAATGCAAAAATGAAAGTTAAACTTATCCAGACCGTAGCCATGGAGGAAGGGTTAAGATTTGCAATCCGTGAGGGTGGGAAAACAGTTGGAGCTGGAGTTATAACCAAGATACTTAACTAATCGCTCTTTGAAGGATTAAGCCTATGCCATCAGGAAGACTACGTGTCAAGCTTAAAAGCTATGATCATAGGGTAATAGACGAGGCTGCTGCAAAAATTTTAGAGGCGGCAATAGCTACTGGTGCTAAAATAGTTGGGCCGATACCTCTTCCCACAAAGCGAAAATTAATTGCTGTCACTCAAGCTGTTACTAGAAACGTAAAGAATCACCAAGAACACTTTGAAATTTTGGTCCACAAAAGGCTTATTGATATTTTAGATCCTTCAAGCCGGACAATCGATTCCCTCTCTAATCTTGATCTCCCAGCAGGCGTTTCGATCGAAATAAAGATGTAGAGCGAAACTCCGATTGCCCCGCCAAAGTACAGCATGAGGCGTGAACGAATAGTTCCCATAAGCCGAATGCTAAGCTTGTGTGGGGCAGGCGTCAGTATAGAAATTAAAATGTAATCTGGAGCTCTTGCTTCAAAAGACTTCATTTGATATAATCATTCCCAACGTGGAGGTGGTTTTTTAGATCTAACCACACAGGAAGGTAGGAAGTGCCAATTTAAGGCGCCTCCGGCGCCTTTTTTGATGGATAAATATTTATGTTAGATAGTATTTTAGGAACTAAAGTCAAAATGGGAAACACTTTTGTAGAAGGTGTCAGACTTCCTGTGACAAAAATCAAAGCTGGACCGTGCCTAGTTACCCAGATCAAAAAATTAGATAAAGATGGATATTGGGCAGTCCAACTGGGATTTAGTCAAAGGAAAATTAAAAATGTTACCAAACCACTCCAAGGGCACCTTAAAGGGGTTATCAAAAGCAAGATAGCCCCTAAATTTTTAAGAGAGATAAGATTAGAGGAAGAACCCAAGTTTAATGTCGGAGAAGAGCTAAAAGTCTCCGACATTTTTTCTATTGGAGACACTGTTTCTGTTACAGGTACTTCAAAAGGAAAGGGTTTTGCGGGAGTAGTCAAGAGATATCATTTTAAAGGGGGACCTAGGACCCATGGTCAATCGGATCGAGAGAGAGCTCCTGGTTCAATCGGTCAAACAACAACCCCGGGTAGAGTTTTTAAAGGAAAAAGAATGGCGGGAAGGATGGGCCAAGATAAAGTAACTATCAAGAATTTGAAAATAATATCTTTGGATGCCCAAACTGGCGAAATAGAAGTAAAAGGAGCAATTCCAGGTTCTTATAGAAGCCTGTTGATAATTAGAAAGGGAAATTAATGATTAAACTAGGGGTTTATTCGAATAAAGGATTAAAAAAGGGAAATATAGCTTTTCCTAAGGACTTGGTTGAACTGGAAAATCTTCCTCTTTTAGCTCAGGCAATTTATGTATATGAGGCTAGAAGCCATATTGGTTTTCCTAAAGTAAAAACTCGTTCTGAGATTAATAAATCTAAAAGAAAGATCTATTCTCAAAAAGGAACTGGAGGAGCAAGACATGGGAGTAGAAAAGCCCCAATTTTTGTTGGTGGGGGCGTTGCACATGGCCCCAAAGGAATTAAAAGAGAGCTTTCATTAAATAAAAAGATGGCTAAGATTTCTCTTCGGATATCCTTAACAAAAAAGGCTGCAAATAACGAGATACAAGTCGTTTCTAATCTGAAAGCCTTAAATAAAACTAAGGACTTGGCTAATCTTCTCGTTAAACTGGGAATATCTGATAAAAAAGCCCTTTTAGTTGTTGGAGAAGAGTTCGCTAAATTAGCCAGGATTGGAAGAAACATTCAACAATTATCAGTAAGTGAGTTTCGAAATCTTAATGCCTACAAAGTTTTTTATGGGGGAAAGATAATTTTGGCCGAGGATTTGATCAAATGAAATTAATACCCGTACTTACTGAAAAGAGTTTAAATTTAGCTAAAGATGGTTGGTATACGTTTAAATTTACCGGAACTGCTACCAAATATAAGCTCAGAGAAATTGTTTTAAAGTTATTTAAGGTACACGCTCTCAAGGTCAGAAAAATTTCAATTCCTTTGGTTATGACAAAGGACATTAGGGGAAGAAAGAAAACTCACTCTTCGATCAAAAAGTTTCTAGTCAAACTTAAAGATGATGAAAAAATTGATATTTTTGAAGAAAGTTTAAAGGCTAAAAAATGAAATTAACCAGAATATTACCAAAAAAATCGGGTCGTTCTAAGGGAACGGTAACTGTTCGCCATCAAGGCGGAAGAGCAAAGAGATTTCTTAGAGACATAGATTGGAAAAGAGATAAACAGGCAATCGAGGCAATGGTAGAGGAAATTAGTTACGACCCAAATAGGTCAGCTGATATAGCCAGCGTGGTTTACGCCGACGGAGAGAGAAGATATATTCTTTCACCATTAGGCCTTTCTTTAGGCCAAAAAGTTATTTCGGGGAAAGGGAGTCCTTTGAATTTAGGCAATGCCATTCCCCTTTCGGAAATACCGATAGGGACCGCGATACACGCGATCGAGATCCGACCGGGAAAAGGAGCACAAGTAGTCAAGAGCGCGGGGAGTAGCGCTACTATTTTTGGTAAAGAAGAAAATTGGGTTTTAATTAAACTTCCTTCGGGCCAAGTCAAAAGGTTTGAGCCAACTTCTTTGGCGACCATAGGCCAACTCGGAAACATAGAGAATAAAAATAAAAAAATTGGTAAAGCAGGGAGAAAAAGGTGGATGGGAATTAGACCTACAGTAAGAGGGACAGCCCAAAATCCTAGATCTCACCCCCATGGTGGAGGATCCGGGAAAAGCGGAGTTGGAATGAAATATCCCAAAACACCTTGGGGGAAAAAGGCGGTCGGAAAAACTAGAAACAAAAATAAATATTCCGACCACTTAATCTTTAAAGGATCAATATGAGTAGAAGCAGGAAAAAAGGACCGTACGTAGATAGTAGAATCCAAACAAAGATTGGCCGTGGAATGGGCTCAAAAGAGAATCCAATAAAAACTTGGGCCAGGGATAGTGAAATTTCCCCGGAATTCGTGGGTAAATATTTCCAGGTCCATAATGGAAGAATATTTATTGATGTGTTTGCCACAGAAGATATGGTTGGCCACAGGTTGGGAGAATTTTCTCCCACCAGGACATTTCGCGGACACGGGCAAGTCGTTAAAAGAACATTAGAAAAGACGTAAATACAAAATGGAAATTATTTCGACGCAAAAATTTGCACGAATCTCGCCTAAAAAATTGGGACTAGTAGCCTTTAATGTTAAAAAGCTGTCGATTGAAAAGGCGCTAGAAACACTGTCCCTTATCGAAAAGAGAGGCGCTCATTTTATATCTAAAGTAATAAAATCCGCAGTAGCTAATGCAAAAGAACGGGGTTTAGACCTGAAAGATCTGTCTATTAAAGAGATTTGTGTTTTAGAAGGACCAAGACTCAAAAGAGGAATGCCCGTATCAAGAGGAAGATTCCATCCTATTATAAAAAGAATGAGCCACATCCGAGTTGTTCTTACAACTCGAAAATCCGAAATTCTAAATCCGAAATCCGAAAAAGATTCAAATCTCCGAAATTCTAAATTACATAAACCAGTTGAAATAGCAAGAAAGGGAGGTAAATAAGAAGGTGGGACAAAAAGTTAATCCAGTTGGTTTTAGATTAGGGTCTTTCGTAAATTGGAGGTCTAGATGGTTTTTTGGGAATAAGAAATTTAAAGAATATTTAATCGAGGATATAAAGATAAGAGAAGCTTTAATGGATAGATTAAAGCTTGCAGGAATTACAAAAGTAGAGATAGAAAGACTTCCAAAAAGCTTAGCAATTGCTCTTTGGGTAGCCCGACCAGGAGTTGTAATCGGCAGAGGCGGAACGGGGATAGAAGATGTAAAGAAATTTATTTTAGCAATCATAAAAGAAATTAGAGGAAAAATTCCGACCGATTTGAAGATCGATATCCCGGTTATCGAAGTAAAGAATCCAGACATTTCTGCCCAGCTGGTGGCGTCAAGGATAGCCTCAGAGCTCGAGCGAAGAATGCCACAAAGAAGGGTTGTTAATAAAACTATGGAAAAGGTAATGGCTGCTGGGGCTCTAGGAATAAAAGTTTTTCTATCCGGTAGAATTGGCGGAGCTGAAATAGCTAGAAAAGAGCCATATCACAAAGGATCAATTCCCTCTCAGACTTTGAGAGAGGTCATAGACTATGCTCAAATTAGTGTCCTTTTAAAAAGAGGCTACGTTGGAGTGAAAGTGTGGATTCATAAAAAGGAGGAAGAATAAATGCTCTCACCCAAAAGAACTAAATATAAAAAGAGTTTTCGCGGAAGAATGAAGGGTGTGGCAACTAGGGGCAATAGCTTGTCTTTTGGAGAATTTGGCTTAAAAGCCTCCGAGGCGGCTTGGTTGGCCGCAAACCAGCTGGAAGCGGCCAGAAAAGCAGTAACTCATGAGTTGAAAAAAGGGGGAAGGGTTTGGTTAAGGGTTTTCCCCGATAAGCCGGTTACAGCCCGCCCGGCCGCCAGGATGGGTGGAGGCAAAGGCGATGTTGTAAAATATGTGGCTGTGATAAAGCCAGGAAGGATAATCATCGAGATAGCCGGGGTAAGTAAAGAAATTATGTACAGAGCTTTTGGTCGGGCTAAAGCCAAACTGCCATTTAAATCCAGAATTGTGGAAAGGGAGGGTTAATGTGAAAAAGAAAGATTTAGTCTCTTTACGAGAAAAAGATATTAATACTTTAAAAACAAAAGTTATTGAAAAGAAAAAGGAAGAAGAACTAACCCTAGTTAGAATTTACGCTGGGCAAGAAAAAAATTTGAAAAAAGCATTTTTAATTAGGCGAGAAATAGCCCAAATTTTAACCATTATCAGAGAGAAAGAGATCATAGAAAACGAGGTACAAAAATGAAAATTCTTACCGGCAAGGTAATTTCAACTAGTATGCTTAAAACTGCAACTGTCTTGGTTGAAAGGGTTATTATTCACAAATTATACAAAAAAAGATTAAAGAGAACTAAGAGTTATCACGTCCATGATGAAATCGGGGTATTAGTCGGAGACAGGGTAAAATTTGTAGCGTCTAAACCATATTCAAAAACTAAGAAATGGAAGATCACTGAAAAAGTAAAATGATACAACTTAGATCGTTCCTAATTCCAGCTGACAATTCAGGCGCAAAATCATTAATGGTCATCGGCTTTTCGACAAAAATAGGCCAATTTGCGTCTATTGGGGACAAGGTTAACTGTGTTGTAAAAGGGGCGGATCCTGGCGGAACTACAACAGACCACGAAAAGGTGGATGTAGTAATAGTTAGAACTAGAAAAGAGGTAAGAAGGAAGGACGGGAGTTATGTACGATTTGACGATAATGCCGGTGTGGTTGTCGATAAACAAGGACTTCCGAGGGGGACTCGGATTCTAGGACCTGTGGCTCGAGAAGTGAAGGAAGCTGGTTATTCTAAAATTGCGTCCCTAGCCAGAGAGGTAGTCTAATATGTTTAAATTCAAAGTTGGAGACCAAATTAAAGTTACTGCCGGAAAAGACAAGGGTAGGACGGGAACTATTGAAAAAATATACCGGGAAAAATTATTGGCGTTAGTTCCAAATGTTAATTTGTTTAAAAAGCATGTCAAGGCTGTTTATGATCCCGCAAAAAAGGGAGGAATATACCAACTAGCTAGACCTTTACCATTTGCTTCTATTGCCTTGGTCTGTCCTAATTGTAAGCAACAAACAAGGGTAGGCTTTAGAGGAGAAGAAAGAAACAGATATTGTAAAAAATGCAAAAAAATAATCGTTTCCAAGATGAACCAGAAAGGAAAGTAAATATGGACGTACACATATCGTTTAAGGAAAAATTTGCCAAAATAGTTCAACCGAAACTAAAAGAAGAGTTTGATATTAAAAATGCTATGGCCATGCCTACGATTGAAAAAGTAGTAGTTAATATGGGCGTTGGGGAACTTTCGAAAGATAAAGAGGGATTAGAATCGCTAACTAAAGATCTTTCTCAGATTACTGGACAAAGGCCGGCAATTAGAAAAGCCAGGATTTCAGTAGCCGGCTTTAATCTTAGACGGGGAATGCCAGTTGGCATTAGTGTCAATTTAAGAGGAGAAAAAGCTTATAATTTTGTCGATAAACTTGTAAGCGTGCTTCTTCCTAGACTTCGCGATTTTCGCGGGGCGAAAGATTCGTTCGATTTGGGGGGAAATTATACGCTAGGACTAACTGAACATACAATTTTTCCTGAACTAAATGTTTCAAAAAGTTCTAAAAGTAGAGGAATGGAGATAACAATTGTTTTTAAAAATTCAAATAAAGAAATCTCCAAAAGATTTCTTGAGCTTTTAGGTTTACCATTTGCAAAGGACTAAAAAGGGGTTGTATGGCGAGAAAATCAAAAATATTGAAGTTAGAAAAGAAAACAAAGTTTAAGGTGAGGCATCGAAATAGATGTCTGCTCTGTGGGAGGCCGAGGGGCTATATCAGGATATTTGGGCTTTGCCGCCTTTGTTTTAGAGCTTACGCGCACAAAGGAGATATACCCGGAATTAAAAAAGCCAGTTGGTAAGAATTATGACAAATTATCCATTAGGTGACTTTTTAATCAGATTAAAAAATGCGGGTCTTGCAAAGAGGCACGAAATTTCGTTAGAGAATACTAAGGTGGTTAGGAAAGTTTCTGAAGTTCTAAAAAAGGCAGGATTTTTGGATGAAACAAAGATAGATAAAGATGGAGTTATTAATGTAAGACTTGCATTTGCGGATAAACAGCCAGTCCTAATGGGAATAAAACTTGTTTCAAAACCGGGACTACGAATTTATGGGAAGGCCTCTCAATTAGCAAATAGAAAAGGACACAAGATAGCGATTGTCTCTACGCCAAAAGGAATAATGACCGCTAAAGATGCAGTGAAAGCAAACCTTGGCGGAGAAATACTAGTGGAGATTTGGTAAATATGATAAGTATTATTATAAAAATTCCAGAAGAAGTAGATATCTCATTAGCTAAAAATTCGTTGAAAGTTAAAGGACCAAAGGGGGAGATAAGTCGACTTATTCCCAATGAAGTTGGGATAACTTTGAAAGATGGAAAGGTTTTTGTAAATAAATTAATGGATACGAAGCTGGCTAAGAGCCTAGAGGGAACAATCAGCTCCCATGTAAAAAATATGATCGTCGGTGTAACCAATGGATGGTCAAAGATCTTAGAGCTAGTAGGGGCCGGGTTTAGGAGTGAAAAGAAAGATAGAGATTTAGTATTATCGGTAGGATTTTCTCATCCAGTTATCCTAATAGCTCCCGAGGGGATAAATTTTAAAATTGATAAAACATTGATTACGGTTGAAGGGATCGATAAAGAATTAGTCGGAAAAATTTCAGCTATTATTCGCGATGTCCGGCCACCGGATCCTTATAAAGGCAAAGGAATAAAATACAAAGATGAAATTCTAAAACTAAAGCCGGGAAA
>ERZ1292623.5107-Hain-H51-01um-R1-5107-length-10552-cov-7_pt1 | contig 10552 bp, 6 predicted proteins | sample MGYA00564398_ERZ1292623 | MGnify/ENA primary metagenome ERZ1292623 (study PRJEB36523, sample SAMEA6512633) | groundwater metagenome | collected 2019-01-07 | study: AquaDiva: Metagenomics assemblies of 32 groundwater samples
AAATTACTATTGCCCAAACAGGAAGAGTTGATATTGATGATAAAAAAGATAGTGAGTCTAATGGCATAAAGTGTTTTAGATTATTTCATTTATAAATGCTTTTATTGAAAACCATGGGATTAACAAGAACATTGGTTTTTGTTACTGGAAAAATAAGACAAAATATTTTTTTAATTTTATAGACGATAAAAAAATTATCCAAGAAATGTTTAAATAGTGGGTTTGTGTTAAGAGGAGATTAACACAATAAGTTGTGTTCAAAAAGGGGGAAAAACACAATATATTGTGGTTTAAAAATGAGGTGTCCATATTGTTTACATGACGAGACAAAAGTCATTGATAAACGTGATGCTGAAGGTTTTTCCAAAAGAAGAAGAGAATGCCTGAAGTGTCAGAAAAGATTCAACACCTCTGAAAAAGTAGAGCATGGAGAGATTAAAGTTGTTAAAAAAGACGGAAGAAGGGAAGATTTCGATATTAATAAATTAAAAAGAGGTATTGAAAAAGCTTGTGAGAAAAGGGCTATTAGTGCTGATAAAATAGATAAAATGATTATGAAAATTGAAGAAAGCATTGGAAAGAAAGGGAAAGAAGTGAAAACAGATTTTATTGGGGAGATTGTTTCTAAAGAACTGAAAAAAATTGATAAGGTTGCATATATAAGATTTGCATCTGTTTACAAAGATTTTACAGACATTTCTGATTTTAAGAAAGAAATAAGGGAGTTAATTAAATAATGGAACACAATAATCTCTTTAATAATGGGAATAATGGAAATGGAATGAATGGAGAAGATAAAGAAATTTCTGAGAAAAAAATAGAGCCTATTTCTGTTGAAGCTGTCCTTCATAAAAAAAGAAAAGATATGAAGATTGAAAGAGCATTTTCACAAGAAAATGAAGATGTTTTTGAATTTAATCATCTTGGAGAGAAGATTGCCTGGGAAAAAACAGAAGTTAAAATTACTGATGATTCTGGAAAAGTCATTTATATTCAAAAAGATGTTGAGAAACCAAAGAGCTGGAGTGAGCTTGCTACGAAAGTTGTTGCAAGCAAATATTTCTGGGGGAATATGCAGAAAAATGAAAGAGAAGACAGTGTTAAAAAACTTGTAAGCAGAATTTCTGATTTTTTTGAGAGAAAAGCACAAGAATTAAAATATTTTGATGAAAAACAGAGCAAAATATTAAGAGATGAAATTGCATCTATTTGTCTTAATCAATTAGCTGTTTTCAACAGCCCTGTATGGTTTAATGTTGGGATTCAAAAATATGATAAAATAGCTGGAGGAGTTTCTCCTTATAAGTGGGATGTTGCTCAGGAAAAAGTTGTTTTAAGTCAAAAGAATGAGGACAGACCTCAATGCAGCGCTTGTTTTATTCTTGGAGTTGAAGATAATATAGAAAGTATTATGGACTTGCAGAAAGCAGAAGTCATGTTGTTTAAAGGAGGAAGCGGTGCAGGAGAAAACAGAAGTCCTTTAAGAAGTTCTAAAGAAAGACTTACAGGAGGAGGAGTTTCTTCAGGACCTTTGAGTTTTATGAAAGGATACGATTCTTATGCAGGAGCAATTAAATCTGGAGGAAAAACAAGAAGAGCTGCTAAAATGGAGATTCTTAATGTTGACCATCCAGATATAATGGATTTTATTAACGCGAAACAAAATGAAGAAAAAAAAGCTTGGGCTTTGATTGATGCAGGGTTTTCAGGAGGATTAAATGGAGAAGCTTATTCAAGCGTATTTTTCCAGAATAGCAACATGAGTGTTCGTGTAACAGATGAGTTTATTCAAGCAGCTAAAAATGATAAAGAATGGAATACAAAATATATCTTGACTGGAAAAATTTGTGAAACTTTAAGTGCGAAAGAAATGCTTAGAAAAATTGCAGAAGGAACTTGGATTTGCGGAGACCCTGGAATTCAATGTGATTCTGTGATTAATCAATATCACACTTGCAAGAATTCTGGAAGAATTAATGCGAGCAATCCCTGTTTTTCTGGGGATGTTAAAGTTGCACTAATCGATGGGAGAAATCTAACATTTAAAGAATTAGTAGAAGAAGATAAAATGGGAAGACAAAACTTTTGTTATAGTGTCGGAAAATCTGGATTTATTGAAAAAAGAAAAATAGTTAGCCCTAGATTAACTAGAAGAAATGCAGAAGTTATTAAAGTAATTCTTGATAATGGGGAAGAGATTGTGTGCACTCCTAATCATAAATTTATGTTAAAATCTAAGGAATATAAAGAAGCTAAGGATCTTACAGTAGAAGATTCTTTAATGCCTCTTTATGAAAAAGAAATTGGGATTACTCCTATTCATAATCACAAAATTAAAAGAATTGAATTTTTGAAAGATAAGATTGATGTTTATGATATTGAAGTTCCTGATACACATAATTTTGCTCTTGCTTCCGGAGTGTTTGTGCATAACTGTTCTGAATACATGTTCCTTGACGATACTGCTTGTAACTTAGCAAGCATTAATTTAATGAAATACAGAACTATTGAAGGAAAATTTGATTATGAAATATTCAGGAAAGTTGTCAGGAGGATGATTACTGCCATGGAAATAATTGTTGATGGTGCATCTTACCCAACTGAAAAGATAACAGAAAGAAGTCATAAATTCAGAACACTTGGATTAGGATATGCTAATTTGGGAGCTTTGCTGATGTCTCTTGGATTGCCTTATGATTCTGAAGAAGGAAGAGCTGTTGCTGCAGCGATAACAGCTATAATGTGTGGAGAAGCTTATAAGACAAGTGCAGAACTTGCAGGACTTGTCGGCGTATTTCCAGAATATGAAAAAAATAAAGAACCAATGTTAGAAGTTATTAGAATGCATAGAGAACATGTTAAAGACATTGATGTTGAAAAAATACCATTTGAATTGAGAGAACTTGTTAATGTTGCATGGGATTGCTGGACAGAAGCTCTTGAATTAGGAGAAAAATACGGTTTTAGAAATGCTCAAGTCAGTGTACTTGCTCCGACTGGATGTTTAGTTGGAAATTCTTTAATATCCACAGATAAAGGTTTAGTGAGATTAACGAGTTTGGGAAATAAAAATGGAGAACAATGGCAAGATGTTTCATTTAATGTTATGACTGATGAGGGTCCTAGAAATGCCGCTAAGTTTTATATTAATGGAAATGATATGACTAGAAAAATTAAAACTTCTTCTGGATACGAAATACAAGGAACAGACAAGCATAAAATAAAAGTTTTAGATTCTGAAACTCATGAATGGGTTTGGAAGAAATTCTTGGATGTAAGTGAAAAAGATATTGTTCCTTTGTCCATGAATACTATTTTTGGAGAGGAAAAAGAAATGCTGCTCCCTCCAAAACCTGAATTACATTGGAATGCTGATTTTGAATTAAAAACTCCTGAAAAAATGAATGAAAATTTAGCGCAGATCATAGGATATTTTATGGGCGATGGGAGTTTGCATACCAAAGGGTTAAGATTCTGTGTTGATAATAATGATGAAGATGTTATAGAAAATTTAAGAAAATTGATTAAAGAAACTTTCAATTTAAATATAAAAGTATCTCAACGACAAGGATATAAAGAAGTTGCAGTCCATTCTACTCCTTTAGTGATGTGGTGGGACGGATGCGGATTTTCTAAATTGAAACCTTCAGAAGAGCACAAAGGCAAAGGGTATACTCCTTATATACCTGACGCAGTTTTGCATACCAACAACAGAAAAATATATTCTTCTTTCTTAAAAGGATTGTTTGAAGCTGATGGAACTGTTAATTTGGGGGTGCCTTCTCTTTCAACTTCTTCGCAAAGTTTTGCTAATGAAATTAGAACTTTACTTTTAGCTTTGGGATATCCCACTAGAACTAAAATAGACATTTCTGGTTTTGGACAATCTGAATTATATGTGATAAGATTAAAAAATATATCCTATAATAAAGTATTTTTAGAGAATGTTGGGTTTATGGGAAGCAGAAAATTATCTCGAATGGCTAATCGCAGTTTACAGAGTGGAAAAAACGATCACATTTACTTACAAGATGAAGTATTGGAAGAGATTGCTCCTATTGGAAGCCAATACAGAGATGCAGCTTTATTATCTCTAAAAAGGAATCAATCAATTTCAAGGGATTTAGCAGTTAAAATGTATCAAGATACCAAACATCCCCAATTGTCTTGGGCTCTTCAGTTCTTCTATGATAAGATAGAGAGCAATATTGATGGAGGGATACAGCCAACATATGATATTTCGGTTCCTGAAAATGTAACTTATACTGCTAATGGTTTCATAAGTCATAATACTATAGGGTTTATGATGGATTGCGATACAACTGGGATAGAGCCTGATATTGCTCTTGTTAAATATAAAGTTCTTGCAGGAGGAGGAATGTTGAAAATTGTTAACAGGTCTGTTATACTTGCTTTAAGAAAATTAGGATATTCTGAAAAGCAGATAAAAGAAATTGAATCTTATATAGATCAAAATGATACTATTGAAGGCTCCATTATAAAAGATGAACATTTGCCTGTTTTTGATTGTGCATTTAAAGCTGCTAATGGAAAAAGAAGCATAAACTGGAAAGGGCATGTTGATATGATGGCGGTTACACAACCATTTATTTCAGGAGCAATAAGCAAGACAATTAACATGTCTGAATCTTCAAGTGTGGAAGATATAACAACTGCTTATGTTTATGCATGGGAAAAAGGTTTGAAAGCTGTTGCTATTTACAGAGAAAATAGTAAGAGATCTCAACCATTAAATACAAAGAAAACAAAAGGGGAGATGTGGGAAAAAGAAAAAGTTAAAGAAATTAAACTTGTTGGAGAAAGAAGAAAACTTCCTCAAACAAGAAAAAGCATTATACATAAGTTTGAAATTTCTGGACACGAAGGATATCTGACAATTGGATTATATGATGATGAAAAACCTGGAGAAATATTTATTACAATGCACAAGCAAGGAAGCACAATAAGGGGATTAATGGATGCTTGGGCAACTTCTGTTTCTTTGAACTTACAATATGGCGCGAGTGTTAATGATTTGTTTTCTAAATTCAGACATCAAAAATTTGAGCCTGCAGGATTTGTTAAAAACCTTGGAGGAGGAGCAATGGATGAAAAAATAAGAACAATAAACACTGCCAGTTCTATAGTTGATTATGTTGCGCAATTTATGTTAAATAATTTTTCAGCCAGTGCTTCAAAGCCTGAAGTTAAAATAGAAAATTTGCAGATAGAAGAAAAAGATGAGCAGGCAGAACTTGGTGATTTTGGAAATGAGGGACTTACTTGCCCCTTATGTGGCGGACCTGCAAAGAGAATTGGAAATTGCGCAATTAGATGTACTTCATGCAATCAAACAGTCAGAAGCGGATGCGGAGAATGAGCACAAAATTAAAAAATAAAAATTGAATTGTCGTCGTTAAAATGACGCGAAAAGAAGAAATTATCTTTTCTTCTTTTTCTTTGCTGCCTTTTTCTTTTTTGCCATGTAGTACCACCCCTTTGGATTGATACATTTACCAAGTGAAAAGAGAATTTAAATGTATCGCAAAAAATTATTCTTCTCTAAAAGGCACAAAAACAAAACCTTGAAATTCTTCCTTTATTAATTTTCCATCTGAATTTTTTATTATTTTAAAAATTGAAGATTTAATAGGAGCGATGAGAAGACCATTTTGCGATAATTGCTCTGATAAACTTAAAGGAATTCTTAAATCTGAAAATGAAGCAGAGACAATAATTCTGTCAAATGGAGCAAGAGAAGAAAATCCTAATGAACCAGACTTGTTAAAAATTTCTATATTTGAATCTTTTAATAACAATTCTTTTGATTTTATAGCAAGACGTTTATTAATTTCCAAACCATAAACTTTTCCTGACTTAATTATTTCTGAAATTAATGATGTGACATATCCAGAGCCAGAGCCAATTTCAAGAACCTTTTGTCCATAGTGCAAATCTAATAGAGAAAGCATAAAAGCTATTGTTGAGGGCTGTGAAATTGTTGAGCCAGATTCTATAGGGAGAGCGATGTCTTCATAAGCATATGACTTTAAATGCTCTGGGACGAAGTTTTCTCTTTTTACTTTTTCAAATGCAGAAATTATAGATTCTGAAAAATCTTTTTTTCTAAGTGATTCTATAAGTAATTCTTTTGATTTTTCCATATATTATTAAGGAAGAAAGAGTTAATATCTCTTATGGAACAAAAGTTTTATAAGCCCTTAAAAATAAAGAGTTAAATGCCTGTTAAAAATATAAAATCTGAGAAAGAGTTTAATTCATTGAGCAAGGATGGGAATGTATTAGTTGACTTTTATGCTGATTGGTGCGGACCTTGCAAGATTTTAAGTCCCATTATAGAAAAGGTTTCAAAAGATTATGATACTGTGACATTTGCAAAAGTTGATGTTGATTCACAACAGGAACTAGCTCAAAGGTTTTCTGTGATGAGCATACCAACTGTGATTTTCTTTAAGAATGGAAAGCAAGTTGAAAGATTTTCAGGAGCATTGCCTGAAGATGAGCTGAAGGAGAAGATTGATGAAGTGTTTTGATTTTTGTTATTTTAGATTGATGAAAACTTCTCAGATAATTATATAATGAAAGATTGTTATTATTCATAATGGATAACCTTATTCAAAGAGTGAAGGAAAAAAGTTTAATTTATAGAGATTTTACTTTAAGAAGTGGAAAAAAATCTAAGTATTATCTTGATGTTAGAAGAGCCTATTCTGAACCAGATTTGTTAAATTATATAGTAGATAGGCTGTATGATTTAATGGATGGTAAAGTGGCGACGTGTGTTGTTGGTTATGGTGTGGGGGGAGAGGTGTTAGCTGATGTAATGTCATCTAGACATCTAAACTTAAGACTAACTCGTGTTAGAGAAAATAAAAAAAATCATGGGACTGGAAAACAAATAGAAGTTTATGAACCAACTCAATCAGACAGAGTGATTGTACCTGATGATGTTTTCACTTCTGGAAGTAGTTTAAGAAAAGCTACTGAAATAATTAAACCAACAGGTGCTCAAATAATTAGATATGGAGTTGTTGTTAATAGAGAAGAAGGAGACCCGAATGTTTTGAGTGCTCCTTTGGTTTGGCTAATGACTAAAAGTGAAATGGGTTTATAGTTAAAAAGCTTTAAAAACATAAAAAAACTTCTTGAGCTACGGCTCCGTAGCTCAGTTTGGTAGAGCACTGGCCTTTTAATATAAGGGAACCAAGTTTCCCTTGATATGTCAACCCTCCTTTAAGATAGTGGGAGGACAGAAGAAAGCCAGGTGTCGCGGGTTCAAATCCCGTCGGGGCCATTTCATTCTCCGCAGCGAGTACTCGAGCAAGAGAGAATGAAATTAAGTTTAGCCACTTTTTAGTAGCATTTGGAAAAAAAATAGAAAATAAAGCATAAGGGCAAAGATTTAAAAACCTACTTTTACAAAATTTGTTATTGTCCAAACTCAATTAAGTATTATATAATATTTAAGTGAAAACCCTCTCCAAAATGCATATTTTACAACCGAAACACATAAAATTGAAATCAGATGAATTACAAACTCTACTTAAAAAGTATAATATCAGCATTTCTCAATTACCGAAGATAAAAGAAGATGATCCTTGTGTTCCTGAAAATTCTGCAAAAGGAGATGTTTTGAAGATAGAAAGAAAGGAGGAAGATAAGATAATAACTTATTACAGAGTTATTGCTTAAATTTATTCTTTATGGAAAACAAAAATTACGAAATAGTTAAAAGATATCTAAAAGAACACAGTCCTTTTGAGTCTAACATAACTAGTTTTAACAATTTCTTAAACCATAGAATGCAAAAAATTGTTGACGAAATAAATGATAATATCAATAATGAAGATGTTGAAATAAGACTTGGAAAAGTCAGAATTGGAAAACCAAATATTATAGAAGCAGACGGGAGCTCGAGCATAGTGACGCCTGCTATTGCAAGATTAAGAAATCTAACTTACTCTGCTCCTGTTTTTGTTGAATTATCTGTTAAATATGAAAGTCAAAGCGATAGTGCTGAAGTTGAAGTTGGAAGAATACCTATAATTGTAAGAAGTGCAGCCTGCGCAACTAATGGAATGACTAAAGAAGAAATAATTGCAAACTATATGGATCCTTTAGATCATGGAGGATACTTTATTGTTAATGGAAATGAAAGAGTAATTGCAATGTCTGAAGACTTGGCTCCGAACCATCCTTTTATTGAAGAAGGAAGATTAGGACTTACTTTAAGGGTTTTCTCTCAAAGAGGAGCTTACAGAATTCCAACTACGATAAGTGAAACAAACGAAGGAATCTTAGATGTTACATTTTCAAGATTAAAAAATATTCCAGCTATTGTTTTATTAAAAGCTTTGGGAATGATTAAAGAATCTGATATTGCAAAAAGCATAAAACATGAGAATGATTGTTTAGTTGTTAATTTATATGAATTTGCTCAAGTACAAAGTGCTGAAGATGCAATGATATTTATTGCTGAAAAATCAGGAATTCAGGGAACAAAAAAAGAAGTATTAGACAGAGTAAAACAAAAGATTGATTCTTTTTTCTTGCCGCATATAGGAACTGACAGAAGTTCAAGAGCAGAAAAAGCAATGACTCTTTCAAGATTGATTAAACTTTATTTGAAATCCAAGGATAATGAAAAAATAAGAACTGACAAGGATCATTATGCGAGTAAGAGAATAAAACTTTCAGGAGACTTGATGGCTGATTTGTTCAGAGTTAACATAGGAATTTTGATAAGAGACATACAATATAATCTGCAAAAAGTATCTAAAAGAAAGAAATTTTATTCTTTGAAAACAATTGCAAAATCAACTTTGTTTACTCATAGGATTGAAAGCGCTATTGCTACAGGATCTTGGATTGGGGAAAGGTCTGGAGTTACACAAAATATGGACAAAACAAATTACCTTGCTGTTTTATCACAACTACAAAAAATTACAAGCACCTTGCCAGGAGAACAAGAAAATTTTGCAGCAAGAACATTACATCCGACGCATTACGGAAGATTCTGCCCAATTGAAACACCAGAAGGAACTGAAATTGGATTAAGAAAGAATCTGGCTTTACTTGCAAGGATATCAACTGCGGTTGTTGATGATGAAAAAACAACTATGAAAAAATTAATTGACTTAGGGGTTATTAAAGAAGGAGAGGGAACAGATGTTTTCTTTAATGGTAATTTTATAGGGTTTGTCTCTGATAAAAAAGAATTTGTTAAAAAAGTCAGAGAAATGAAAAGAAAAGGAAAATTTCCAGATGTTATGAGTATAAGAGAAGATGAGCTATTAGAACAGATAACTATCTCAACAGAAGTTGGAAGAGTTTTGAGACCTTTAATAATTGTTGAATCCGGAGCAAGCAAACTGAAAGATGAACACCTTGTTTTAATTCAGGAAGGAAAAATGAAATGGGATGATATGATAAAAGAAGGAATTATAGAATATATTGATGCTGCTGAAGAAGAAAATGCTTTTGTTGCTATGAAACAAGAAGAATTAACTGAAGAGCATACACATTTAGAAATACATCCTGTTGATTTATTTGGTGTTGTTACAAGTCTTGTGCCTTTTGCAAATTATGACCAAGGATCCAGATTATTAAGAGGAAGCAAGACAAATAAGCAAAGCATTGGTATTTATGCTGCCAATTATCTTGTTAGATTAGACACGAATGTTTCTATTTTACATTATCCTCAAAAACCTTTGGTAAGAACATTTGTTTATGACACACTTGATGTTTATCCTTCTGGACAGAATATTGTTGTGGCTGTTATGCCATTTGAAGGATATAATATGGAAGACTCTGTTGTTTTAAACAAAGCAAGTGTTGACAGAGGCCTTGGAAGAAGCACTTACTTCAGACCTTATAGCACAACTGAACTGCAGTATGCTGGAGGATTAAAAGATGAAATTGCAATTCCTGATAAAGATGTTTCTGGATATAGAACAGAAGAAGCATACAAGCATTTAGAGGACGATGGAATTGCATATCCTGAAGCAGATATTAATTCTGGAAAAGTTATAATAGGAAAGACAACCCCTCCAAAATTCTTGTCAGAAGCAAGAGATTTGAGTATCCAAGCAAAGAAAGAAGGAAGCAGTGCCATGAGACAAGAAGAAAGAGGAACTGTGGATGCTGTCTTTATAACTGTTGATGGAGAAGGAAACAAAGTTGTGCAAGTCAGAACAAGAGATACAAGATTGCCAGAGCCCGGAGATAAATTTTCAGCTCCACACGGACAAAAAGGAGTTGTTGGAACAATTGCCGACGAAAAAGATATTCCATTTACAAGCAGAGGAATAAAACCAGATTTGATGTTTAATCCTCATGGTATTCCGAGCAGAATGACTGTTGGATATATGATAGAATTACTTGCCGGAAAAGCAGCTGCAACTTCTGGAAAAATTCTTGATGGAACATCATTTACAGGAAGTTCTGTTGAAGAGCTTGAAAAAATTCTAAATAAAATGGGATTCAGATATGATGGAAAAGAAACAATTTACGATGGAATTACTGGAAAAAA
>ERZ1292623.5108-Hain-H51-01um-R1-5108-length-10550-cov-8_pt1 | contig 10550 bp, 12 predicted proteins | sample MGYA00564398_ERZ1292623 | MGnify/ENA primary metagenome ERZ1292623 (study PRJEB36523, sample SAMEA6512633) | groundwater metagenome | collected 2019-01-07 | study: AquaDiva: Metagenomics assemblies of 32 groundwater samples
TAGGACACGTCCCTTTCACGGATGAAATACGGGTTCGATTCCCGTTGGGGCTACACTGCTGTACAGGTTCAAGTGACCGAGAGGGCTTGGACTTGGCAGGTTACTCAAAAGACATCCGAAAGGGTGTTTTTTGGTGCTTGATTTGAAAAATGCCAACTATTGTAAAGAATAGTATGGTTTAGTATAATTGCAATAGCTTAAAATTTTGTTACTTTATTAAACTGTATGAAGAAAAAACAGGTTATAGTAGCGTGCTTACTAGTTATTCTTTGTGCTGGGTTGGGTATTGTTGTATATTTCTATTTTTCTTCAAAAGATGACATCGGAATAGCTAGTACACCTGGTTCTACGAATACGGGGTCCAAAGCAAAAGTAGGGTGTACAAGCGATGTAAGATTGGAAAATGAGCCACAGTATGACAGGGCGCTGAGCTTAATTAAACAAAGGATTGATAATCAATTTGATTTTACTGACGAAAAATTAAAATTTGCATACTTTCCTTCTCAACTTACAAATTGCATAAAGATTGTTGAAAAGAACATGGAGGGTGCTGGCATAGAAGGTTCGTTCACATTTCATAGCGAAGATATACAAGATAATTATTTTCCGATTACCGTTGATGTTGGTTATTCAGATACGGATGATGTGCTTACTGCATTATTATTATCACATGAGATGACTCACGTTCAGCAATATATTAACGAGGTCAACAACACAGAAGAATTATTATGCGTTGATAAAGAAGTAGAGGCTTTTATCGCGCAACTAGGTTTCTATACTTTATTGAATAATGAAGAAATTAGTGCGGCGTATTATAGGATTCAAAATGATGACCATCTACATCCGCAACTGCAAGTGCTTGATGCTATGATGACGATAAATCGTGAATCAAGCTGTGGTTTTGAAGGTGTTGACTTTGGAAGGGAATGCAAAAGAAAAAATCTGTACAGTCACCTTAAAACCATAATTTCAGAGGATGCTTTTTATAAGCAGGAGTGTGGTCTGTAGGTGATTCATGAGGGAGAGTATTTTAGTCGATAGTGTTTTGTACGGGTTTTTATATTTGATAGCTTTCTCTTCTTTAACGAAAAAACTTTCTTAAAAGGAGGTTTTTTTGTTTAACGTTAGAGAAGAAAATGAGTTTGCCAACAATCCCTCTGTCATTGACATTATCAGGACCCAAGCCGTATAATTGATTGGTAGTAAATCATAGTATGAAAAAATTAAAAATTATCTACTCCCAACTTAGCGAGCTTCAAAAACAACTTCCAAACCAACTAGTACCGAACAGTGTTGTGTCTATGTATAATGTGTTGGTAAACGAGCTGCAGAAAATTTCAGAACAAAATTTTCCATACCTAGAGATCACAATACACGACAGGTGGGACGATAGGTATTTCAAACACGAAGCCGTAAAATCAAAAATAGCCTTGGCTGTCGGAACCCTCAAAGGGCTTTTAGAAATAGAGGAAAGTAATGTTCCGCAACAAATTATTAATGTTTTAAATCAAAATGAAAACACGCTTGCGGTTAAAATTGAACAGACAATTCAACAAATAGCTCAGGAGCAAGGAGATCAAGACGTTAAGAATAAACTAGAAGAACTGTCTGATGTTCTTGAAAAAAAGGATAAAAACAGGCTTGTAAAAATTATTCAATGGCTTTTGGATAAGGGCCTGGTCGATATTTTTTTCAAAATATTACCAGAAATTCTTAAAAGAATGGGAAGTTAATTATGAATATTAATATAGTAGAACAACTTAAAAACAAGCTGGGCGAAATCGATGGTCTAGCTCAAGAAGAGGCGTATTCAGCCAAATATCAGATATGGAATAAGACAACCTCAAGACTGCTTGCAGAAGTTTTAGATGAGGAGATGCAGGGTGTATTTACTGGTATTTTGGTGGTAAGTTCTTATAGAAGCGCAGGAGACGCGCAAAGAATGTATTTAAACCATCTTAAAAAGAAAAAAGAAGCTCTACAAGGCCTAATTGACTATTTAAAAAGCAGCTAGATTAGTTGCTATTTTATTTGGAATTGCATCTCTTATGTCTAAAATACCAACTTTTAAAATTTACGGCGAGGGTGATTCTACCGTTGAGCAGATGGTGCAACCGTATTTAGAAATGCGAGATTGGGAGGAGTTGTCTAAGGATGAAAAAAATATAGCTCTACAACAGATTATTAACAATGGTTGGGTTAATAATTATTCAGAAGAAATTTTAAATACAATAGAATATCTAAATTATAACTTTTTAAGAAAACTTCCAGGAATAAGTCTTCATCAAATAAAACCGGAATACGATATCCGTGGTAGAGGCAATGAATATGCAAGAAAGGAGGCCGCTCTGGATGATTTTTCTAGAATATTTATTTATGAAGAGTCCTCATCTTTGGTTTTAAAAATGATTACAAAATTTGCTAGTTGTCATATTGATTACAACGATCTCGATAGAGCAAAAAATGAAGATGATGAAGGTAAAAGCAAACAATATATTGAAGATGCATATCAAAAATTTGATCGATTAGCAAATTGCCTGAATCATATCCTTGAACAATTTAGAGTAAATGCCGCATTAACACGAGGTGGTTTAATACCCAGGCAGGATGAAAAGATTACTGAGCAAATTTATGTTCCAACATTGGGAGCTCTCGCGGATCCAAAATGGAAATCAGTTAGTGCTAGTTTGTCTCAAATGTTTGATGATTTTAGAGATAAAAATTATGCAGAAACAATAACAAAAGCTCATGCCGTTGTGCAAAGATTTCTCCAGATACTTGTAGGTGAAGAAGGAAAGAATGCTAAAGGGGAGTTAAAGTATTTGTTTGCAGAAGCAAAAAATAAAGGAATAATTCCGGTAGATAGATTTACCCAACCTATCATCAGTGCTTTTGAAAGTTTTTTACCAGCAGAAAGAGCGACTAAAAGTACGGCCAAGCCAGCAAAAGAAGAAGCCACACTTTCAGATGCACTTCTTGTGATGAATGTAACTATGGTTTTTTTACAGCATTGTTTGCAAAGTAAATAGCGTAGGTTTCCCAGCTGAGTCAAACAACCCTAGACCGCTGGTGACCGAGAGGTCTTGGATTTGGCTGACTATAAAAACATCCAGAAATGGATGTTTTTTAGGCTGTCACCTTTCTTACAAACCCCAGCGGGGTTGACAAAAAACCTCAGTTATGGTATATTTGGTGTAAATAATCACACCATTGATATTAATGTCTTAATTATATGGATAAGAAAATTATGTTAGAAGATCGTGGCACCCGCTTCAAAAGAGTGGCGGAACGCCGAACCGAAACTGTTTTAAGGGCAATAAGAATATTGGGTAACTGCTCAAATAAAAGTGCTTACCAATATTCTGATGATGAAGTTACAAAAATATTTCGTGCCGTAGAAGAACATTTACGAATTACAAAAACACGTTTTCAACGTTCACGTCCTACTAAATTTTCATTAAAATAATATGGTACAAAACTTTACGAATTTATCTCGAGCTGAAAAGATAATGCTTGTGATATACGAAATTAGCAACGGGACAAAGAAAAATTTAAAATACGAAGATATTGTCGTAGCAGTTTTTAAAAAATTTAATGATGACTTTCACCTTCGTGGGTATGTAGAATATCCCGACTCTGGTGATCTGGTGCATAAACCACTTTATGATTTTAGAAAACGCGGCCTAGTTGAAGCCAGTAGTAAAGTATTTTCTCTTACTGACCGTGGCTTATCCTATGCGGAACAATTAGTAGGATTAACAAAAGGTAAGAATGTAGGCTCAAACGGAAGACTTTCAAGATTTACTGAGACGGAACTGTCTAGGATTGAAAATTTAGAAGGGTTTGCGTTGTTTATAAAAGGCGAAGAACAAAAAATTACTGATACGGATTTTTATAATTACTTAGGAGTTACACCCCGTACACCCAAAAATGATTTTTTGGGTCGTATTGAAACAGTAGAAAGTGCTGTTAAGGAAGTTGAAAATCAAAAAAATGTTTCTTCACCTCGCGACCAGATTAGTAAATATCATAAATTTCTTGCTGAAAAATTTGAGGGAATAATTTCTCATTTCAAATCAAAATAATTTAAAAATGTTATATGTCACAAAATAAACTTAAAATTATTGAGGAGCCGAATATTATCGACGATCATCTCCTTGATATAATCGGTAATGAGTTTAAATTTGATCATGAAAAAGGCCTTGCCGAGTTGTTAAAGAATTCTAAAGATGCCTACACTCGTGCCGATGTGCCCGACAGCAATCAGCATATCCTGTTTCGATTTATTGATGGGACAAAGGATAATGCGACTTTTGAATGCATTGATTTTGTAGGGATGGACGACATCGACATTGAAAAAGCATTTAAACGATGGGGTGATCCTGAGGCAGCAAAACGCGGCTTGAAAAAAAGAGTTTATGGTGGTCATGGCAATGGTGGTAAATTTTATATGCGCCAAATGTTTGATCGCTCTCATTTTGCCACCTACAAAAATGGTAAAATAAGCATCTTTGGTTTTAACGAGAATAGAAAGTATGGTTTTGCTGATGGTTATAAAAATAAAACTGTTAAACCAGAAACAGCGTTAGATATAGCTGAAATTAATAATATTTTCTTCCCCAAAGACATAAAAGAATTAATACTCGCTGGTAAAACAGGGTTTACAGTTGTGCGTGGTATCGGGCCATCAAAGATGAAAAACTCTATTAAATTTGACCGGCTGGTAGAAAAATTAAAAAATCATCCACAGGCACGCAGAATTATTCAACATATTAATGTTTGGGCTACTCACAATAATTTCCCTGAATATATTCTCCTGAAACCAGACGTGATAAAACCACTGGCTAATTTTGAGGAACCAAAATTTATAGAAATTCCTAAAGTTTTGATGATTAATGAAGGTGGTGAAAAAATTAGTGTTGAGATGGCAACTCCAAAATACACAGCAGGAAATTTGGTACTAAGAACTTCAGAAGAAGCGTTCGGAAAAGGCAGTCGCGCTGCAGATCTAAATCGTATAGATATTATTGGCGAGGTTGGCGTTGTCGCTTCATACCAAATTTTTGAATTAGGTGTTACGACTTTTCCTCAAGCTTCGTTTATTTACGGGGAGTGTGAATGCCCTATTTTAGAAGACCCAGAAATGGATGCGGTTAAAAACGATCGTTCCAGATTAGTTGAAAATAATCCGCGTGCGAACGCGCTTCTAGTTTGGCTACGAGAAACCGTCGACAATTATGCTAGCGAAATTGCTAAGTTGGAACGCAAGGAGCAAGAGGCAGATCGCAAGCAAATCTCAGCCGCATATAATGACTTTCTAAATAAATGGAAGGATCAATTCATGAGTAAGTTCATGGGCGAATTATTGCGTGGAACCAGCGGTGGTGGTACGGGTGGTGATACTGGAAAAATTAAAAAAATATTAGAACTACCACAAAATGGATTTGATTTTAGTATGCCAGAAGGCAATATCGTTGTTAACGAAGAAGAACGTATAACACTTAAAGCGATTATCCCAAATCCAATACCTTTAGGAAGTATCGTAACAATTACTTCCTCTTCGGATAAAGTAGAGTGTAGCGAAGGCAAAATTACAATACGTGCTGAGCATGTTAAAACTACTCCAGCTGGTGATACGGTAGCTGTGATAAATTTCTTGGTTAAAGGTAACAAAATTGGAGAAGAGGCAAAGCTTGTGGCCTCGGTAGGCAAGTTAAAAGCCGAAATGCTGGTAAGAGTCGTGGAAGCAACTAGTAAAGAAAAAGATAAAAAATCCAAAACCCCACAGGTATTACTTTCCGGCATACATCCCGATCCATTAAATATTGCTCCAGGCAACCTTGTTACGTTAAATGAACGTGATCCGTTAGTTTATCAAAGGTATCAAGATGTTCAGGAAGGTATTTATTGGATTAATACCCAAGCCCCTTTAGCCAAGGGAATTTTGGACAGAAATTCTGACGATTCTATGCGTTGGAGAGACTATCTTTTTCAACGCTATGTAGATATTTTTTCCAAACAGATGTTACATGAATTACAAAAAAAAGATCCAGATGGTTTTAGAGCAGACAGAGTGGATAGCGAGCTAGATGAGTTAACAAGAAAAGTTCATACTGCAGCAGTTAATGATCTTAGTAAATTCTTTTTTGAAGAAGAATTTAAGCCAACAGAATAATAATGAGATAATTAGGGTTCGTATGTCAATTCAAGAGAGCGCTCTCTCCGTAGTCATGAAGGCCTACGATTTGCAGGTCGAAGACATAATTAAGCGAGATAGGTCACAGAAAATATCCGAAGCCAGGATGGTTGTTGCTTATTGTTTAAGACTTTTAGAAAATTTATCGTTCCCAGCAATTGGGAAAATATTGGGTGGCCGTGACCATACTACCATGATGCATTCATGCCAGAAAATTGCTGATAAGATTGAAAACGAAACTAAGTTTCGCCGTCGAATGAAAGTGATTTTAAATAAAATAAGGGAGTTAGAGCCAGAAATGAATGTACCAGCGACCGAAGAATCTATTTTCGTTCCAGCAACTTATGAAGAGCCTGAACCAGAACCTGAAGAAATTTCAGATATATCTGGCTATAGTATTCCGTACCAAAATTTAGAGTTAACGCAGAGAGAGCAGGATTGTTTATTGGCTTATCGCAAAGGATTGTCGCTCTTAGAAATTTCTACTGACCATAAAATAACCCGGGAGAGAGTAAGGCAGATAATTAGAAAAGCTGTCTTAAAGGAAATTGGAGCTAAGGTGCAAAACGGATTTGAAATGGACATTAAGGAGGTATTTGATAGTGAAAGAGCTTCTCATTTTTTGGCGAGAAATACTATACCAGAAGAAGAACGATTAAGGTTGTTGGCTGATTATTTAACCAGAGCCAATTCGTATACTTCCATAAATGAATTTGCTCAATCGGTTGGTAAGTCGGTATCAAAATTAACACAACACTTTCCAGAAGTGGTAGAGGTTATAGAACGAAGAAATCGAGAAAAAGCCGCACGTTGGAGTCGATCCTATATTCGTTGTCGTAAATGTGGAACAACAACAATATCTCATGTAAAAAAGGGATATTGCGAACAATGTGTAGGTACTTATAGAGGAGAGCGACGCGAAGCTTTACTAAACACAAAGCCAATTTGTGCTGTTTGTAGTATTGAACGAAAAAAAGCAATTCAAAAATACCATAAAGACCTATATATTACCAAGGATGGTCGTGTGTTGTGTAATGGCTGTTTTATGCAGTTGACTGGTAGTAGGATGGTCGAAAGTCGTTGGGGTAAATCCTGATGGTTTTTTAGTAACTTCTGATTTTTTAGTGTCTGCGACAAGCAGGCTTTTTCTTACTTTTTCCGCAACTGCTTTCGCAACATTAACCGTTACAGCGTTACCCAACTGCTTATATGCCTGAGTCATGGCAACTGGAAATTTATATCTTTCGGGAAAACCTTGTAACCGCATACATTCTTTGATGGTTACACGTCGAACGCCCCATTTATTTTTTTCAACTGGAACATCTTGGATCAAATTTCTTTCTCTTCCCATATTACCCGCTACTAACGTATTGGAAATTCCGCTTGGATCAAGTATCTCAAAGCCAAAGCCATTCCCATTTTTTTCATGACGATGTCTATGTTTTATTAACCCTTTGTAATACTTGTTAGAAAGATAATAAAATTCTTCAACTTTCTCTTTTTCTAAAATTTCTGATAGGACTACCTGCTTGCGATGTGGTTTTGGGAACTCAAATTCTATGCTGTGGTCAAGAAAACCAACGATATACAGACGTTGTCTGTGCTGTGGAACTCCATAATCTTTTGAATCAAGTACTTCCGCTCTAACTTTATAACCCATCAACTCCAAGTTGCTTTTTATTCGTTCGTAAACTTCCCCTTTGTTGTATAGGCGTAAATGTTTAACATTTTCTAAGACAAAAGCGCGTGGCTGTTTTGCCCCTAGAATTCTTATAATATGAAAAAATGATTTTGCACGTTCGTCATCCATGCCCTTACGTTTGCCTATCATTGAAAACGGCTGGCAGGGGAAACCGCCAAGCAAAACATCAAAATCCGGTATAGTATCCGTATCTACGTCTTTAATATTTTTTTCGTCAATTTCTCCAAAATTTTCCCTGTAAGTTTTGCAGGCATTTTTATCAAAATCGTTGGAGTAGACAATATCAAAATGGGCTTTTTCAAAGCCCAGCCTCATTCCACCAATGCCAGCAAAAAGGTCGATGGCTGTAAATTTTTCCTTACTAACAACTTTCTTAGACATAAGTTTATTTTATTATAACACTTCTTATGGTGTATGGACAAGACTTCGACTGTTGGATGCCAGTAGAATAGTTAACTTTTATCACTCAAGACCAGCACCCTGTCTTTTAGTTCTAACCTACTTTTCAACCCCGCTAATATCTCCCGTTTCTCAAACAACTGCCCCTCTCTCAATATATACTTCGCATAGTTCTTCATCCCAATTTCCATCTTACCAACATCATCCTCGGCTACACCTAGCACGCCAGTTCTGAATTTTTGGTATCGTTCTACCTCTCTTTGTAGCTTTTCTCTCATTCCAAGTTCGTCAATGGAAATGTCATCAATCAGATTAAACATTGCGGTCAGCAGATCGTCCTCGTTAATTGATTGATCGTTTTATAAACAAAAAAACTCCGCACTAAGGCGAAGTTTTTGTTTATTTTTTAATAAGCCGGGTCTAAATTTATTCCTTTTGCCAAAGATTCTTCTAAAACATTTTCGAACCCTTCAATAATTTTTGTGGTAAATTTGTTACTTTTTATTTCTAGCATGGAACTGCGGTCGTCTTTTTCTTCTATTTCCATTCTTTTTAATAGCCCTTTAATCTGATTATTATCTTTATTGTGCTGAACGAAATTCTTTTTAAAGTATTCAATAAAAATTCCCTTTACTTGACCATTTTTTGTAATATAAAAAGCAAACTCATTGCCAAAATACTTTAAACGAGCGTCGTTTGGCAACTTATCTACCGTAAACGAAAAAGCATCGGCATCTTTGTCATACCGAGTAACCCAATTATTTTTCTGAACAATGTCTTTAAAATTGTATGCAAGGGTTAGAACCGCTTGTTTTTCTGCTATAGCTTTTTGCATATTATTTTAGTTGTTTTAAATTCGGGTATTTTGTTTCTTTGATATAGTTAATTTCATAGGCAGTCACAACCCGCCACGGATTTCCAAGAGTATGAATCACAACTTTTACATAACAATCAATTTTGTGTTTCCAGTAGTAACATAGTTTTTTAGACGGTTCATCAAAATCTTGCCATACAATTTGGGGTGACTCAATTGCCTTTTTTAAATTCTTTAAAAATTTTTCGTTATTTAATTCTGTATGTTGTAGCCTTTTTTCTTTCCATCTTTCTTCTGTAAATACCACTCGCTGGCCTGTATACTCAACAACATCAAGGATGTACTTCTCTAGCTCTTTCTCACTCTTAGCCATATTATAGCATAATTATAAACAGTTCGTAAATTTTACCACCACACTACATTGTTGTCAATTATAAGAATTAGCTACCAAACAACGCAAATTTTCAAAAACAGGACATCCCTTAAAATCACAACACACTGTCCCATTTGTCTCATTTTGTCCGAAAAACCCTTTGTTATAGCCCCGACCGAGAGGGACTGTGCTATAATATGAGACACCCCTAAATAAGCTCTCAACGGTCTGATCCCCACAGGTTCACGACCGAGTTGTTCTACACTGCTGTACAGGTTCAAGTGACCGAGAGGGTTTGGACTTGGCAGATCACACAAAAAACATCCGAAAGGGTGTTTTTTTGGCACTTGGTTTGGGGCTTGAAAAATTGGTAAAAAAAGAGTAGAATAAATACTCTATCGCATAAAATAATAACGCGTATGAACAAAAAAATACTGAAAAATAATGTAGTCGTGTACCAGGCAAAAAATGGAGCCATTGAGCTACGCGGTGATTTTGGTAAGGAAACATTGTGGGCAACTCTCGATCAAATTGCTACAGTTTTTGGGCGTGATAAATCGGTTATCTCTCGCCATTTAACAAATATTTACAAAGAAGGTGAATTAGACTTAAAAGCAACTGTTGCAAAAAATGCAACAGTTCAAATGGAGAGTAATCGCCGTGTTGAGCGTGTTATTGAGTATTACAACCTCGACGCTATTATTTCTGTTGGTTATAGAGTGAATTCCAAAACTGCTACTAAATTTCGCCAATGGGCCACCAACACACTGCGAACATATATAGTTGATGGTTTTGCAATAAATAAAACACGCATTGCGGCGAACTACGCGCAATTTTTAAGTGTTGTTGAAGATATTAAAAAATTTCTTCCCGCTGGAACTGTTGTGGATGCGGGGGGTGCGATTGAACTTGTCTCGCTTTTTGCCGATACTTGGCTATCGCTTGACGCCTACGACAGAGATGCTTTGCCAAAAGGTAAACTGACAAAAAAGAAAGTTATCTTAACTGCGGAGAAAATTTCCGGCGGACTATCAAAATTAAAATCAGAACTTGTTAAAAAATCAGA
>ERZ1292623.5111-Hain-H51-01um-R1-5111-length-10548-cov-7_pt1 | contig 10548 bp, 12 predicted proteins | sample MGYA00564398_ERZ1292623 | MGnify/ENA primary metagenome ERZ1292623 (study PRJEB36523, sample SAMEA6512633) | groundwater metagenome | collected 2019-01-07 | study: AquaDiva: Metagenomics assemblies of 32 groundwater samples
TGTGGGAATTTTTTGAATTTTCTTTTGATTTTGTTTCTCATAAGAAATGGCTGGCTCAATTAGGATTATCAGATACTATTTCTGATTTGTTTTTTGATTTACTAGGCGGGTCCTGTGCTTATTTTATTTTTATAAATAAAAGTAAAAATGGATAATTCCGTAAAAAAAATTTTAAAGATATCATTTTTGGGAGGTACGCAGGAAATTACCGGCTCTAATTTTATTTTTGAATATGGAAAGAGAAAATTTCTTATTGATTGCGGGCTTTTTCAGGGTTCAAAAATAGTGGAAGACAAGAATGGCGATCCATTTCTTTTTAATCCTTCCGATATTGAGGCCGTGTTTGTCACCCATGGGCATCTTGATCATGTTGGCAGAATTCCTAAATTGTTCAAAGACGGATTTGATGGGAAAGTTTTTTCAACGCCAGCCACTCGTGATCTTGCAGATTTAGTGATGAATGATAATTTAGATTTGATGAAGAGAGAATCAAGAAAGAATAACAATAACGATCAGATATATAGAAAAGAAGATATTGAAAAATCCATGAATCAGTGGGAGAGTGTTGATTATAACAAGAGTCTTGTTTTTGACGATATGACAGTAATCTTAAAAGACGCAGGCCATATATTAGGATCTTCAATGATAGAGATAAAAAATAATGATATAAAAATAGTATTTACTGGAGATTTAGGTAATCCACCGAACCCGATTCTAAGAGATGCGGAAAAAATAACAGATGCCAATTTTCTTGTTATTGAGAGCGTATATGGTGATAGGAAACATGAAGATATAGAAAATGCAAATTTAAAAATAGAGAGAGTTATTGAGGATACTATTCATGCAGAAGGAGTTTTAATGATACCTTCTTTTTCCATAGAGCGCACCCAGAAACTTCTTTTTGAAATAGATAATTTAGTTGAAAATGGCCGTATACCAAAGGTCCCTGTTTTTTTGGACAGCCCCATGGCCATAGATGCGACAAGAATTTATAAAAAGTATCAGGCATATTACAATAATAATGCCAAAAAAATTATAAAATTAGGAGACGATATTTTTAATTTTCCAGGATTGAAAATAACAAGAACTGCTGAAGAATCCAAGGCAATCAACGAGATCCCGGCGCCCAAAATAATTATTGCCGGTTCAGGCATGTGTAACGGCGGCAGGATAATACACCATCTGCATCGCTATTTGTCGGATCCCAAGAGCACTTTGCTTTTTATGGGTTATCAATCTTCTGGATCTATGGGCAGGCGCTTGCAGGAAGGAGCAAAAGAAGTAAAAATTTTAGGAGATTACATTTCTGTCAGGTCTAAGATAGAAATTTTGCATGGATATTCTGCTCATTCTGATATGAATGATCTATATAATTTTGTTCAAAATACAGCAGATACCCTGAAAAAGGTTTTTGTTGTACAGGGTGAGCCAAGGTCATCTATGTTTTTTGCTCAAAGATTGCGCGATTATATGGGGGTTGACGCAGTTGTGCCAAAAGCAGGGGATTCTTTTGAATTAAAATTATGATATAATATTAACATGAATTCTCAGAGACATTCTCACTTAAAAATAAAAATTTGCGTATCTGGCGCTGCGGAGACAAGTCATTGCGGTCCTGATTCTCTTGAAAAAGCAAAAGAGATAGGAAGGGAAATAATCAAACAAGATTGCATTCTTGTGACGGGCGCCACTACTGGCTTCCCTCTTTGGTCTACGATAGGAGCAAAGGAAATTGGCGGCATATCAATCGGTCTGTCTCCTGCCTCGACTGAAAAAGAGCATGTTGATTTTTATGGCCTGCCCTTAGAATATCTTGATCTTATAATTTTTACTGGTTTTGGTTATTCAGGCAGGAATCTTCTCCTGACGCGAACAGCCGATGCTATCATAGTGGGTTGCGGAAGAATGGGCACTCTCAATGAATTCACAATTGCCTTTGAGGATAATAAGCCCATAGGCATCTTAAGAGGAAACTGGCAGACAGACGAATTGATAGAAAAAATTATAAAAGAATCACATCGAGGACCGGGTAAAATTGTTTATGATTCTGATCCGAAAAGATTAGTGGAGAAAGTGATTGAATTAGTGAAAAAAGATAAGATTACTAAATAGCTCAATGTCTCGCCTTTATATAAAAGGAATAGGAATGATGGTGGGGATGATATTCGGCGCCGGTATCTTTGCTCTTCCTTATGTTTTTTCCAAAGCAGGGCTTTTTTGGGGAATTTTTAATTTTATAATAACTTTCTTGATTCTTATCTTTCTCAATCTTTTGTATGGAGAAGTTGCTTATTACACAAAAGGAAAACACAGATTTACGGGATACACAGAGATTTTTTTAGGTAAGAGAGCAAAACTTCTTGCTTTTATAACTTCAATTGCTGCTTATTATGGGTCTTTGCTTATCTATGGTCTGATGGGAGGTATATTTTTGTCCAATATCTTTAGTAATTTTTCGGCTTATAATTTTTCAATATTATTTTTTGCTGTGACTGGTATTTTTGTTTTGTTAAATCTGGGGAAAATAGCTGAAATAAATTTTTATCTTTCCATACCTCTTTTTGGTTTTATTGTCTATTTGTTTTTTGTTTCTATCCCATCCATTGATATTGATAATTTTTTTAGTAAATCAAAGATGATTTTTAATGGCAGTTGGTTTTTGCCATACGGCGTTTGGATTTTTGCATTGTGCGGTTTTGCGGCCGTACCTGAAGTGCGCGACATATTTTCAAAATCGCCGATAAGATGGTTTAAAAAGGTTATTATCGTAAGTCTTATTCTTTCCGCCATTTTCTATTTTTTATTCATTGGAGCTGTATGGGGTGTCAGCGGATCTTACACTACCAATGATGCGCTTTCCGGTATCGCCAATTTTCTCGGGACCAAGGCGTTTATAATTGGTTCTCTCATAGGATTTTTAGCTGTTTTTACTTCCTTTTTGGCTTTGGCGATTGATATGAAAAATATTTTTTTTTATGATTATAAGATTCCGCCTATTACCTCTTGGTTTTTTACTGTTATGCCTCCCATGGTTATTTTTTTCCTTGGACTTGAAGATTTTGTAAGGATCTTGGGGATTGTCGGTACTTTAGGTCTGGGCACACTGGGTGTTTTTATAATTTTAATGGCAAAGAAATTGAGAGAGAGAATAAAAAGCGGGGATCCTGGAGATATTTTAAAAGATGATAATGGAGAATATATGAAACCGAGGCGATTCTCTCAGGCCTTGGTTTTAATAGGTATCTTTATAGGCGTAATTTTAGAACTTTGGAACATTTTTAAATAAATTTATGAAAATAGTTGCGGATTTGCATATCCATTCAAAATACTCGCGGGCTGTTTCTCAAGAGATGAATCTTGAGAATATTGATATTTGGGCAAGGAAGAAAGGCATACAGGTAATGGGTACGGGAGATTTTACGCATCCCCAGTGGTTTAATGAAATTAAAACAAAACTCAAGCCATCGGAAGAGGGACTTTTTAATCTCAAATCTCAAATCTCAAATCTCAAATCTCAAACTCGTTTCATGCTGACCACAGAGATTTCCAGCATTTATTCTAAGGCTGGAAAAGCTAGGAGAATCCATAATTTGATTTTTGCGCCGTCAATTGAAGCAGTTGAAAAGATAAATACAAAACTCGACTGGATAGGCAATATCAAATCAGACGGCAGGCCCATACTCGGTTTAGATTCAAAGGAATTATTAAAAATAATTTTAGATATTGATGAAAAGTGCGTGCTTATTCCGGCCCATGCCTGGACGCCGTGGTTTTCCATATTCGGATCAATGTCAGGCTTTGATTCAATTGAAGAATGTTTTGATGAAATGTCATCCCATATTTTTGCCATTGAAACAGGATTATCATCTGATCCGGCAATGAACTGGCGCTTGTCGGCTCTGGATAAAATTTCTTTAATATCAAATTCCGATTCTCATTCTTTGCAGAAAATCGGCAGAGAAGCGAATATTTTTGATTGCGAATTGTCTTATGATGGGATTATTGATGCGATAAAAAGCAAGGACCCTAAAAAATTTTTATACACCATAGAATTTTTCCCGGAAGAGGGAAAATATCATTATGACGGTCACCGTGATTGCGGGATTTATTTTTCTCCGGAGGAAACTAAAAAACACAGCGGCAAATGTCCTAAGTGCGGGAAAAATTTGACAATAGGGGTGTTAAATAGAGTGGATACGCTGGCTGACAGAGAAATAGGAGAAAAGCCATTAAGCGCAATCCCGTTTAAAAATCTTATTCCGCTTGATGAAATAATTGGAGAAGCGCTCGGCGTGGGCCCTAAATCAAAAAAAGTTATGGCTGAATATGAAAAATTAGTTGGAGAATTGAAAAGCGAATCGAAAGTTTTATTAAATGCCTCTGTTGACGATATTTCCAGGATTAGCAATCTAAAAATTGCAGAGGCAGTGAAAAATGTCCGAGAGGGAAGAGTTGATATAAGGCCGGGTTATGACGGAGAATACGGAAAAATATCAATATTTAAAGAAAGCGAAGAAATAAAAAAACCTCAATCAACATTATTTTAGAAAAAAAGAAGGCCTCTTTTTATAGAGGCCCTTTGCTTTTGTGTTTTGTTAAAGTTCTTTTTATAGATTTGGTGCAGAGGAGGTAATCTCTTTTAGAGATTGAATAAGAAGTGGTTGTGTATAATGACGTGAATACCCTTTTCAGTAAAAGAAGATTACCTCTTCTCCGCTATATATCTATATTTTTAAGCCATTTTTATAATAACAAAAATCCACAAGTAGCGCAAATCAAACTTGTGGATAAGTTATTGAGTGAAATTTATTTTACTTTTTCTATTATTTTGGCGAAAATTTCTGGTTTTGTTTCTGCGAGTTCTGCTAGAATTTTTCTATCTAGACCAACATTGGCTTTTTTGAGTTTGTCTATAAATTTGCTGTAAGAAATCCCGTGCATTCTGGAGGCAGCGTTTATTTTTATCTGAAAAAGTTTTCTAAATTCTCGCTTTTTCTTTCTGCGGTGCTGGAAGGCGTGCGTGCCGGCATGAAAAATCGCCTCCCTTGCTTGGCGTTCTTTTGATTTTCTTCCGAAACGATATCCTTTAACCTGCTTTAATACATTTCGTCTGCGCTTTAATGAAATTTTTCCCCGTTTTACTCTAGTCATTTTAATTATATGGCAAGAAATGGCTTAGTGCTTTTTTCTTTATATTAAAAGATTCAGATCTTTTTTTATTAAGCTGGCTCGCTCTGCTTTCTTTAGCGTTAAAATGATTTTGTCCGGATTTGCGTTTAAGAACTTTGCCTTTTTTGGTAATTCTTAATCTTTTGCTAAATGATTTGTTTGTTTTCATGCCCTTGGTCATTTTATTTTGATTTTTCTATGGTTAAATTTATCCCTCGCGGACCTTTCAATGGCGCGCTTGAGATTTTATACGCTTCGCTTATAAGACTGAGTAGTCGGTCTATTCTCTCTTGGATAAAATTTTTATCAATATATTTTGCTCTTCCTCTTAGGATAAGTTCTATTCTGACCCTATGGCCATCTTTAAGAAATTTAGAAATTTTTTTCGCCTTAAGTTCAAGATCATGTTGCGAAGTACCCAGGCTTATTCTTACTCCTTTTGTTTCTGTCACCTGTGTTTTTGGGCCTTTGTGCTTTTTTTGCTCCTGGTATTGGAATTTACCATAATCCATTATTTTTGCAACAGGAGGAATTGCTGTTGGAGCGATTTCTATCAGATCTAAGTTTAGTTCTTTTGCTTTTGTTATGGCTTCGGAAATTTTAAGCACGCCAAAATTTTCTCCGTTGTCTCCGATAACCCTTAATTCAGGCGAAGTTATTTGGTTGTTTATCCTTACTCGTTTAATATATATAGTTTAGCAGATTATTTTGAGATTGTAAAGTTTTGAGTATGGATGGGATATATTTCTTTAAATTTTAATCAATGGTAAAATAGTGTTATGGAAAATTATAAAAAAATTGTTATTGTGGGTGGAGGATTTGGCGGCATCCGTGCCGCTTTGAATTTAACAGAAAAGCAATTGCCGAATACCAAAATTATTCTTATCAGCGACAAATCACATTTTGAATATCATCCCGCTCTCTACCGTGTCATCACTGGTCGGTCGCCACTTGAGGTTTGTATTCCGCTCCGAGAAATCTTCATCGGGAAAAATGTTGAAACGCTGGAAGACACTATTATTAAAGTAAATCTTAAAGAAAAACTGCTTGAAGGGAGTTCTGGCTCGCGTTACTCTTTTGACTTTCTGATCCTCGCATTAGGGAGCGAGACCGTATATTTCAATATTCCTGGCATTAAAGAATTCTCATCTGGATTCAAATCTATTAGCGAAGCACTGCGGCTTAAAAAACATTTGCACGAACTTTTTAACACAGACAAGAAAGCGGTGTTTGAAGAAAGAGTGCGCGCAGCACATATTATTATTGTTGGCGGAGGAGCAAGCGGCACCGAGATTGCCGGCGAGCTTGCAATCTATACTAAAAAACTTGCCAGAAATCACAAGTTTGATTCTTCATTCATTACCATTGATCTGATTGAAGCTGCGCCGCGGCTTTTGCTTGCTTTGCCGGAAGATATCGCGAGAAAGGTAGAAAATCGTCTCCATTGCTTGGGAGTCAATATTTTTCTTAATCGAACAGTGGTTAAGGAAGATATTGAAGAAGTGTATCTTAAAGATATGGAGATGAAAACAAAAACAGTAATTTGGACTGCGGGGATAAAGCCACACCGTCTATACTCGCAGATTGAAGGACTAACACTTAATAATAAAGGGCGAGTTATGATTGACGAATTTCTTCAAGCACAAGGATGGAATAATATATTTATCATTGGCGATGCCGCCGCTACTCTCTATACAGGCATGGCTCAAACCGCCACTCGCGACGGCCAATTTGTGGCTGAAATTATAAAACGCAAACTTTTTGGCCGACAGATTTCTTTATACCAACCAAAACCGCCGTTCTATGCAATTCCTGTAGGTCCTGGTTGGGCAGCAGTGATGATGGGAAATTTGAGATTTTATGGAAGAATTGGCTGGTGGTTTCGCCGAATTGCAGATCTTCGATTCTTTCTTTCTATTCTTCCATGGCAGAAAGCTATTTCAGCGTTTCGAAGTGGCAAGACTCTTTGTGAATCATGCACGATTTGTCTACCAGAAGAAATTATCAATTAGTCGCAATTATGGCGGTCGATCCATATTTTGAAAGAATTAAATTTATGTTAGAATATAATTATGAATAACACTAATCTTATTAAATGGGTTCTCCGCATTGCTGTTGCTGGTGAATTTATTGGGCACGGTGTTTTTGCGCTTCAGGGCAAGAAAGTTTGGATTGATTGGATTAAACAACTTACAGGCGCAGAAATTGGCACAGCCGCGATTCTTTTGACGCTTATTGGTCTATTGGATCTGCTTGTTGCGTTGATTGTCTTATTGCGACCAATCCGCGCGGTTGTTTTGTGGGCGGTGTTCTGGGGATTTTGGACCGCTCTTGTGCGTCCGGTTGTAGGAGAGCCAATTTGGGACTTCATTGAGCGCTGGGCAAACTGGGGCGCGCCACTTGCCTTGCTTTTACTTCTCGGCTGGCCAAAAAACTGGAAGGAGTGGTTCAGTAGGTAAAAATATAGTTAGCGCAGAGTGTCAATTTCACTAGTATAAGATTTGACATTAATTTTCTCCGTTGTCTAAATCTTTTGTTATACCGACATATAATTTATTATCGGTATTTTTAATCATATAAACATAATACATTATTAAAATTATATCATTTTGTCCCACTACGCCAAGGCTACGCGGGACAACACTTCTTAATTGTCTTGATATAGTTATATTTATGCGAAGTGTTGGAGATGGGCGGAATCGAACCGCCGTGCAAAAAGTTTTCTAAATTACATCTACAAGTTTATCTTGTTTAAAAATTTAAGGACATAAGATATTAAGCAAGAAAAATTTTTATATCCCGATCCCTGTTTATTTCAAAAATTTATTAGGGAGATAAATTTTCTATCCTGATAATTGACGCCTCTTTCCGCTCATCAGGAGTCGGCGGAAGAGACGCTGCTTAAGCGTATGCTAAAGCAGGTTGTTTGAATAAGTTTGCACTTATCAATTTTCTAAAAGTTTAATGAGTTTTTAGAATACTCAACTTGCGCAATTTAGATCAGCTTCTTGTCGAGGCCAATCATCCCCGTTTTATTGCTCTTTCTATCTTTCTTTTGTCTTCTCGTTTCTTTATCGTTTCTCTTTTGTCAAATTTCTTTTTGCCTTTTACTAAGGCAATTTCCATCTTTATTTTCCTGCCCTTAGTATACAATTTCAATGGCACTATTGTCAAGCCGGTTTTATGTGTTTTTCCTGCCAGATAGTTTATTTCTTTTTTAGCCAGGAGAATTTTTATTGTGCGGTTTTCTTCAAAATTTGCCGGAAGATTTTTGGCTTGATACGGAGGTATGCTCATGCCGACAATAAATGCCTCGCCTCCTCTTATTATAATATGCGCACCAGCCAAATTACCCCTCTTGTTTCTTAAAGATTTTACTTCCCATCCAATCAATACCAAGCCCGCCTCAAACTTCTCCAGGATTTCGTAGTCAAAATATACTTTTCGATTTTCTATTAATATCGACATGTAGTAATAATATCAAATTATTGACTTATTTTCAGTTTGTTAGTATGAATGAAGATAGACTTTGTGTTAAGAACATTAATATATTAAAATCAAAAACAAGAGGGGAGAAAATTATGATATTACCATCAATCAGAGAAAAGACTATATTAAGGCCCGGAGATTTATCGGGAGGCTTTAGTAAATGTTTGATTCCAAAAAAGGATACAGATTTTTTTTGGGGTGAGGTCTATAAACAACTGAAAGAAGTTTTATCATCTCCATTAAGTAAGAATATCTATAGTATTGATCCAGATTTCGGATATTTCGGATATCGTTTTCATCCTGTTAATTTAAAGCCGAATTATTTTCATATCGGTATAGATATAATGGGGGAAAAAGGAGAAAGTGTGTTTTCTACCTACGAAGGAATTTTTGAGTATTCCGGATTTAGCAATCTTAACGGCAACTATGTATTATTAGGTCATCCAGAAATTAAGACCCAAGATGGTTTTGTGCTTTATAGCGTCTACATGCATCTTGACAGATTTTTTTATAGTTTTAGATTGTTTGAGAAAATCCTGCGTGTAATGGGAATGCGGAAAATTACGGATAGGAAAATAGAAAAATTTGTCGTCCTTGGAGAGGTTGGCGCTACAGGTAATATCAAAGGTTTCGTTCCTCATCTTCATTTTCAACTTGAGTTTAGGAGTGAGGATGGTGTGATTATAGCCATTGATCCGGCTCGGGCATTAGGGTTGGATGTAAAAAAGAATTTAACGAAATCAATCTCTTCTGTCGAAGATTTCAAAAAATACTACCAAGAAAACAAGGCAAGATTGTCAAAATGGGCGCCGTTATGGAATTTTGAGAAAGGGGGCAATCAATGAAGATTGTAAAAAAGAAAGAAGGATTTGATAAAGAAAAAGTAAGAGAAATTTTTTTGAGTTATCCATTCAAAAGATTCCAGCAAAATTATCAAGATATCGATATATCACTTCTTGCTGATTTTCTTACTAACGAGATGGAAAAGAAAATAAAACTGCAGAAATCTTATTATTGTGAAGTGGTTGATTCTGATAATCTACTTGCTATCTTTTTGATAGAGCCTATGGATTTGCATTCAAAGATTTATGGCAAGAAAATGTTTAGAATTTCTGTTTTGGTGAATTATAAATTACCAAGGACTTGTATAAATCTTTTCTGGAATGAATTAAGATGGATAATCCATAAAGAAAATATTCAGCGTATCTTTTGTAGAGTTGATAGTTCAGAACATGAAAATATATTATCTTTGACTTTCTGTGGTTTTAAATCTTATGGTTTAAGCGATAAGATGGTTTTGAAATTAGAAAATAGAGAGATAAAACATGATGTGATAAATGATGATTTTGTTATAAGAAATATGATAGATAACGATAAGTCATCTATTTCAAATCTTGCACAAGAACATGATTCAAATCGTTATCTTTGTGATCCATCTCTACCGATAGATAAGAGTAAAAAATTATTTTCTGAATATATATTAAATCAGAACAATAATTTGTATGTACTTGAAGATAAAAAGACTAAAAATGTAGTCGGTTTTATAAATTATCAAAATCCTAAATTATTTAATCAAAAATTGAACAAGAATATTGTTATACTTGACATTATAATTATAAGCCGAGATTTACGCGGAAAGAATTATGGGAAGTATCTTTTTGAATCAAGTTTGAGGGATATACTACAGTCTGACAGGTTTAATCAGGTTGAACTAAGAGTTGATCATGATAATCGTGTGGCAATAAATTTTTACCAGAGTTTAGGTTTCAAAATCGTCTGCTCTGATATGCGGTTGTCGTATAGTTTCTAAAGGGCTAGATTATCTAGCCCTTTTTATTTGTCTTTTTGTTTCTATTTGCTATAATTTAGTGTTATAATTTTTATATAAAT
>ERZ1292623.563-Hain-H51-01um-R1-563-length-39782-cov-9_pt5 | contig 10543 bp, 7 predicted proteins | sample MGYA00564398_ERZ1292623 | MGnify/ENA primary metagenome ERZ1292623 (study PRJEB36523, sample SAMEA6512633) | groundwater metagenome | collected 2019-01-07 | study: AquaDiva: Metagenomics assemblies of 32 groundwater samples
GCGGTACGAATAGGCGCGCGCCTTGCGACCCCCCCCCCCGCTACGAGAACATGGAGTTGACTCCGACATAACTTAGATATATCGTATCGCCAACATATCTTCGTTATATCGGAGGTTACTGCAATGTTCAGAGCCTTTTCGTTTGGCATTCCGCTGGGCGACCGCGGCTGCTGGGACGCCCGTAGTCGTTGGGGCTGGGGCGGGTTCGACGGGTCCGAGTTCTGGGGCGCGCGAGGCAAGCATCACCGCGGTCGCATGGGGCGCGTCTTCGAGCAGGGCGACCTCAAGTACGTCATTCTCCGCCTGCTCGAGGAAAAGCCGCGCCACGGCTACGAGATCATCAAGGACCTGGAAGACCGCTTTGGTGGCGCCTACTCGCCCAGCCCGGGCACGGTCTACCCAACGCTGACCATGCTCGAGGATATCGGATACGCCAAGGCCAATGCCGATGAGGGCGGCCGCAAGGTCTACTCGATCACTCCGGAGGGCATTGCGTACCTCAAGGAGCACAGCACCACCGTCGATTCGATCTTCGAGCGCATCGCCAAGTTCATGGAGGGCTTTCTCGACACGCCCATGATGGAAGTGAACAGCGCCTTCAGGCGTGTGGCGAAGAGCGCCTACTCGACCGCTTCGCGCAACGTCAACGACAAGGCCAAGTTGGAGAAGATCCGCGATGCCTTGGCCAGGGCGGCCGCCGAGCTCGAGCAGTTGGAGAAGAACGGCGACGGCTAGAACTCCCGGGCCGGGTCAGTAGATTCTCCGTCCGGGTCGTGGCTCTTCTGCCGCGACCCGTTTTTTCGTTTCCGAGGCCGTTTGGTCGACCAGGCGCCGCCGTCAAATCTGGAGTCTTCAGGGTCGCGGGAGCCGCGTCCCAGTGTGGTCATGCCGCAGCTGCCCCCGCAGCGTGGCCACGCCGAGGAGCGGCCCACGGGCCGCCGCCTCGCCATCCTGTCGCTCACGGCGCTCGGCATCGTGTACGGCGACATCGGAACGAGCCCGTTGTACGCGTTCCGCGAGGGATTCGTCGGCCACCATCCGTACGCCGTGAACGAGGCCAACATTTACGGCCTGCTGTCGCTGATCACGTGGGCGCTGATCGGCATCGTGAGCGTCAAATACCTGATGCTCGTCGTCCGTGCCGACAACCGGGGCGAGGGTGGCATGATGTCGCTGCTGGCCCTGGTGCTGCAAAACGAGCGGGAAGGCACCGACCATCGCCGGCGCCGGCTCTACGTGCTGCTGGCCCTGTTCGGTACAGCGCTCCTGCTCGGTGACGGAATGATCACTCCGGCCATCTCGATGCTCGGTGCCGTGGAGGGTTTGAAGGTGGTGACGCCGGATCTCGGGCCTTGGGTCGTGTTCATCACCTTGGCGCTGTTGTTCGGGCTGTTTTCCGTCCAGAAATTCGGCACCGCGCGTGTGGGTGTCCTGTTCGGACCGGTGACGCTGGTGTGGTTCGTGACGATCGCGGTGCTGGGGGCAATGGAAATCGCCCGGGAGCCGCAGATTCTCTCGGCTCTGAGTCCGCATCACGCCGTGTTCTTTTTCCGGCACAACGGATGGATGGGCTTCTTCGTCTTTGGCGCCGTGGTGCTTGCGGTGACGGGTGCCGAGGCGCTGTACGCCGACATGGGTCACTTCGGCAAACGCCCAATCCGCGCTGCCTGGTTCGCGGTGGCGCTTCCCTGCCTGCTGCTCAACTACTACGGCCAGGGCGCGCTGGTCTTACGAGACCCGGCCACTGCGGTGAACCCGTTCTATCTCCTGGCGCCGCGCGAGTTCCTGATCCCGCTGGTGCTCATTGCCACGGCGGCGACGATCGTCGCGTCGCAGGCCATGATCTCCGGCGCGTTCTCGCTGGCGCAGCAGTGCATGCAGCTCGGCTACTCACCGCGACTCAGCATCATCCACACGTCGTACAAGCAGGCGGGGCAGATCTACGTGCCCGAGATCAACTACGTGATCATGATCGGCTGCGTCCTGCTGGTGGTCGCATTCGAGACCGCCGACAACCTGACGGCCGCCTACGGGATCGCGGTCACGGGCGCGTTCTCCATCACAACGATCCTCTATGCCGTGCTCGCCAAGCGGCGGTGGAAGTGGCCGGTGCTCGCGTTGGTCGCGTTCATGCTCGTGTTTCTGGTTGCCGACCTGACGCTTTTCGCGGCCAACGCCATCAAGATTGCCAGCGGCGGCTGGGTCACGCTGCTGATCGCGCTGCTCATCTTCGTCATCCTCACGACGTGGAAGACCGGCCGCAACATGCTGACGCAAATCCTGAACGCCGGGGCCTTGCCGATCGACCTGTTCCTCGGCGACATCGCACGCAAGAAGCCGCACCGCGTTCCCGGCACCGCCGTGTTCATGACGTCGTCGCCAGACGGAGTACCCGTCGTCCTGCTGCACCACCTGAAGCACAACAAAGTGCTGCACGAACAAGTCATTCTGATGTCCATCCAGACGCAGGATGTTCCGGAAGTGGGTTCCGAGGAACGCCTCACGCACGAGCGCCTCGAGCACGGATTCCACCGCGTCACAGCGCGCTACGGATTCATGGAGACCCCGGACATCCCCGAAATCCTGTACCGCCTGCGCCAGCTGGGGCTACGCGCCAAGCAGAACGAAACCACGTTCTATCTGGGCCATGAGCGCATCCTCGTGCTGGATCATGCCCGTGGCGGACCCAAGCCGGACACGCGCCGAATGCCGGAAGACGCTGAGTTCAATGACATGTCGCGCTGGCGCAAGAAGCTGTTCGTCTTCCTGCAGCGGAACGCCAGGCCGGCCACGGAGGCCTTCGGCATTCCGCCCAACCGCGTCGTCGAAATGGGCGGTCAGGTCGAGTTCTGAAGCAGCGCCTGTAGAGTCGCGAGCAATTGGTCGTACGTGAACGGCTTGTTCAGGAAGCGTGTCGTCGTTTCGTCAATCTCCGACAGGTCCAGCGCTCCCTGCGTGTAGCCTGACATGAAGACGACGCGCACGTTTGCCTGACGTTGGCGCAAGGCGCGCACGAGATCGGCACCGCCCATGGATGGCATCACAACGTCAGTCAGCACGATGTCGATCGCCTGCGACTGACGCTCCCAGATTTCCATGGCGTCCACGCCATTCGCCGCTTCGATCACGGTGAGTCCGTGGCGGCCCAACATACGCCGAGTCGCATCGCGCACCGCCGCCTCGTCCTCGACCAGCAGGATAGTGCCGCGCATCGGCGACAGCTCCTTCACGGCGACCGGTGGCGGCAACGCCGACACCGGCTCAGCGGCCTGCGGCAGCAACACGGTGAATGTCGTGCCGGCGGACGGCGCGCTTTCGACGTCGATGTAGCCTCCGGACTGCTTCACGATGCCGTACGCCGTCGAGAGGCCAAGCCCGGTGCCCTGGTCCGGCGGTTTGGTGGTGAAGAACGGCTCGAAGACGCGCGAGCGTACGTCTTCGGTCATGCCCATCCCCGTATCGCGCACGATGAGCGCCGCGTAGCTCCCCTCCTTGAGGCCGGGCTTGGACGCGTCGCGACTGCTGATATCGACGTTGGCCGAGGTAATGGTCAGGCGGCCGCCCTGTGGCATCGCGTCGCGCGCGTTGACCGCGAGATTGATGAGCACCTGCGACAGCTGTCCCGGGTCGGCACGCACGTGGCCCAGGTCCGGGTTCAGTTTCACATCCATGGCGATCGTGGCGCCCATGAGCCGTCGGATCATGAGCTGTGACTCGGTCACCACGGAGTTGAGGTCGAGCACGACGGGCTGCAGCATCTGCCGTCGGCTGAACGCCAGCAACTGCTGCGTCAGCGAACGTGCGCGACGCGATGCGTTCTTGATCTCGTCCACGTACCCGGCGACGCTGGATGACTCGCTCACGTCTCCGGCGGCCAGCTCCGCGTTGCTCATGATGGCCATGAGCAGGTTGTTGAAGTCGTGGGCGATGCCCCCGGCCAGTTGACCCACCGCTTCCATCTTCTGCGCCTGGCGGAGCTGCTCTTCGCTTTCGCGGAGCGCCTGTTCGGTGCGCCGGCGCGCGGTGGCATCCCGCGTGATCCACACGACGCGATCGCCGGCCTGGGGCAGGAACGTCGAATCGAACCAGCACCGATCGCCGCGCACCTCCAGGTCGTACGCCATCTCGACCGGCGCGCGCGTCATCAGGGCCTGCTCCACCCCCGCCAGAAACGCGTCGGCCTGCGCGGTCGGGAAGACGTCGTGCAGGCGGCGGCCCAACAGGTCGGCCGGTGCTTTGTGGAGCACATCGGTCGCGCTCGGCGCCACGTCCACATACCGGCCGGACCGGTCCAGCACGACAATCGCGTCCCGCATCGCGCCGATGAGTGCGCGCAGGCGGTTCTCGGCGGCCCGCACCGCGTCCTCGGCCATCCGTCGGTCGCTGATGTCGATGACTTGTGAGATGAAGTAGGCCGGATCGCCATCCGGGTCACGCACGAGCGTGGTATTCACCAGCGCCCAAAACGTCAGTCCCGATTTGTGGATGAAACGCCGCTCCCAGCTCGCCTGACTGATCTCACCGCGTACCAGGCGGTCCCGCCCAGCGCTGGCACGCGGACGGTCGTCCGGGTGCGTGAGGTCCAGCATCCTGCGGGTGCGGAGCTCCTCGATGGAGTAGCCGACGAAATCGCAGAACGCTTTGTTGGCATGGAGGTGCTCGCCCGAAGGCATCGTGATCGCGATGCCTTCGGCCGACTGCTCGAAAGCGATCCGGAAGACATCGTCGAACACTGAAGCCTTCGACGGGGTGGCCGGCATCTCTGGCCAGGTGGTTGCCAGCGGGTTCATGACCCCTCAGTATCGGCGGGCGCGCCGCCCGCGTTAAGAAGCACCAAGCGCCAACCCAAGCCATTCCCGCCACATGCGACGTATCGCTTCACTTTGCCTCGTGGTCCTGTTCGCTTCCTCGACGCACGCCCAAGTGGCCGCGTCACGCGACTCCATTCGCGACGATCAGGGCTTCTCATTCTACGCGCGTGGCCCGTTCCGGCCCAACGTGCCACGGCCGGACACGCTGCTGGGTTACCGCGTGGGTGGACTGCAAACACAATTCGGCTGGCAGGAGAAGGTACTGCTTGCCATCGCGGCCGCTGCGCCCGACCGGATCCGGGTCGAAGAGATCGGTCGCACCACCGAACACCGCGTGCAGCGGCTGTACATCGTGTCGGCGCCGGAGAACATCCAGCGGCTGGACGCGATCCGCGCCGACTTGGACCGGCTGGCGGACCCCCGCACCCTGAGCGCGGCGGACGCAGACGCGCTGGCGTCGCGCCTGCCAGCGGTGGTGTGGATCAACGAGAGCGTGCATGGGAACGAATCGCCGGGCTTCGAAGCCGCCATGCAGACGCTCTACCAGCTTGCCGCCAGTAACGAGCCAGCAACTGTGAATGCGCTGCGCAACGTCATTGTCGTGCTGAATCCGAGTACGAACCCGGATGGCCACGAGCGCTTTGCGACTTGGTACAACTCGATCATGGTACGCAGTCCCGAGCCTGAAGCGCTCGAATACCGCGAACCGTGGAGCGTCCAGGGCCGCTACAACCACTACCGGTTCGACATGAACCGCGACGTGATGACCACCACACAGCGTGAGGCACAGGCGCTGCTGGCCGGCGCGATGAAGTGGCACCCGATGGTCGCCGTGGACCAGCACGGCTACACCTACAGCTTCTTCTTCCCCCCCACAGCGCGGCCGATGAACGCCAACCTGGGAGGCGATTTCCAGAAGTGGATGGAGATCTATGGAAAGGCGAACGCCACGGCGTTCGACCAGTTCGGCTGGATGTACTACTCGCGCGACGTCTTCGACTTCTATGGCCCGTTCTACTGGGACAGTTGGCCATCGCTCACCGGCGCCATCGGCATGACGTACGAGACCGACTGCGGCTGGGGCGTGCAGACGCGCCGGCAGGATGGTTCTCTGTGCACGTTCCGCGGGGCCATCGCCAAGCACTTCGTGGCCGCGCTCGCGTCGATTGAAGTCACGGCAGCGCGAAAGACGGAGCGGGTCAAGGACTGGGCCAAGTTCCGCCGCGAAGCGGTGGACGAAGGCCGCACCATGACGATGAAGCGGGTGGTGCTCGTGCCCGGCAAGGACCCCGCGCGCACCGCCGCCCTGGTGGCCACGCTCCTGCGGAACGGACTTGAGATCAAGCGCGCCACGGAGGCCTTCACGGCGCCGAAGGCACACGCCTACGCCGACGACGCAGTGTCGTCGAAGCGTTTCGACGCGGGCAGCTACGTCATCGACCTGGCGCAACCTCACGGACGCGTTGCGCGCTCCGTCCTCGAACCGGCGCCGACCATCGACACCACCTTCGCGCGGCTTCAGGTGGAGCGGTTCCAGCGCAACTACCGTCGCGGCGCCAACGTGCCGCGCGAGGGCTACGAGTTCTACGACGTGACAGCTTGGTCCCTGCCGGTCACGTTCGGCGTCGAGGCGTACTGGGCGGAAGACCTTGGCCCGGTGGCGGGCGCACTCGTCACGCGCGCCGACGATCCCGGCGCCTCCGGTGGAATCTCGGGCGCGCGACCCGCGAAATCCGCGTACCTGTTCTCGTCGGAACGCAATGGCGCGCCGAAGTTGGCGTATCGCCTGCTTACTGCCGGCTACCGCCTGGCGCTATCCGAGCGCGCGCTGGAAACCGGAGGACGGAAATTTCCACGCGGCACGTACGTCGTGCGCGTGACACGCAACGACTCCACGATCCACGCGCGCCTGGAGCAGTTCGCGCGCGAAACAGGCGTGGACGTGGTCGGCGTCAACACGGCTTTCGCCGAGTCGCAACAGTTTGGCATCGGATCCGAGTCCATGTGGGACCTCAAGGTGCCGACTATCGCCTTGGTGGGCGACGAAGGCGTGAGCCAGACCGCGTACGGCGCGGCGTGGTTCGTGCTGGAACAGCGCTACGGCCTGACCATCACGCCGGTGGCGTCACGCTGGCTGGGTTTCGGCGACCTCGCGAAGTACAACGTCATCATCATCCCCGACGCGTCGGCCGGCACCCTCAACCGCCTGTTGGGCAAGGAGGGCGCTGACCGCGTAAAGGCGTGGGTCAATGCCGGTGGCACCCTGATCACGATGGGCGGAGCCTCGGCTTGGGCAGCCCGGGAGAACGTCGGCCTCACCAGCGCCAAGATCGTCGGCGCGGACGCCAAACCGGACAGCGCCACGAAAGCCGACACCGCCGCGGCGAAGAAGCTCGTGGCAGACGACCTGCTGGCGGTGACGAGTCCGTCGGCGACCAGCGCCCAGCCCGCGCCGCTACCGGGTTCGCACTTCGACGTCGTGCTGGACCGCACGCACTGGCTCACGAGTGGATTCGAGGAACCGCGGACGACGGTGATGCTGGACGGGTCCACATTCCTGACCCTGTCCAAAGACGGCGCCAATGTCGCGGTGTTTCCCAAGACGGGCACAGTCCAGCGCGCAGGCTGGGTGTGGCCGGAGAACACGGAACGCCTGCTCCGGAACTCGGCGCTCCTGATCGAGGAGCCCACCGGCAGTGGTCACGTCGTTCTGTTTGCCAACGAGCCGTTCTTCCGGGCTTGGTGGCATGCACTGGACCGCTTGGTGCTCAACGCAATCGTGATGGGGCCGGCATTCTAGAGAGGAGAGAGGAGAGAGGAGAGAGGAGAGAGGAGAGAGGAGGGCGCCGAGAATCGTTCCTCTCTCCTCTCTCCTCTCTCCTCTCTAGATGATTATCCGATTCGAAATCACCCGCTGCATCGCGGGCACGACCCGCTCGAGCGAGCGCGACCGCACGGCGTCTTCCAGGTTCTGCCGGAGGTTGAACTCGAAGGGCGGCATCGGGGGCACGGGCGCCGCCATCGGCATGGTTCCGAAGTAGGAGAAGCCGCGGTTCGGCAGGTCGGACAGCGGCACCGTCTTCAGCTTTACGTCGCGGGTGCGGCCGCCGCCCTGGTACACCTTGAGCGTCACTTCGTCGCCCGCCTTCACCTTCTCCAGCTCGCGCTGCAAGCGCCGCGCCTTGGAGCTTCCCATGTAGGCGTCACCGGCATCCTCGCGAGCGACGCGAAGGTCGACGCTGTTGATGGATTGAATGCGATTGCCTTCCTCCAGACCCGCCTTGGCTGCCGGTCCCGCATCGTCCAGTCCCATGATCAACACACCCAGTGTGTCGCGCTTGCTGCCGGAGTTGCCCAGCGACACGCCCAATGCGGCGCGATCGTCGTCGCGGGTGCGTGAGGCAACGCGAGTGACCCTGTACAAGTCGTCCGCGGCAACTGTCTTCACTTTGACGGTCCTGACCTGACCGCCGCTGTAGACCCGCAACTCCACTTCGTCGCCAGCCTTGAGCTTTGCCATTTCACGCGTGAAGCGACGGGCCAAGGCGTTGGACATGTCCCAATCGCCCACGTCGGCCGAGGCGAGTTTAAGGCTGACGCCGTTGATGGATGCCACCCGGCTGCCTTCCTCGATTCCCGCCTTGTCCGCTGGGCTGCCCAGAGCCACCGTGCTGAGGAGAACGCCAAGCGTATCGCGGGCGCTTCCAGTGGATGTCGTGACGCCGATGACCGCGCGATCGCCGTCTTCCGCCCTGGCGGAAAGCGTGAAGGCGCGCCCGCCTGGCTCAAGGCGATAGGTGCGGGCCTCCGCTTGCGCGCCGGCGTCGCCGGCGAGCGCCAACACGAGCGGGACGAGAATCATGCATTTGGTGAACATGTGGACCTGTGCCTGCGGTTGGGGTTCTGGCTGTGGGACACACCCTGCCCTGGGAAGGTTTCCAGATTTCGTCCGGGTCACGGGTCACGGGTCACGGGTCACGGTTGTTAGCTTTACCGCGTGTCCGCGACGCTGACCCCAGCACCTGACCTGCACGCCTTCGAACATCACTGGCAGGACGAGGCGGACGCCGCATTTCTCTACCGCGTGTTGGCGGAGTCGGAGCCGGACGAGGGCAAGCGGACGATCTACATGAAGCTGGCCCAGGTGGAGGATCGCCACGTCCAGGTCTGGGCCGGGCTCCTCACCTCGCATGGCCAGGCCGTCAGTCGCCACCGCCCCACCGCTCGGACCAGGATGCTGGCGTTCCTCGGCCGCCGCTTCGGGCCTGGCTTCCTGCTCCCGATGCTGCTGGCCGAAGAAGGCCGCGAGGTGAAGGCCTACCTCTCGATGCACCGCAACACGGCGTCGGGCGTCGACGGAAAGGGCGAGGCGTTGACGCTGGCCAAGGAGTCGGCACAGCACGCCGAGGCGCTCAACAAGATCGCGGGCCGAACCGGCGAGCCCTGGCACCAGGCGGAGTCCGGCGGATACCTGCGGAACGTTGTGTACGGCTTCAACGACGGGCTGACCGCGAACTTCGGGCTCGTGGCGGGCGTCATCGGCGCTTCCGTCGCCGCACAACACAGCACGGTGATCGTTGCCGGAGTCGCGGGCCTCATCGCCGACGCGCTGTCCATGAGCAGCAGCGGGTACCTGGCTGCCAAGAGTCAGCAAGAGGTCTATGCGCACGAGATCGCGATGGAGAAGGATGAGATCGCACTCATGCCCGAGATCGAACGCGACGAGCTCGCGCTGATCTACCAGGCGAAAGGAATGGACCAGGAGTCCGCGCATCGGCTGGCCACGCAGGTCATGGCCGACCCGCAGCGGATGCTCGAGGAAAAAGTGCAGGAGGAACTCGGCATCGGCGCGCCCGGGATGTCGCCGATGCGCGAGGCTTGGGTCACCGGCACCGCCACCGCCGTTGGCGCGTTCATTCCCGTGTTTCCCTTCCTGGCGTGGGAGGGACAGACAGCGATCGTCGTTTCCTTCGCGATTTCGATGCTATCGCACTGGCTCGTGGGCGCCGCACGCTCCGTGTTCACGGGTCGCAGCGTCTTCCGCTCCGGCCTCGACATGTTCGTCGTCGGGCTCGGCGTGGCGATTGTGGGGTACTTCGTGGGTGAGTGGATCAGCGGGTTTGTCACCTAACCTCGACCGGAAACACATGCGACGTCTTGCTTCGATCGCGGTGATCGCCGCTCTCTGTTGCGTGGGCACGGCCACGGCACAGCAAACCATGGTGCCTCCGGCATCGCCAACCATCGGCGCCTCCGGCGGATTCGGCGGCGGCATCGCGTTGCCGGTCGGCCAAATGTCCAAGACGAACGCCGCCGGGTATTCGCTCGAAGGCCTCGTGGACTTCTCGGCGGCCGATCAGCCGTTCTCGTTCCGCCTGGAGCTCATCTACCAGCGCTTCGACAAGAAGGCGACGGCGGTGGGCGCGAACAACATGAACATGACGTCCATCGGCGGCTCGATCCTGGCGCGCAGACCCAAGGGTGCGTCCAGTGCCTTCATGCTCGGCGGAATCGCTGTCTACCGCAGCAGCGGCCAGGGCACCAAACCAGGCGTGAGCCTCGGCGGCGGTCTCGAGGTGCCCCTCACGTTCTTCGTGGGAATCGCCGACGTCCGCGTGCACTATGTGCTGGCGGACAAGCCGATGGTGACGATCCCGATCACGCTGGGAGCGCGGTTCTAGCAGTGGCCGGAAACTGGTGATTGGTGACTGGTGACCGGACCAGTCACTGGT
>ERZ1292623.4258-Hain-H51-01um-R1-4258-length-11794-cov-5_pt1 | contig 10542 bp, 10 predicted proteins | sample MGYA00564398_ERZ1292623 | MGnify/ENA primary metagenome ERZ1292623 (study PRJEB36523, sample SAMEA6512633) | groundwater metagenome | collected 2019-01-07 | study: AquaDiva: Metagenomics assemblies of 32 groundwater samples
AGAATGCCAAGTTTTGCTTCGAGGGCCGGGATACAGGTAAAGGCGCTCCAGACGGTGATACTCCGAGCCTTCACAGCACTGAACGACCTCACAACACGGCTCAGGAAATGGCCTGGCCTAAGACTCTTCGGAGCAGCGGGCGGTCGTCACGGCGTGCACGGGGCAGACCCCTGTGTCTCGGCCCTTGGAGCAAACTTGGAAGCCCAACCGCAGTACAGAAGCGATCACCGTGTTAATTCCTGCCGGGCTGGGACCCGGCACTCGTGGAGTAATGAAGGATGTCAAAGGTTGCAGCGCAGCTACGGTACGCCGGTGGCGCTATCCGGGCTCCGGGCAGGTAGTTGATCCTGCGAAGGGGCGACGTCCCGGTCCGATAACAAATGGCAACCGTCAGTAAACGACCTTCACCACAATGAGTCGCAACCGACCGCTTCGCCAAAATCATCCGGACCTTCTGAGGTTGAAAGATATATCCCAGAAGGGATGCCCCGGATGCGCGCTAACACGGAGAACCAAATGAGCTTCCCCCACTACCGCTGCTGCAAGTGCGGCAACGGCATCCCCGACGCCGGGTTCTGTGAGACGTGCCGCGTGCTGCTCAGAATGCCGGGCACGATGCAGACAACGTGCCTGACGTGCCACAACCCGGTCGCGCTGGGCAAGGAATTCTGCGGCGTCTGCATGAAAGCGAAGCGGTTGGCGAACGGGGAGTACAAGCTCGAAGCGATGTGGGCGCGGCCGATGTACGCGCGGTAAACGAAGGGAGTTATTCTATGTTGGCATTGGATAGGAACGAAGGCGAAAGCGTCATCATCACCATTGATGGGAAAAAGTTGGTCATAAAAGTGACGATGCTTAGCACTTATCCTTCTGGGAAGCAAAAAGTGCGGCTTTCCTTCGACGGGCCGATGGACTTCAAGATCATGCGAGACGACGCGACAAAACAATACCGGTAAACGAAGCGGGCCGGGTGGTTGGCCCGGCCCGCGTCGCGTCTTTTAGGGAGACACCGACATCCCCCAGCATAAACCGGCCGCGAAGAAAAGCAAGGGCAGAATAGCCATCGGGCACGCGCTGATCGAGCTGGGCGACGGCTACCGCACCAGCGCGGCTCACTGGCTCCGAAGAGCGAGCAGCTACAACAAGAAGGCGACCAGGCGGATCTGGATTGCCGTGAAGAGAGCTTTCATTAAGGGGGACAAATGAGCAAGCGTCTGTACCGCGGGATCGCGAACAAGTCGGTCGATGAGTTGCTGCGGATTAAGTGCGAACTAATGGCAGAGGTTGAACTAATCGACATGGCGATCGGGCTGCGCAAGAAGCTCGACGAACGGCGTGAAGGCGTGGTCGCTGACCCGCCGGAAGTGGAACTGCCTTTGCTGGGCGGCAAGGCCGAGCCGTGAGAGGCCAGGATTGTTGTGGTTTTTCGAAGTTTCCTTCCACAGCAATCGTCGCAAGCCGTCACGCCGCGGGCGGTAAATATCCACGGATGCGGCACTGGTGGGGTAGGCCAATTGGTTAGAGCCAAGGGCGACGGCCTTGGTTGGAGGTTCAAATCCTTCTCCCACCGCTATGAAAAAACAAACCGAGGCAGACTTCACCAAGATGGTCATTGGACTGGCCCAGCTTCACGGCTGGCGGGTTATGCACCAAAGGCCGGCCAGAACAGCCAAGGGGTGGCGAACGGCGATCCAGGGCGACCCTGGCTTCCCTGATCTCATTATGATCCGCCATGGGGCGCTGATCGTGGCGGAGTTGAAGATGGGCAATGGAAAGCCGACGCCAGAGCAGGACGAATGGCTGAAGGCCTTCGAGTCGCTCGGCTGTGGCCGGGTGAAGGTTTGGAGGCCAACGGAAAGCAATTGGGAAGAGATTGAACGGATGCTGGCCCCATGAAAGAACACCCGGGCGACCGCGAGATCATCGAAAGGATGCAAAATGAAAGACTTGGCGGAAAACGAACCGTTCCACAACATGATGAAACACACCGTGTACGAAGTCTTCAACCTGATCGCGACGGTCGGCGAGATGCGCGAGACCCAGAAAGCCTACTTCAAAACCAAGGACCGTTCCCTACTTATCCGCTCTAAGGAACTGGAATCGCTGGTCGACAAGGAATTGGCGGAACTCCTCAAGTAAGCACGAACGTAGTCTGCCCGTCGTGGACCTTGCCCTGCCGCACGCGCCCCTCGAACTCGGCGCCCGCCTTGTCCTGCATCGCGGCGACCATCTCGTCATTGAACCGCGCCAGCATCGCGGCGTCGACCTCGAACCCGTTCTCAGGCGGGTTGCCGTTCGTGTCCAGCACGAGCGGCACGGGCTGTAGCTTGGCCCACGCGCGGATCGCCTCGACGTTGACGAACTGTTTTTCGAGCCGTGCGATCTCGGCACGGCGTTTCGCGGCGGCCTCGGCGGCGGATTTGTCGGCCTGCTTGCCGGCGGCGCGTTCGAGGGTTGCGGGTGCTGCGGTGGTCATACCTACTCTCCTAATTCATCAAGGTCTTTTTGGACTTCTGCTTCCAGTTCTTCGATTCGTTTCATCTCTTCGGATTTCGATTTCCCGAACCCTGCGAATCCGCCCTCGGGCTGTGCGGCCTTCGTTGTACGAAGTTGGGCCAAACGGGTTTTTTCGTTCTGAAGGTGGATTTTGTAATCCTGTTTCAGCCTGGCGTCAGCCCGTCCATTTCGTTGGGCTTCAAGGAATTCTTTTTCTTTCATTGAAAGCCTGGCTTTGATGTTGGCAAGATGCTTGTCGGCCGTCGCCTCGACGCCAGCGATCTTGATTCGCCCCTCGATCCGTTGGGCAATCTCTTTTGGGCGTTGCAGCCGATCAGCCGCCCGCTGGCCTTGGCTGCCTTCAGCGATCCGGCGGCGCGTCTCATTGGTGTCGTAACCCAAAGCGATTTCCTCCGGCGACTTACCCATCCGTCCGCCACGACCAAACGCCTTGCCGACCATCACGGCCATCGGGTTCGGCTCGATCGGCACACCGTCCTGGAAATACTGCGACCCCAGCCCTGGGCCTGGCCCGAGCGTCGTCTTCAGCCGTGGCGTGGCCTGCTTGCGCGGGTTCGCCGCCCGCTGCGCCGTCAGTGCATCGGCCACCTTGGTGCGCATTGCGTTGGACTTCGCGGCCTGCGCCATCTGCTGTGCCATCACGGCTTGGTCTTCGCCTTCCTTCCATCCGCCTTCACTGACCGCCGCACGACCCTCGATCTGCGCCAGCCCTGGCGTGTTGGCTCGCGCCAGTGGGCCCTCGTTGCCAAGATCCTGTACGGTGCGCAGCGGACGCCGGCCACCGAGCGGCGGCCTTGGGGATGGAGGGCCGACCATCGGCGGAGGCTCTGTCGATGGGACCGGTGCTCGCTGGCCCGGCGTGTACGGACGGTCGAGGTACGCCCCGCTGGCGAAGTCTTCCTTCTCGCGGATGATCTCTTGGGTCAGTGGGTCGATCTGGCCCATTACGTCGCGAGACCGCCGCTGCTGCTCGATCTTGCGCAGCATCTCGTTCGGGTCGCGGTCGTAGTCGGCCCCAAACTGCACGGCCTGCTGGCGTCGGCGTTCAGCCTCTTCTTCCTCGGGTGTCTTTTGGAGCGGCGGGGCGTCCCAGATTCCGATGGTCATGGCTTAGTCCTGAAATCGTGGTGTCTTCACTTCTTGGAATCTCGGCGTTTTGACTTCCTGGAACCGAGGCGTCTTGGTTGGATATAGCTTTCCGCCACCTGCGTCGACAGGGTAAAGTTTTCCGCCCGCAGACTCTTTAGGCTTTTCTTGTTTTGCTTTCCGGAGTGGGTTGTCGCGAACTGATTGCTGTTCGGCCTTTAAGGATTGCAGTGCTGCATTGCCGGCCCCGAGCCATGTCGTGACGGCCTTGCCTGGGGCGTACTTTACCACAATGTCGCGCCACATGTCGTTCGTCAGGTCCGCATCGTCAGTGGTCATTTGCCGCCAAGCAGGGTTGGCGTAATCGGTGGCTACCCCGATATGAGGCGAGGCGAGTTTTCCAACGTCGCGGATGCTGCCGTGCTTGATGGCTGGGTACATGAGGTCGGCCATTTTACCCATCGTCGCCTGCGCCATGAACAAGGCCAGCGCTTCACTCAAAGAATCGCTGGTCGGCTGGCCGCGCAGTTCGCGGAGCACGTTCGTCGCAAAGTAGACTCCGCTCCCGACGATCCCGAACCCAACGCCCTGGGCCAGCGCCCGGCGAGAACCTTCCCCAAGGATGCTCGTGTCGCTCTTACGGAACCCGTCGAAGATTTGCCGCCACACTTCAACCGTGTGGCCGAGGAACTGCGCCGGCTCGCGAGCGAACAACGCCAATGGCGCGGTCATCGGGTTTTTGTCCCACTGCTCGATATTAGTCTTGAACATCGGGGACTGGTTGATGTGCGTGCCGCGTTTGGTCAACTGAATCTCGTAGGCGTCCTTCAGCACCTGGCGCATAGCGTCCTTGGCGGGGCCGGCCGGCATGGTGGCGTTCCGCTCCAGCGCTTCAACGAACGTGTCGGGCATTCCAACTGAGTAAAGCAGCGTATCCTTGCGGCCAGTGCGCACACCGGTCTCGGCCATTCGCTCCAGGTCGCCGAAATACCGATCGGCTTGGGCGTACACGCCGCGCGTCGAGACGTTCTCGGTGAACTTCTTCATCGCGACTTTGTTGAGGATGTAATCCGCGGCTTTCCAAAGACTGTTCTTTTTGATGTAGGCGTTGGCAAGCTCATCGTAGCTGCGGGCGGCCCGCTCGAACGGGGCCATCGTGACGCCCTTCGCGGCTGTCTCGGCACGTCCCTTGCCGAACAAGCCCTTGATCGTGTCGATCAATGTCTCAGGCTTCCACGCCCGCCCGCCGCCGCCAAGCTGCTTGGCTTGCCCGAATGGAGCCGTCAGGTTCCATTTACCTACCTCGTCGGTCATGCGGCTGATATGAAAGCCCATGACGTTGTTCAGGAACGACCGGAACGGTCCAGGCGTTTTACCGACGATGGTGGCCGCCAGTTTGTCCATCCACCCTTCAGGCTTGGCCCCGTGCATGGCCATCACCATGTTCTCCAAGCCTTCAGCGTCGGTCAGGTATCCACCTTCACGGAACACTTTCGCGAAATCCTCGATCACGGATCGAGGGGTCGGCAGGTTCGGATTCAGCATCTTGAAGTTATTGATAACTTCATCGCCAAGGGCGTTGAAGTTCTGGCCGAAGTAATGGTTCCATGAAAGGTGACGCGGGGCACGGTTCATAAACGTGTCGATGTAGCCGCCGTTGCCACCAAGCCGGAACACGGAAGTTTCGTGGACTTTCCCGTTATGTTTGAACGCGGCGAGATGGACGGGAATTTCACGGGCATGTTCGAATGCCGCTTCCGTCTCAGAGTACACGTTCGATTCAAGGATGCTGTTTCGCAGGTCCGCAATTTGAGGCGCAATGTTGTGGCCGTAGTGACGGTTGACCGCTTCGAGTTCCTTCAAGTATGCTTCCATGTACGCCGGGTCGGTGTGCATCTTTTGCCAGTGCTGGGGCGTGCTGTAGTCTGGCCAGTTGCCGCCCTTTTCGAACGGGACCAAATCGCCTTTGCTCTTCAAGGCGAAGCCGTACCCCTTGGCTCGATCACCAATGTCGGCGATCGCATCATCGAGTCCTTCTAAAGCTCTCTGCTCTTCGGTGGTCAGCCGCTCCAGCTTATACTTGCTCTTGCCAAGCTGCCATCTGGTGACAAACCCGTTGGCGCCAGGAACTTGTTGCGGCTGTGTCAGGGCTTTGTCAATGCGCGGCGAGGCGATCAAGTCGTCAGATGTCTGCCGAACGCCGCTCCCAAGCCCGGCACGAATATCTTGCTCTAAAAGGTTTGCTTCTGCCGCACGGTGGTAAAGATCGGTCTTGGCACGTTGGGCGGTGTCAACTTCGAGTTGCCGACCAGGCATGTCGGTATACTCGGACTTTCCCGCCGATGCCTTCTCCAGCATGTTCTTTCGAAACGTTCGCTCTTGGATCAATTCAGGGTGCGGAATGCCAGCGTAGTCGAAGAACTTTCCGGGCGGAGGGACATCAACAGGATTTGTCTTAGCTTGGTCAGGTTTGAACATCGGCTCCCAGCCGCGTGGCGACGGTCCTTCGATCTGGCCTGCTGGTTGCGCCGGCGGCGGCGGACGGTAACGGGTGCCACTTGTCTGATAGACGTGCGGCCCGACCGCTGTCGTCCCTCCCGTCATCGCGATCTGCGTTCTCTGTGTCGCTGGCAGCGTTTGTGGCCGCACGACCATCGCATACGTTTTCTCGGCTTGCTCGGCGTGGGTTTCTGGTGGCGGCGCCGTCCCCGCCAGCTCCTCCGCGCGCTGCGTCACCTTCTCCGCGAACTCGGGGTTGCCCACGCGCTCCGCGGCGGACTCGACCGCGGCTTTCGTCTCGGGGCGCAGCAGCGGCTCGGGGATGGGTTCGGCGCCGCCGGTTACTTCTTGCGGCCGTAGCCCCGCTTCTGGAATGGCATCTATTCTTTCCTGTTGAACCGTTCTTATTTGCTTCATCGCCCTGTCATAACGATCTTTGGGCAACGGCTTTCGGTAATGACCTTGAGGGTCATCGATAAATTCAGCAGCATCAGCTTTTGCCTGGGCCAGCAATCGCGATTCCTCTAGCTTCCTTGCTGCTGGGCTAGACATTGATTTGTCGCCAATCTTGATCGCTTCATTCATCGTCCTGCCGGACAGCAACGCTTTTTCCACTTCATCGCCTGCTAAATCCTCGGCTGATGCGGGACTCCAGCCGTGAATTAGTTTCTGATCTTGGTTGTGCTTGGCCTGTCGTCTAGCGATTGCTTCAGGGTTTTCCATCTTTAGCGGCTTGCCAGCCATGCCTTCGATCATAACCTGGCGCTTGAGATCGGCTTCTATTTCTTGCGGCCGTAGCCCCGCTTCTGCTGCTTGACCTTCTGGGGCAACTTTTTGCCCTTCGATGACTGGTCGAACTCCGCCACTGTCTTTGGCGAGATTTTTCCCTGCTGCTGGAGGGAGTGGAACTTCGCTTGTTGGGCGCGGCTCTTGTATGGCACGGGATGCTCCTTTCGGTTGAAGATGTTCACCGAGACCTTCGATGATTGCTTCTTGTTCTGCTGAGAGAGGCGCGTCGGGGTCGAATGTTGTGCGGTTGGTTTCCAATGTGTCGGCGATCAATCCCTTGCCGCCACGGGCTTTTTTTAGGGCGGCAAGTTCATCGACCCGCTTGGCGACGTCGGCGATGATCGGGTTGTCCAGCCCGCCTTTGAAGTAGCTGTTGATCTTCTCGTAATAGGCGTCGAGCGTCTTGTATTTGTCCTTGTGGAGCTTGCCGCTTTCTTTCAAGTCGCGAATGTACTCGTCGCCGCGGAGCATCGCCACGCGGACGTTATTCCACATGATCTCATCGGCTTCATCTTTTGTCGTGTCCGCGGCAATATCGCGCCAACGGCCAGCGGGCCGGGATTTCTTTGCTTGGCGAGTTAGGCCAGCCGTTCCTTCTTCGCCGCCGATCTTCATGTCAGGAACGACTTCTTCAGGACCTAAATCTGTTGTCCGCTGCGCCGCCCGCTCCATCGAAGCTTGATCCAACGCCTCTTCGATCAGTCGTTGCTTTTGTGCCTTCGCGAGATTGGTGTCGCCTTTTAGTTTTCGCAGCGCCTCCCAGCCAGGCTCGGCGAACAACGTACCGTGCGCGCCTTCGCGTGCCGTCTCAAGAATTCCCCCGTGCAGCCGTGACGCCACCTTGCGGGCCATCGCGTTGACCTTTGGGATTTTCGGCAGCGCTGGAAGATTCGCCAAATTCTCAGCGAAATCATAGACCGCGCCAACCGCCTTGCCTGCGCGCCCTTCGGCCCCAAGGTTAGGATCAAGAGCTTCGCCAGCTTTCTTCATAGCCCGCTCAGCGCTCAACTCGCTGGACAGTGGCCCGACTTCTGGCGGCGACCACGGCAAATGGAATCGCGCCGTTCGCATCGCCGCTTCGCCAGCTTCTTTGTCGCCAAGCAATCCCTTCGCGCCGCCGACGACGCCAGCAACCGGCTCCATCACGGTCTGCACGGCCGTCATGGCGTCAGAAGGAACTTGCTTTTCGATGTAGCTGCTGACGGGATGCGGAGCGTTTGGCTTATCGCCGCTTTCGGCAGCCATTTGGAGCTGACGCAACAAGCTTTTGTCGATTGGGGCAGATGGTGGCCGCGCTGGTGGCGTGACTTGGTTCTCGCGCACAAACCGATCGAATTGCTCGAACCGCCGCGCGTTGGGATCTGGCTGGCCTGCCGTGTCCGGCCTGCTGCCAATGCCGGCCGTCGACGGCGTGTACTGATCGACCGGCAATTCGCCGTGCGCCCCAGCCATCGAACGGTTGACGGGCTGCTCGGGCGGCAGGATCTGGCTGACGTTGAAGACCTGGCTGGTCGCTTGGCGGAACTGCTCTGCCTGCGCTTCGCGCCGCCGTCGCTGATCGTCTTCGCGCCATCCCACGGACTACCTCAAGAACATGTCGTACAGGAGGTTGTTGTACATGTAGTTGTTGTTCCCGCCGCCCCCCCCGCCATAACTGCCGCCGCCAGAAGAGCTGCTGTTCTGCCAGCTCTCGCGCTGGTCCTGGCCGAGCAGCGACTGGATGATCTGCGCCACCGTGCGCTGCTGGTCCACGTCCTGGCCGCGCTGCGCGATGCGCTGGGCGTTCACGTCGAGCCCGCCCTGGTTGATCTGCGAGGCGAGCGCCGTGTCCTGCCCGCGCTGCGTCACGCCCTGGCCGAGCAGTTCAAGGATCGCGTTGTTGAGTTGGCCCTGCTGGGAAACGTCCTGGCCGCGCTGGCCTATTTGCTTTCCGAAGATGTCGAGGCTTCGCTCGTCGCCGTAGCGGGCGGCGTTTTCATAAGCTTGGCGGATGTTGCTGGCTTGCTGGCCGAGAGTCTCCGAGGTGGCAAGATCGCCAAGCCGTGCTGAAGCGCCTCCTTCTCCCATCCCTCTAGCTCCGAGAGACCCGGCAATGTCGGCGTGTCGTCTTTTGAGACCTTGCGCGAGGAGCGCGTTCGCTTCATTGGCCGCCTCCAGTGCTTGCTGTTTGCCGTACTGTTGATCCGGGGCCTGCTCGCGCGCGATCATCTCATTGAACGGCAAGCCGCCGTTCTGCTCGCGCGCCAATAGATCCGTGAACTTCAATCCTTGCACGTCCTCACGCGCCAGCGACGGCGCGAATTCTTTCGCCTGTGCCGGGTCGAACGTGTGGACCGGTTTGGCGTATGAGTAGGCGCTGCTCGACGACGAGCTTGGCGGGCCACCTTCGCCAGTCGGCCGAACTGGGGTTGTGGGGATCACAGGCCCAACGGGATTCTGTTGCGTTGGGGTTGCAGGCTTGGTCGGCTCCACGCCGCCCTGCGCGTTTTTTTCACCAGGAATGTATCCGGGTTCGTCAGGAGTCAACGGACGCCACGGGTCTATGATCGGGTCCCACGGCTGCCCGCCTGGTGCGCCGTTGGTGTCGAGCGGGTCCCACGGGTCGTTGACTGGCGCGTTTGGGTTCGTTGTGCTACCAGGCCCGCCGCCCCAACCCCAGCCTTGCGCGCTTGATCCGGGCGGCAAATAACCACCACCAGGCGGCAAGCTGCCAGTCGGCCCCATCGGCACGCCGCCGCCACGCGGACCAATGATCGGCCCGCCGCCCTGATAGGTCGGCGGCTGCCCGCCTCCACTCACAGGTTGTTGCTCTGGCCCGCGCCGATCTTCCGTTTCCCACGATTCAGGCTGGTACTCGCCGACTGTTTGGTTCCACCAGTCGTCGTAGTTCCCGAAATCAAATCCGCCGCTATCAGAAACACCTGGGTCGCCATACATGGTCGGCTCGCCATACGCGCCAACCTGGGTCGGCGTCGGCGGAATTGCCGTTGTGCCAGGACCGGCAGGCGGAGGCGGTTGTCTTGTGAATCCAGGCCCACCAACGCCGATTGCTCCACCAGAAGGCCCAACTGTGCCAGCGCTTGGATTCGGTCGCGGCGGCATCGTTCCACCGCCTGGAGGCCACGCGCCGCCCGGCGTCCCCAATAATTGCAGACCGCCCGTTTGCGGCGGCGCGATCGGGTTCGCGTACGTCACCGCGCCGCTCGTGGATGGCGGCCGTGCGTTGATCGCGTCGGCCACCGGCTTGCGAACTCGACCACCGACAATTGCGCCAGCCATGTCGCCCTCCTATCTGATCGGCCTAATCGGCCCGCGAAACTTCGGCCGCCAACCAGTGCCGTACAACTGTTGAGATCCAGTCATCCCACCACCAGGTGCTTGTCCGCCGCCGCCAAAAATCGGCCCGCCGATCCGCGGCTTGCCGGGAAGCCCTCTCGCCGGCATACCGCCACCAAGAGGCGTCGTGCCAGGCCCCTGCGGCGCGAACAGCATGTCCGTCCCAAACCGCCCGCCGCCGAATCCAACTTCCGTGCCGTCCAGTCCGCCACCCATCGGTGGAGCAACCATCGCCGGCGGAGCCAACTGCAAGCCCCCAGGCCCGTCCGGAGCAACAGGCATTTGTGAACCCATCCCGCCCATCGGCGGGGCCAC
>ERZ1292623.5115-Hain-H51-01um-R1-5115-length-10539-cov-6_pt1 | contig 10539 bp, 13 predicted proteins | sample MGYA00564398_ERZ1292623 | MGnify/ENA primary metagenome ERZ1292623 (study PRJEB36523, sample SAMEA6512633) | groundwater metagenome | collected 2019-01-07 | study: AquaDiva: Metagenomics assemblies of 32 groundwater samples
TATTTCCTCAATTTGTCGTTGACTTATTAGGGAAAGACTTATGTCTTTCACTATAATCAAATATGCAAAACCTTCTTAAATAAACTCTTCTTAATAATTAAATGAAATCCTTAATTGATTTAAAATCAGTTTTTAAGTATTACAAGATGGGAGAATCCATCGTTAAAGCAGTTGATGGAATAGACATAAAAATAAACCAAGGAGATTTCGTTGCAATTATGGGTCCTTCTGGCTCTGGAAAATCAACAACAATGAATCTTGTCGGCTCTTTGGATTTGGCAACAAAAGGAGATATTTATCTTGATGGAAAAAATATAGAGCATCTTGAAGAATCTGATTTAGCGCAAATCAGAGGCAAGAAAATAGGTTTTATTTTTCAGCAATTCAATCTAATTCCCAATTTGACTGCAAAAGAAAATATTATGCTTCCAATGCTTTTTCAAGGTGTTGATGAGTTTGACAGAGAAATAAGAGCAGAAGAACTTTTAAAATTGGTAAAATTAGAAGACAGAAAAGATCATTATCCAAATCAATTATCAGGAGGACAACAGCAAAGAGTTGCAATTGCAAGAGCACTTGCAAATAATCCTGATGTGATTCTCGCAGATGAACCAACAGGAAATCTTGATACAGCAACAGGAGAAATGGTGATGTCTTTTCTTGAAGAGTTAAACAAAAAAGGAAAAACAATCATAATGGTCACTCATGATCCAAATCTGGCAAAAGAACATGCAAGAACAATATACTGGATGAAAGACGGAAAAGTATCAAAAACAACATTTGGTAAAAAATATTCAAAAAATAAAAAAATCCCCATCTCTAAGAGAAGGAGATAGAAATGATAAAAGATAATGTTCTTTTAGCTTTAAAAAATATCAGGAATCGCGGACTTCGTTCATGGCTCACAATGCTTGGTATTTTTATAGGCATAGCAGCAGTTGTTTCTCTAATTTCTCTCGGTTCTGGATTACAATCAGCAATAACAGGCCAATTCTCGTCAATAGATCCTGATAAGTTAACAATAACAAATGCAGAAACAGGATTTGGTCCTCCAGGCTCAACAGCAATAAAAAAATTAAATTCTCATGATTTTGATTTAATAGAAAGTGTAAATGGAGTTGATCTTGTAATTCAAAGAATAATAAGAGTTGTTGAAGTTAATTACAACGATATTTCAAAATTCAAATATATTGCAAATCTCCCAGAAGATGAAGAGCAAATAAAAGTTATTTACGATACTTTAAATGTTAAAATTATTGAAGGAAGATTATTAACAAAAAATGACAGAAGAAAAGTTGTTCTTGGAAATGATTTTTTAGACAAGGATGAGTTTGGAAAAGAAGTAAGATTAGGAAAAACAATTAACATTCAAGGCACTGATTTTGAAGTTATAGGTTTCTTAGACAAAGCAGGAACATTCACAATAAATTCTGTTATTTTAATGCCGGATGAAGATATGAGAAAAATTCTCGATATAAAAAAAGACGAATATGATATATTAATCGCACAAGTAAAAGACCAAGACAAACTTCAAGAAGTAAAAGAGCAGATTGAAAAAACCTTTAGAGATGACAGAAACTTAAAGATAGGTGAAGAAGATTTCTCTGTTCAAACTCCAGAGCAAGGAATCCAGACAATTAATACAATCTTAGTGATAATCAATCTTGTTATAGGGGGAATTGCAGCAATTTCTTTATTAGTTGGAGCAATTGGAATTGCAAACACAATGTACACTTCAGTATTAGAAAGAACAAAAGAAATAGGCGTAATAAAAGCAATAGGCGCAAAAAATTCTGATGTCTTGTCTTTGTTTTTAATTGAATCAGCACTTTTAGGTTTAGCAGGAGGAATTATCGGCTCAATTATCGGTCTTTCTTTGGCATTCAGTGTTGCATATATTGTCCAATCAACATTTCCAGGTTTAAATTTCGCAGTAAAAATTTCTTATCCATTAATTTTTCTTTCAATTATCTTTTCATTAATAATCGGAACAATAGCAGGAGCATTTCCAGCAAGACAAGCTTCAAAACTAAAACCAGTTGACGCACTAAGAAAATGAGAAACTTAAAAGATTATTTTAAAATTGCAATAAAAAACTTAAAAAGAAGAAAACTTCGTTCATATTTAACAATCTTAGGAATAATAATCTCAATCTCAATAATTTTTATTTTAATATCTTTGTCAATTGGACTTGAATCAGCAATACAAGAGCAATTTCGTCAATTCGGAACAGATAAATTCTTTATTCATCCTAAAGGCCAATTAGCAGGCCCTGGAACAGGTGGTGCTGTTCAATTAAATCAAAAAGATATAGATGTAATAAAAAAAGTTTCAGGTGTTAAAGATTACACTTATTGGACAGCTACAAGCGCAAAAATAGAATTCAAGGATGAAATAAGATATTCAATGATAGCAGCAGTTCCATTAGAGCATATAGATGTTTATGTTGAAACAGGTTTTGTAACTCCTGACGAAGGCCGATTTATAAAAGATGGAGATTCAAATTCTATATCAATAGGTTATCAATACAAATATAAAAACTTCTTTAAAAGTCCTGTTCAATCTGGAGATAATATAAAAATAAACGGCAAGGATTTCAAAGTTAGAGGGATATTAAAATCAGTTGGAAATCCACAAGATGATAAAATAATTTATATGTCTGATTCTGATTTCAGAGCTCTTTTTCCAGAAATAGGAGAAAGAATAGACCAGATAGCTGTTCAAATAAATGAAGGAGAAGATATTAATCTAATTGCTTCTCAAGTAGAAAAAAAGCTCCGTTCTTCAAGAGATGTTGATGAGAAAACCCAAGATTTTTCAATCCTAACACCAGAAGAATTATTAGCAAGCTTTGGAAATATTCTTAATATTCTCACAGGTTTTCTTTTAGGAGTTGCAGCAATCTCTCTCTTAGTTGGAGCAATAGGAATTGCAAACACAATGTATACTTCTGTTTTGGAACGCACTAGTGAAATAGGTGTTATGAAAGCAGTTGGAGCAAAAAATTCAGACATCTTAACTTTATTCACGATTGAATCAGGTCTTCTTGGTTTTGTTGGAGGTATTCTTGGAATTTTATTAGGAATATCAATAGCGCAGACAATAGAGTTCATTGCGGCTGTTCAATTAGGCGCTTCAATATTTCAAGTTGCTTTTCCTTGGTATTTAATTCTTGGCTCTTTGGCTTTTGCATTTTTTATCGGCTCTGTTTCAGGAATCCTGCCTGCTTACAATGCTTCCAAGATAAAACCTGTTGAAGCGTTGAGATACGAGTGATAATCAAGAAAATATTCTAAAAAAGTTACAATAAATTGAATAAATTAATTTTTATTTTTTAAACGCTCTTCAAGGGTTTAAATCTAATCACCCAGAATGATGCAATTCATGCCTTTTTCTATGTGCATCTCTTTTCTTCTTTTTTCTCCAGAAATACCAAACAAGGATAATGATTAATATTACTATAGAAGCATACCATCCTGTTTTGCTTCCGTTTTTATCCCTCGCTCTATCTGTAAAGTAATCATAATCAAAAACAACACTTTTCTCTAATTGTCTTCTCTCATTAATTCCATCAGTGTATAAAATAATGAGATCAATTTTCCCATTTTTTGGAACAGCTTCAAAACTGAATGTTGTGTCTTCGTTGTTATCCAGATTTCCAACAATATTTCTTGAAGAGCCTTTAACTTGAATATTTTCCTGCTTTGGAATTTCAATTGTTAAGGCTTCAACATCATTTTCCCCAGTATTAAGAATTTCAAATGTTAATGTCTTCGTATTAGAAACATAATCTTTTATAGAAACTTCAAAATTAGTTCTTAAATCTCTAACAGAAACATTAAAGTCTTTTGTAGTGAAAGCTTCAATTCTTGTTCCTTGTGAACTCGCATACTTGACACTTATCGTATTGTCGCCATCTTTAGCATCTTTAGCAACTTTAATTTTATAAGGAGCAATTAAATATGAACTAAAGTCCTTTGCTTGTCCGCCCTGCACATTAATAATATTTGTTTGTCCAGGACTTAAAGAAAAAGGGAATTTTTCTACAACCTCAAAATTTACAGTGCCACAAGCAGGGTTTCCAGTTCCAGTTAATTGAAAAACTATTTTAACCTCTTCTCCAGGAATAGCAGGGTAAGGATCTTGATTCATCATGACAGCATTCAAATTACATGCATCAGCGCTAGCAAATTGAAGACTAAATAAAAAGCCAATTAAGAAAACAATTCCAAAAACAAAATAAATCTCTTTTCTCATAAATTATAAAATCAATTAATCCTTTTAAAACTTCTGTTCACAAACAGAATGTTACTAAGAATACTTCAGCTTTGCTGAAGTTCCCAAGATGTTCATCATCTTGAGGATTCCTATTCTTTAAAACTTCTGTTTGATAGAGACAAAAGAATTAACAGTAAATCAATTAACTTTATTTTTATTTTTTCTCATAAAAAACATAGCAATATTTTCCAATGTTGTGTCTAAAATTCTTTTTTCAGCTTCAAGGCTGTAGAAAGCCATATGAGGAGTTATAATAACATTTTCATAATCAATTAACAAATGATTTTCAATAAGTGTTTTCCAATCATTTATCTTCTCTTTCCTTTTTAAAAATTCTGCTTCTTCGTGTATTTCTTCCTCTCCTTCTAAGACATCTAACCCAGCTCCAGACAAAATTCCTTTATCAAGAGCAAATCTTAAAGCTCCTGTTTCTACAATTTCTCCCCTTGCAGTATTAATAAGTAAAGCTCCTCTCTTAATTTTCTTCACATTTTCTTTGTTAATCAAATGTTTTGTCTCTTTTGTTAATGGTAAATGCACACTGATAATATCGCTATGTTTTAATAAGTAATCTAAAGAAGCATAAACAACCCCAAATTTTCTTTTTAATTCTTTGTCTTCTGTTCTGTCATATCCCAATATTTCCATTCCAAATCCATGAGCTATTTTAACAACATTTTTTCCAATATTTCCAATCCCTAAAACTCCAATCGTTTTTCCTTTTAAGTCAATTCCTTGTAAATTCTCTAATGAAAAATCTTCTTTTTTCACTCTATCAATCGCTTTCCATATTTTTCTTGTTAAATTCAATATTAGTCCAAAAGTATGCTCTGCAACAGTGTTTGCTCCATAAGCGGGAACATTACACACACCTATTCCAAATTCCCTTGCACTCTCAATATCAATATGATCATATCCAGTAGACATTGTAGTGATAAATTTCAGATGTGGCAAATCTCTCATAATTCTTCTGTTTATTTCAATATCAATAAACAAAACCAGTGCTTCACAGTCTTTGATTTTCTTTAAATTTCTATCAGTTAGTCTTAAGTCAAAATAATCAAACCTATTTTTTCCCAAAAAACCAGTTTCTTCAAGTTTTTCTTTTAGATAAAAATATCTCTTTTTACTTTCTTTATCTCTTTTTTCTGCTAAAAATACAATTCTCATTTTTGATTAAAATTTACCTCTTTTCAATGCTTCTAAGCCAGGAAGCTTTTTCCCAGCAATATAATATATCAAAGCCCCTCCGCTTAAACTAATATATCCTAACTTTTTTTCATTTATATTCATTTCTCTCGCAACTTTAGATGAATGCCCTCCAGCAACAACGCAAAATGCCTTGCTCTGCTTCATTGCTTTTAACAATTTCTTTGTTCCAAGACAAAATCCTTTATAAGCACAATCTCCAGGAGTTCCTTTAAAAAATATGAATTTTGCTTTTTTAATTTCTTTTTCATAATTTTTTATAGTCTGCTTTCCAATATCTAAAGCTCTAGAATTAATTGGCAACTGTTCTAAGCTTTTTTCAACTCTTTTTTCATTGACAAGAAATCCATAATCTTTAGGCGTCTTAATATGTTTAATTTCCCTCTTAATCATTCTTCCAAATTTTTTTATTTCCTCCCTTCTTTTCACATTTTCCAATCCAAATCTGTTTCCTTCAACAATATTGCACAAAATTCCAAAAACACCCGTGGCTAATATCTTTTTTGCCTTAATTAACAACATTAAATCCTCAGGTTTATTCCCTCCAAGAACATATAAACAATCTTTTTTCTTTATCTTTCCAATATTTTTTAATTCTTTTTCAAAAGTTCTTCCAATTCCACTACTGAAATGCTTTGGAATTTCCGTAATTGAAGTCTGTCTTCTATGACTTACAGAAAAAGCATCATTAATATAAATATCAATTTCAGAGTTTCTAAAAAAATCAATAATTCTCTTTCCTTTTTTAATATTTATTTCTCCATCTAATTTTCTAACATTATCTAACAACAGGGCTTCTCCATCTCTCAATATCTGTATCTCTCTTTCAGCTTTCTTTCCAATTATATCATTTACAAATTTTATTTTACAATATTTATTCAACAATATCTCATGTTGCTTTAAAGAAGTAAAATCGCTTTCCCCTTTTCTGCCTTGATGAGCTATAACAATTACTTTCCCGCCTTTTTTTTGTATTTCTTTTATCGTTTCTGCACTTTGTTTTATCCTATCATTATTTTCAGGTTTTTCATTCTTAATAGGAGAATTAATATCAACTCTAACTAGAACTCTCTTTCCTTTAAACTTAAAATCATCTAAAGTCTTTATGCCTTTAAGCATTTTTATCAACTTCCTTAAGATATTTTGTTATTTTAGACCTCTCAAAATCTTCTTTTTTAAGTAAAACATACTTGCCAACTGATTTAACTAGTTCATTACTCCTAGAAAAATTAGTATCTCTTTTCTTTTCATAATAGGTATATAAAATAGTTTTCACCCCAAATTCTTTTAAATTCTCAATTGCTGGAACAAAGTCGCTATCAGAGGAAACTATAATTATATTTTTGATATCCTTATGTCTTAGGGGAATATTCATTAAGTCAATTATGGCTAAGGAGTCGACTGCTTTTTGCTTATAAATAAACTTGCCATCAATTTTCAATCTCTGACATCTGCCTTCTCTGATAGTTATTTTATTGTTCTTGATCAATTTTGATATGAATTTATCATATCCTTTTTTTCTCTTTTCTTCTTCACTCGTAGGCTTGTCACTTTGGAAGGGAGGCGCATTATAATAAAATATGTGTTTACACTCCAGTCTCTCTTTTTCAGAAATCACTTCAGAAAACTTAATTCTATCAAATCTTATATAATCTCCCCTACCCAAATGTCTACTCAATTTGGAGAGAAATCCATCATCAAGAAAAACTATCGTTTTATCCATCAAAACACCTCCAAAATTCAAGAAATGACTCGTCCGGCGACCCTTTCGGATCACCGGGGAGCATATTAACAAAACCACTTCTTCTTAATTTATAAACTTTCCTATCTACCGACCTACATTCTTCCCAATCTATCATAAATATCCCTCCAAAACATATCCATTAATTATATTTTTCCTGAGTTTCATATTAATTTTATCTAATGAATCATAAAATATAATTTCTATCTCTCTTCCAATGTCCTTTTCAACATTTTTCAGATATATATTTTTCTTTCTTACTCCGAGAATTGCTATATCAACATCTGAATCCTTCTTTGTCTCAAGCTTAGACAATGAACCAAACAAAACAATAGCTTCTGGAGATAACTCTCTAACTTTCTCAATTACCTTTTCCAATCTTTCTCTCCAGTAAATTCCAGATAAATCTCTTAAAATCTTGCTTTCTCTGTTAACTCTAAAGAGTAAATATCTTCTTTCTTTCCTAACTTTCAATAATCCTTCTCTCTCTAAATCTTTCAATAACTTGGAAGCAGTAGGAGCACTCATCTTCATTTCTCTTGCATATTCTCTAACTCCAAATTCTGAATAGCAATCTTCAAAAAAGAGAGATAAGTTGTCAATTATCTCTAACATATGTTAAATAATAATTACATATGTTTATAAATCTTTCCATCATCCAAAATAATAAAATCTCATTAATCAACTCATTATTCTATTCACTTACTCCACTTTTTTAATATAGAAAGAACATCAACAACTCTATTTGAATAACCATATTCATTATCATACCAAACCAAAACCTTTGCAAGATTACCTTCTTTCTGTGTTGATAAAGCATCTATAATTCCACTCTCACTTGTTCCAATGACATCCGAAGAAACAATTTCATCTTCAGTATATCCTAAAATTCCTTTTAATTTTCCTTTACTTTGTCTTTCAAATTCTCTATTAATTTCTTTAATAGTAAAAATTTTTTTTAATTCAGCTGTCAAATCAACTAAACTTCCATTAGCAATAGGAACTCTAATTGCAAACCCATTTATCTTCCCAGTCAATTTTGGATATGCCAAACAAACAGCATCTGTTGCTCCAGAAGTTGTTGGAATCATATTTAATCCAGCAGCTCTTCCTCTTCTTCTCTTTTTATTGCTTGAATCAACCAAGCTCTGACTACTCGTATAAGAATGTATTGTTGTCATTAATGATTCCTTTATACCAAATTTTTCGTCCAGGACTTTAAGCACCGGAGCCAAGGCATTCGTAGTACAAGAAGCAACACTAATTATTTTCACATCTTTTTTCAAAGCAGAATCATTAACTCCAGGTACAAGTGTTAAGTCGGCATCATCACTTGGAGCTGTTACTAAAACTCTTTTCGCCCCAGAAGCAACATGTTTCATAGCTTCTTTTCTTTCTCTAAAAACTCCTGTTGCCTCAATAACAACATCAATTTTCAACTCAGCCCAAGGCAAGTTTAAAGGATCACTTTCAGAAATAACTTTAATACCTTTTCCGTTAACAATTAACTCATTTTTCTTTGCTTTTATTGTTCCATTAAATCTTCCATAAATACTATCATACTTCAACATATATTGAGCATCTTCAACTCCATGTAAATCATTAATCGCAACAACATTTATTCCTCTAAGCAAACATATTTTAAAAACAGCTTTCCCAATTCTTCCAAAACCATTTATTGCTATTCGCATTTTTTGCCTCTTTCTTTTATCCTACAAACAAAGAAACTTAAATTATAAATCTTCCTAATATCAAAGCATCAAAGAATTAATAAAAATTAATCCAGTAATTAAAGCAGAAATCAAACAATAAAAGCAATATTTTCTCAAGATTTTAGATTGAACAAAAACTCAAGGAGTTAAATCTCTTGATATTTTAGGACTTTCCAGGTTCGACGTCGGCTGGGGCTTGGGCTTGTGCTTCGGCGGCGACCTGGCTTACTCCGATGACGATGGTCGGGTGGTTCTGGTTAGTGGCGAAGCCACTACGCAAAAAGCAAAAGAATAAAAATCTTTCCATCTTCTCTCATACAACCAAAAGTATTAAAAATCTATTCTTCTTGCCTTACCGATGGAATTAAATGTTATATTAGAAAAACAAGAAGACGGAGGATATACAATCTATATTCCTTCATTGCCTGGCTGCGTCTCTCAAGGAGAAACTCAGGAGGAAGCCCTTAAAAATATCAAAGAAGCAGCAGAGCTTTATTTAGAGGCAGATGAAAACGAATTAATCATCTTTAAACAAAAAGGTGCAATTCAAAACAAGATTTCACTATGAAATTGCCACAGATTTCTGGCATAGAGTTAATTAAGATATTAAGGCACCATGGTTTTGTTGTCACAAGACAAAAAGGTTCTCACATAAGATTAGAGAAAAACACCCCAATAGAAACAATAAAGTTAACAGTCCCAAATCACAAAAATTTAAAAAAAGGCACGCTCCATCAAATCTTAAAAACAGCAGGACTAAAATTAGAAGATATGGTTAAGTAATCACCCAACAATTATTTCTCCACCCTTTCCTGTATCTAAATGGTCATGATATCCCCATGTTCCAACTTCATTAAATGTAAAAGTAAATCTTTCGCCTCGCTTTACGCTTTCACAAGCATCAAATAAACCTTCTTTATCTCCAATAAAGCATTTGCTCAGTCCACTTTTAGGATACAAGGTATGTGTTGGATGATTATTACTTGCAGGCCATCTATTACTGTTATCAATTGCTTTGAACTGAACTATATCTCCAGAATTTATTTTCAATTCACTTGGGGAAAATCCATTTGCCGACATCTCAATAACATGAGTTTTAACCTCATTATTAGAATCCTCATTAACAATCATTTCGTCAACATTTTCATTTCCAGGAGCAGGAACCCTTTGAACATTATCTAATGATTCTTCCAAATCAACATTTTCATTATTCCCTGAAAAAGCAAATATCCCAATTGCTATCAAGACAATAACAACAATTCCAACCAACAATCCTTTCCCCATACCTCCTAATAGAAAAATGGTTTTATAAATTCTTTGATAACCCCTAAGATTGTTGAAATATACAGTTTATTGTTTAGTATTAAAAGGAAACGGCAAAATAATATCACAGCCATTGCCCCCATTGCAAAAAAAAGATTATATGAGTCCTTTAGTTGCTTTAAGATAAAATCAAATCCTGCTTCTTCTCAATAAATTAGCATTAGTTACAACAGTTATACTAGATAAAGCCATTGCAATCTCTGCAATAACAGGATGCAATAATCCTGCAACAGCTAATGGAATAGCAATAACATTATAAGCAAATGCCCAAAATAA
>ERZ1292623.5116-Hain-H51-01um-R1-5116-length-10538-cov-10_pt1 | contig 10538 bp, 14 predicted proteins | sample MGYA00564398_ERZ1292623 | MGnify/ENA primary metagenome ERZ1292623 (study PRJEB36523, sample SAMEA6512633) | groundwater metagenome | collected 2019-01-07 | study: AquaDiva: Metagenomics assemblies of 32 groundwater samples
GGAATGAAAGTTCCAGTTGATTTAGATATTGATACTGGTACAAAACAATTTACAATTTCAATAAAATCTCCTCCTGTTCCAGAATTGCTAAAAAAAGAAGCTGGAATTGAAAAGGGTACGGGAGAACATAAAAAAATACAAGTTGCTAATATTGCTGTAGAACAAGTAATTAAAGTTGCTAAAACAAAACTTCCAGATATGTTAGAAAAAAATCTAAAAGCAGCTGTTAAAACAGTTGTAGGAAGTTGTGTTAGTTTAGGAATAATGATTGAAAACAAACTTGCCGTAGAATTTGCTCAAGAAATCACTGAGGGTAAATATGATAAAGAAATCAAAGCAGAAAAAATAGAAATATCTTCAGAAAAGAAAAAAGAATTAGAAGAATTTTTCACTCAATTACATAAGAAACAAGAAGCTAAATTACAACAGGAAAAGGCTGAACAAGAAGCTGCTAAGGCACAAAAAGAAGCAGCAGTTACTATTACTGCACCAACTGCTGCAGTTGCTAGTGTTGGAAAAACAGAAGCTCCTGCTAAGACAGCTAAACCAGCTGCTAAACCTTCGCCAAAGAAATAAGTGGATAAATTAACAACTTTTATAAATTCATTTAATCCCCTTTTATAATGGGGTCGTAGTATAGCCTGGTTAGTATCCGAGGTTTGGGACTTCGTGACCCCGGTTCAAATCCGGGCGACCCCATTTTACATTCAAAATAAGAATTAATCAAAAACAAAATAAAAATGGCAAGAACAAAAAAAGTAAAAGCATCAGGAAGACATGGCACAGGATATGGAACTAATGTTAGACGTAAATTTATCGCTGTTGAATCAAAACAAAGGCAAAAACAAAAATGCCCTTTCTGTAATAATCTTACAGCTAAAAGAAAATCTGCAGGTATATGGGTTTGTAAAAAATGTAACAAAACTTTTTCAGGAGGAGCTTATTATTTGGATTGAATAAAAAAGTTTATGCAGTAAACTTTAAATAAACTCTAAATATTTATTATAACATGAAATACATAAATAAAATAAAGCATTATCAAAGGAAGATGATGCTTACACTATCAAAGGGAAAGATAGTGCTAAGAAAACCGTAGGTTGTCTCACAATGGCAGACTATAAATGTTTCAAATGCGGAAAATTAATTTCTTCTAAGAAGTTAGATAAAAGATTCACTTGCCCTCATTGTAATTCTAGAATTTTTTACAAACCTAGAAGAGCAATTGTTAAAATAAAAGCAGAATAAGACAATGGAAATGGATAAAGAGGCTGCCGAGAAATTACAAGAGTTGCAAATTCTAGAGGGAACATTTCAAAATTTATTAATGCAAAAACAGAATTTTCAGTTAGAATTAAATGAAGTTAAAACTGCTCTTGAAGAAATAGATAAATCTAAAGGAGATATATATAAAATAATTGGGCAGATAATGTTAAAAGCTGATAAAAATGCTACAAAAAAAGAATTAGAAGAAAAAAAGAAGCTTTTAGACTTGAGAACAAGAGCTTTGGAAAAACAAGAGTTATCTTTAAGGGAAAATGTTGAAAGATTAAGAGGAGATATTGTCAATAAAATAAAGTAACTTAAAAGTAATTGTACTAACACAGAAATCTTTATAAACTAGCCAATTTTATTCAATTCATGGTGTTTGATAAATTAAAAAAGAGTTTTGCCCTCGGTTCTCAAGGTGCAGAAGACTATGTTGAGATTGATTTAGGACAAGATAAAAAAGAATCAAAAGTAAGTGTTAGACCTTTTGTTTTGAAAAAATTTGAAGATGTTAATGATATATTAAATTCTTTGAGAGAAGGATATACTATTGCTGTAATAGATATTCAAACTCTTAGAAAAAAAGATGTAATAGAGCTTAAAAGAGCTATATCTAAGATAAAGAAAACAACAGAAGCTCTTGAAGGAAACATTACAGGATTTGGAGAAAATATTGTAATTGCAACTCCTGCATTTGCTCAGATATATCTTCCAGGAATGCAGCAAGCTGGAGCTAATCCACAAAATACAGCTCAAGAAGGATCTAAACCTAAGTTTGAGTCTTACTAATTTTTAATACAATTTCTTGAATAAAACTTGTGCATTTAAAGGAAATTTCAAAAATTATTGGTTCTATTAAAAAACCTTGGTTCTATAAAAGGAAAGTTCAAAAGAAAACCTTGGTTCTATAAAAGGAAAGTTCAAAAGAAAACCTTGGTTGTCTTTTATTGTCCTATTATATATAAGAGATTGCAAAACAGTTTTTTTAATGTTTAACATATTTCATTTTACTTCAAACTAGCTATAGAAAAAACTGTTTTTAGTGCAACTATGATTGTGGCAGGAACAAACATTGTAAGCAAAGCATTAAGTATTGTTATAATTAAAAGCCCAATATCTCCAATTAGTATTAATCTTTCTTGACCCATTGCACTTACTATTACTAAAGATACAGTAGCTAAAAGAAAAGTCATTGCTTCTTTAGAGTCATTGCTCACACTTATAGCTCCTATTAACAACCCTATTAGAGCAAGAACTGCATATATCCATCCAATCCATGAAACAAGTATAAATCTCTGAAATATCCCAAAGACTACAGCAATTATAACTCCAAACAAAACAGCATAAGCCCCAACCAGATTTTCTCTAGATTTCATTTGTTATCTTAGTAAAACAAATGTTATAAATTTTGCTTTTCCTAAAAAATGAACTTGTTTTTGTGTCAAATTTATAAAAATGTAAAAATTTGAAAAATTTTAAAGAACTATAAAAAATACCCTTTATCGTCGTAAAAATCATTATTTTTAATCAAATAAATTTGAATAAATCGAAACATTTATAAACCAGTGTAACTCGAAAATTACAACAAAATGAAATCAACATTATACACATTAAGTGTTTTTGCAATGCTTTTGTTAGCACTTGGACTTGTAAGTGCATCTTTAACTGTTTCACCAAGTAATATTAATTTACAAAGAGGAAGTGATAATTCTACTTTTAGTGTAACTAACACAATAAATTCTAGTGTTAATGTTTTATTTTCACAATTATCAATAACTGATGAAAAAAGTAATGTTATATTATTTAATGTAAATGGAAATAACACTTTATCAGCATTGGGAACTAATTCATTTGCTCTTTTACCAGCAACACCTATTGATTATAGTACTTCAAATTTTAACTTAGCTAAAACATACCCAGGACAATTCACAGTTTCAGATTCTTTAAACCCAAATGTTAACCAAACAATAAGCGTTGTTCTAAAAAGCGATTATTGTAAAGCAGGAAATAAAGGAGATTTAAGTTTAGATATTAATTATAATAACAAGGGAATATGGGGCAAAGATGATGAATGGTACCCATTAGAAGAAATAGAAGTTGTAGTAGATGTTGATAACATTGGAGATGAAGATTTACAAGATGTTGTTCTTGATTGGGGATTATACAATAAAAGAACAGGTAAATTTATAGTTGATGACAATGAAAAATCAGTTGATATAGACTCAGATGATACTGAAATATTTACATTTACTTTCCAAGTTGATCCAAATGATTTAAATGATAAAGATTCAGAAAGTGATTTTGTATTTTTCATAAAAGCTTATAGTAAAGATTCTGGTGAAAATGTTCAATGCCAGTCTCAAAAAGATGATGTTAAAATAGTTAAGGACAAACATTTTGTTGTTCTTGATAACATACAAGTTCCAGAAACTGCACAATGTGGGCAAAATGTAGATCTTACAGCTGATATATGGAATATTGGAGACAATGATGAAGATGATGTTTATGTTACTTTAGTAAGCACTGAATTAGGAGTTAATAAAAGAGTTGATGTAGGAAGTCTTAATGTTTTAGATAATTCAGATTTAACATTTAATTTTCAAATACCGAGTGATAAGAAAGATGGTTCTTATAGACTTGCACTAAGTGTATTTGATGACAATGACGATGTATTTCAAAATGATAATGATGATGAAGCTAGATTTAACCAGCTTTTAACAGTTTCAGGATGCACTCCAACTAATAGAGTATCAATAACTGCACTATTAGATTCAGATGCAATTGCTGGAGAAGAAATGGTAGTTAAAGTAACTTTAACTAATACTGGTTCTGCTAAAGCAGATTATAAAGTAAGTGCTAATGGTTATGATTCATGGGCAACATTAAAATCAATCAGCCCAGATTCACTTTCTTTAGATGCAGGAAGAAATGGAGATGTTTTCATAAAACTTACTCCTAATGATGATGTATCTGGAAGCAAAGAATTTACAATACAAGTAGTTTCTAATGGTGTTGTAAATACTCAAGAGATAAGTGTTCCAATCGAAGCTGTTAGCACAGATACAAGCGAAGATGGAAAAACTAGTGGAATAACTGGTTTATCAATATCAAAGCTATTTGGTGAAAGCGGAAACTGGTTTATATGGGTTATTGCATTAATTAATGTAGTATTAATTGTGCTTATAATTGTAGTTGCTGTTAAGTTAGCACGAAGATAAATTTATTTTTAATAAAATGAAATCACAAAGAGAAGAAACTGAAAATAAAATTGGAATATTAACTTGTACTACCGAAGTATATATTGCTTCACAAGAGAAGAAACCATCAGATTATATATTTGGAGGAGTTATTCATCCTGATATAAAAGATAAAGATGATTATGATGAGATGATGCAAAGAGTTATCAAACTCGGGGTAGAAGTAATCACTGATCTAAGACCTTGTGATGGTGGGGGATTTTATGCTACAATGCTAATACCAAAAAGCCATGTATTGGGATAACTAATCTTCTTATAAATTATAAAAAATGATAATACAAACAAGAGAAGAATTTGAAAAAGAACAAGAAGATTTTAATAAATATGTTAGGGAACACTTTTGCACCGATAAGAGTATACTACTTCGCGAAGGATTACTTGGAGTTTATAACCTTGCTGCAGGAGCTCTAGGTCTTGGAGCTATTTCGGGTGGGATTGCTTTGGCATCTGAATATTTGAGTCATTAAATGTAAAAGAAGTAGAAGATTAGGTTAAGGTTATTTATTTAAATCATATTATTCTTTATTATTTATGCCTAGAAAAGATTTGAGTAAGAATAAAAATGGTGAATATGTTTACTTTATTTTTCTTAGATATGTTATAATATTAGTTATAGGACTGGGAAATCTTTTTGTGTTTTATTTTATATTTACTCCACCAACATTATACCTTTCTTATTATATTTTGAAATTGTTTTTTGATGTTAGCCTTAGTGGAATTATTATTTCTCTAGGAGAAAAGGGAGTAGAAATAGTAAAGGCATGCGTTGCAGGAGCTGCTTATTATCTGCTTTTCATGTTAAATCTTGGGATAGCTATGAATTGGAAGAAAAGAATTCTCTCAATTACTTATTCATTTTTAGTATTATTCTTTCTAAATGTTGTTAGAATAGTAATTTTATCTTCGCTGTTTTTTACAAATTCTTCAGCTTTTGATATAACTCACAAATTAACATGGTATGGTCTTAGTATAGTATTTGTAGTATTAATATGGTTTTCATCTGTACATATATTTAAAATAAAGCAAATACCTTTTTATGACGATGTTAAATATTTGTATAATATTGTAAAGAAAAGTAAAAGGTGAAATGTTATGAAAGGTAAAAAAAGATTAGAACAGATTAAAAGAGGTTTAGAAAAAACCCTAAGTGGAATGAAATCTGGAGAAGAGGGAAAATATGAAATTAGATACGAACCTATAACTGAATACAATCACGATGCTATTGGAGCAAGAGTTTATGTTACCAACAGAGATTCTCCAGCTTATCAGTTTTTATTAGTAGATAAATCTAATCCAAATGCAAGTTATCCAGTTATGCATGTTTTCTGGTCAGATATAGTAAGACCAATACCTGAACATATGGAAAAGTATTTTTATGGTTCTGCGACTGAACCAAATTTAAGAAAAGCAATAGATAGCTTAACAAAAAATAAAGTTCAGGCAGAAAGAAAAAGAAGAGTTGAGCATTTAGAAGAAACTCTTTTACTTATTTTAATCTTGTCAGGTTTATTTTTTTTATCTTTTAACATAACAGGTAAAACAATAGCAGATTTATCAACTAAAACGTCATCTTTTTTTGGAGCAGGTTTGCTAATTGTTGGTTTGGTTGCTGGTTTCTTTTGGTTTAAAGGAAGAAAGAGATAAAATTTTAATTAAAATAAATAAGATAATAAGTAAGGAAAAGTATTGCTATTTAATATTTACTTTACTCATAAAAGATTTACTTCAATTATATCTTAGCTCCAGTAAATCTTGCCAAAATATACACTTCTAATTGTTCAATTACTTCTTCCTCTTCGCAATTACTGACTTTTAGATAATAGCAGTTTTTGTTAGTAGTGTCTTGAAATATTCCAGATTCATCTCCTGTAGTAAGTATTAAAACTGTATTGTTAAGTTTATTAGTGCAGTCTACCATAGGTTTTTGATACTGAATAGCTAAATCATTACTTGTTACACTGCTTATAAGAGGAAAGCCCATTGCATACATAAATCTTGAAAAATCCACTATAGGTAAAAGGTCTTTACACTCATTTATTCCAGAATCAAAATCTAATGAAAAATATACAGGTTTATTTTTTATAAAGTTCAAGTCTCCTTGCATAGGTATTTTCAACTCCCTTGGATCATTTCTTAAATTAAGCCTATATTCTATTGGCAAACCATTTTGATTAAAACCAGTTATAACAGTACTATAAAGAGTTATACTTCCAACTTTAGTATTTTCAAATGTAACACCAGCATAATCAAATTTTTTAGAAGCATTAGAAACCCAGAAAAAAACAAGTATTAACACAACTATAAAAACCATTATACCAATAATCCATTTTAGCTGTGATTCTTGAAAAGAGCTTATTTCTTCTTTTTTCTCATTTTCCTTCGTTTTGGAAACCTTTGAGCCATTAGGCTCGGTTCCTTGAACCTTTAGGTTCGGTTCCTTTTCAGAACCTTTTCGGAACCCTTCTAAAGGTTTATCGTTAGTTTTGGAAACCTTTTCTAAAGGTTCATTTGGGAACCTTCTTTTTAAAGGTTCATTTTTCAGCTCTTTTTTATTTTTTCCCATTTTATTACTGAACTCCTAAAGCTTTAAAAATTAATCTATTCCCTACTATAATTTCATTTCCAGGAGAATAATTAATGTATATACAGTTATCATTCCTTTTTATAGATGTTTCATTAGATTCTTGGAATACTATTACATTATCATCACAGGTTTTTATTATATTGTCAGAATTAGTACAATTTAATCCCTTTAAACACGCTTCCTGGTATCTAGTTGCATATCTGCCTAAGTTATACACTATTTCATTTAATGAAGTAGCCTCTGGATTAACAAAATATAATGGTTTCCCATTTATTTCACTAATACTTATAAAATCAGATTCAATTTCTTGGGTTTCATCAGGAGTATAACTTGTTTGAAAAGCTTGATTTTGGATTTTAAAATCCCAATAACCATTTTCATTTGCATTAAATTCTATCCCATTATAATTTTTTGTATTTTTCTTACTACTTATTCCAGTTCCACTAAATAAAGCAAATCCTGCAGTGCTAAATACCATTAATACAACAAAAACCAGTGCAATTATCACTTTATTTCTATTCTGCCTTTTCTCAATTTCTGCTTGAGTTTTGATTTTTCTCATTTCTTACAGAGGAAATTGGTGTTTAAAAAGTTAATTTAGATGCACAATGTTTGCGCCGAGCAATCATTAAACTGTGATTATACTTAGGATCATATAAATAAGCTAAGTCAAAGAAACATTTAAATAATCATTATCTTTTAAAAGATAATGATAGTTAATGAAATAACAATGAAGATAATAAAAGAAGCCAAAGATGGAGAAAGCATTCATAGCTTGGCAAATAGGATAGGTTTTGCATATTCTGCAGTTTATAATTGGGTTTTAAATTTAGAAAAATATGGGATTATTAGAATAATAAGAAAGGGTAATAAAAATGTAATAAAAATAAATAAAAACTTGATATATAAAAAATTTATAGAGTTGGAAAGTGCTGTTTCTGTAATAGAAAAAGATAATGAATTTTGGAAATTGGTTAAGAACATTAAATTAAAGATCAGATTTGTAAAAGGAACTGCAATAATTATCTGGACAAAGGGAGGTTTTATAACTGGGGATTTTTATGATAAAATATATTTTTTAGAGGTATTTAAAAAAGATGTTAGCTCTTTAAAGGAAATCTTCAAAGATAAAAATATAGCATATACAGAAGACAAATTAATTGGAAAGAGACCTTTAATATATATAATTCCCAGAAAAAATTTTAAAATAGAAAAAATAGGGGACTTGCCAACAATGCCTTTAAATGAATTAATAAGTTATTGTAAAAATTTATATTTAGATAATGTTTTAGAACAATTAGATTTATTATATAATTTAAATTTGAATAAAAGATATTCTGAAATTTATACGAATATTAGAAAATGAAAGATAGAAATTCAAGAGAAGGTTTGTTAGAAAGAGAAAAAGAAGTCTTAAGATTAATTGAACTTTTCAAAGAAAATAATCTTATATTTATAGTTGTAGGAGGGTATGCTGTTTCAACATACAAAAAGAGATTTTCTATAGATTTAGATATGGTAATTTTAGAAGAAGATCTTTTAAAATTTGAAAAATTACTATTTAAAGAAGGATATTCTCTAAGCTATGAAAAAGATATATCCCTTTTATATGGAGAAAATTTTAAGCGTTTTACGAAAAAAATGAACAATTTGCCTGTAGATGTAGATTTATTAATAAATGGTCTGGTTTCAAGAACAACAGACTCTACATGGAGTTTTGAGAGTATATATAAAAACTCCATTAAGAGAAATTTGGATAATATCAATTTTTTAACTCCAGTCAAAGAATTACTAATTTCTATGAAAATGCATAGTGGCAGGTTGTCTGATACAAGAGACATAGTTGCATTAATGCCCTGTGATAAAAACAAGCTTAAAGAATTTCTCTTAAGAGGAAATTTAGGTAATCTGAAAAATTCAATAAAAAAACAAATTAGCTTTTTAGAAAAGCCGCAATTTGACGACAGTTTTAAAGGGATATTTGGAATTCAGGTATATAATGAAAAAGATGTAGAGTTTGCAAAAGAATTATTTAATGAATTATTGCAGGAAATAAGATAATAAATTAACTATTGTATTTAGCATTTACTTACTTTTTTATTATTTTAGGTTGAGATTAATTAAAATGTATTAAATATCTCCATTAAAGGACATATTTATTTTTTAATAACAAGAAGAAAAGAAAAAATAAAGGAAAAAAAGAAAAATAAAAATTAATTTTCCTTATTAGTTATTACTTATACAACAACAGCTCCGTCTGTAGCAGTTGTTCCCTTGTATTTCTTTCCACTGTCAGTTGCTGGGCTCTTAGTTGTTAAGAACTTTACAGCATTTGTTGTATCAGCTGCGTTGTAACCTGCAACCAAAGTTGCAATCTTACTTGCTGACTGAGGTGAAGCGAATGTTTCTACAAGATATTCTCCGCTACCTACTCCTGTTTTAGTTGTGAAATCAGCTCCACATAATGGAGAACTGTTTCCTAGCAATGTAGCAGCAACTGTATTTATACAGCTTCCACCTAGAACAATTAAGTTCTTCGATGAAACACTAGCTACTTCAGAATCTCTAACAGTAACACTTCCTAAAGAGCCGCCAGATCCTCCTGCGCTTCCACCTGCAGTAATTGCTGCAGAGTTTTCAGCTATGTACAATTTAGCATAAACCTGTTCATCAGGATAGCTAATTGTAGCACTATAAGAATCTGTATCAGACTGGTCTGTTGTAATTATACTACCCCAAAAATCTGAGCTTTTATATATGCTAGTAGCACTTTTCATCTGAATTTCATCAAACTGGGCGTCTCTGCCCCATGTTGTTTCTACATCACTTATTCCAACACTTGCAGAAGTTGTTCCTGCTCCTTCAACGTTAACAATTAAAGCTTCGTAAACTTTTGCAGTGCTGTCATCTTTTTCTTCAAAAAGCACAACTGCAGGATTACTCATTGTAGCGTTTGCAACATTCATAAGTTGAACTACTACTGTTGAATTTTCTCCATTTTTAGTAGCAGTAGGAACTTGTTGTGAGCTAGTTATGTTATAAGTTAATTGTCCTACACTAATATACGCAGATTTGACTGATAGTGCTGAATTAGCACCTGTCATTTCTGTTGTATTTACAAGGTAACCTCCAACTGAGAATGTTCCATTAATAGTTGGACCCCCAAGGGTTTGAGCAGCCACTGTAATAGATGTATATCCATCTCCGTCAGGGAATTTCAAAGCAGTTAAGTTAGCAGCATGTCTTCCACTTCCATCCCAGTTAGCTAAATCTATAACTACTGGTTCATAGAAGAACAATCTAGCTCCTTTGCTAGTTTGAACAGTTGGGTAAATAACAGCATTGTTTGATGTTGTTTTTGAACCATCTTGATATCTTAATCTTACATTTTCATCTCCCTCAACATTTTTATTATCTTGGAAGTCAAATGT
>ERZ1292623.5117-Hain-H51-01um-R1-5117-length-10537-cov-6_pt1 | contig 10537 bp, 13 predicted proteins | sample MGYA00564398_ERZ1292623 | MGnify/ENA primary metagenome ERZ1292623 (study PRJEB36523, sample SAMEA6512633) | groundwater metagenome | collected 2019-01-07 | study: AquaDiva: Metagenomics assemblies of 32 groundwater samples
GGGCATTGGCTTGTATTGGGGGGAGGGAAGCAAAACTGATAAGTTGAGTTTTTCCAATTCGGATCCTGCTATGGTGCGATTTATGATGCTTTGGTTACAAAAATACCTCGGCGTATCGAAAAGTGATTTTGTCGCACGCGTCTATATAAACAATATTCACCATAAGCGCGCTACGGTGGTTCAACAATATTGGATACACTATCTCACATTGCCGGAAAGACAATTTCGATCTACGTGCTATATTTATTCAGTCCCTAAAAAACGGTACGACAATCATGATATATATTTTGGTATACTTGCATTACGTGTTCGCCGTAGTACAGTATTGAAATATATTGTGCTAGCATTGCTCGCACGAGTAAAGGATGTCGGGGTAGCTCAGTTGGTTAGAGCGGAGCACTCATAAAGCTCAGGTCGGCAGTTCGATCCTGCCCCCCGGCACAAGTATAAAAAAGCCATTTGGCGTTTTTTATTTGCACGAAACAGCAAATTCCTTCAGACGTTCCCCCACAAGCACTGCATCCGCCTCAGAATGCACGTCATCGATTGACCCAATTAAACTCGCTTGGCACATCCAACCGGAAAATATACTTCTCGCTTCGGCAAAAGATTCCTTTTTTCTTTTGCCCGTTTGTAAATCACGACTGTTCCAAACTGCACGAACCTGTGCCGGCAAATCCGCTAGCTCCTGAATGGTATTGGGTTCGATGAGGCACTTTTCAATGTGCGTACTCGGTACTCTTCCCACCACCAGCACCCAGTCCGCTCCTGCCGCGAGTGCTCGCTCAATATCTCCGTCACTCGCGTGAATTCCCTTTGCGAGAATTGGTTTGTTGGTCATCGTGCATGCTTTTTTAATGAGATCAAAAGATCCGCCCCACCGCGGGTCGGTATGAATTGAGATCATATCTCCCACGCGATTTGCCACCGCAAAAAGTTCGTCCCATGTGTGCGCTGACCTAAATCCAAATGGAGACTGCGTTTTGACTTCAGCAATGATTTTAATTCCATGATACATATGTCCATGGTACCAACGGACCGAAAGAAGTGAAAACTTATCTTAAGCTCCTTTTGTGTTCTTCAATTTCTTTATCGAGCCTCTCTCGTTGCTGTTGCATTTCCTTTAACTTAGCTTCCTTCTCTTTTTTTTGCGCTTCCTGGGCTTCTCTAAGCCGCCTTTCCGCCTCGGCTACTTTTTTCGCCGAATCAGTCGATGTATCTTTTTCCATACGATATGAATTAATTATACGGATAATATTTTTGCAACCTTATATATAGTATAACAAATAGTGAACATGTGAAGTGCATATCCCATGGGATATGCACTTCACGCCAAAGCTACGAATTTACCAGAAACATAAATTTGTTGCGCACAACCTTTTGTTTTGGAGTAAGCCGCTCGACGAGATAGACACTTATTGGGATGACTCTATCACCCACGCTGAATGAATAATTCTCTTTTTTTGTAATGTGTGAACGATATCTCTCGCCACACCACTTCTCCCATATACGGTTAGTGAAATAACCTATCAGTGCGATATAATAATGGGTATGCGAATCCGCACTCATCGGGTCGTGAACAAAGACTTCTTTAAAGAGTGGGCCGCTCCGATGGCATATGTGCTTGGATTTTTCATGGCGGATGGATACATGACACATAATTCCCGAGGCGCACACTTTCTCTGTATGCAAATTACTGACAGGAATCTGCTATACAAGCTCCGCGCCGCAATGCGATCCACGCACAAAGTGAGCGCGAGAACCACGCACGACGCCGGGAAACCACTGTACCGATTACAAATCGGCAGCAAAGAAATGTGTGATGATTTGCGCAAACTCGGCATCAGAAATGGGAAAACGCACAATATGCGCTTACCAAATGTACCACAAAAATATGTTTCGGATTTTGTTCGCGGGTACTTTGATGGAGACGGAAACGTTTGGGTTGGACTTGTCCACAAGGAGCGTCAACGATCATTACTTGCTATCAACACCGTATTCACTTCGTGCTCCGGACATTTTCTGCGCGTCCTCAAAAAAACGCTGAAAGAGTATGAAATCCACGGCCATATGAGCAACGCAAACTCGTACTGTAGGCTCTCCTACAGCATTCATGCGTCGCTAAAGTTACACGGATTGATGTATGGAAAGTATCATGGTAATCTGTTCCTGCGCCGAAAACGAAAAGTATTTGAGCGATATGTTCGAAACCGAAATGCGGCTGTAGCTCAACGGTAGAGCGCTCGCCTGTCACGCGAGAGGTCGTGGGGTCAGCACCCATCAGCCGCGCAGTATAAAAAAACCGCCGAAGGGCGCGTTTTTTTGTTTTGCGGTAGAGGAAGTGATCTGCATCACTTCCGTATGGGTGCTGACGGACGGAGCTGTGTATTAACACCAGTTAAAACCAGCGAGTCGGGGTAGCGAACATTTCGAGCGAGTGCGAGAAATGATTCGTGACCAGCACCCATCAGCCGCGCCAATAACCCCGCTGGTAAGAAACATGCTCGCGAAAATCATTCCATGTGGCGCTGGGTGCCGCCTCGGTAACTAACCCTCCTTCTCTGTGAGACGCTCAATCTCTGCTCCCAATGCAAATAGCGTCCCTTCGTCAAACGGCTTCCCAATCAACTGCACCCCAACGGGCAGATTCCCCACCTTGCCACACGGAAGTGAGAGCGCGGGAACACCCGCCAAATTTACAGGTACCGTGTACACGTCCGAGAGATACATCGTGAGCGGATCGCTTGTTTTTTCTCCAAATTTGAATGGCAATGTTGGAGATGTTGGAGTGAGTATTACGTCCACCGATTCAAATGCTGTAGTAAAATCTTGTGCGATCAATGTACGCACTTTTTGTGCGCGGCCATAAAACTCATCGTAGTACCCGCTCGACAGTACGTGTGTGCCAAGAATAATACGGCGTCGCGCTTCTTTTCCAAATCCATTCGAGCGCGACTTCAGATAATCCCCTGCGAGTGTACCTGTAGATTCAAAATATCCGTACCGGAGTCCATCAAATCGCGCGAGATTTGATGATACTTCTGCAGGCATAATAATGTAATACACTGCAAGCGCGTGCGGGGAATGTGGCAGTGAAATATCTTTTATAATTGCCCCATTCTTCTCGAGTAAATCGATGGTGTTCTGAATAATTTTTTTAATTTCTGGATCGAGCCCATCTGCAAAATATTCTTTTGGCACTCCAACTGTCCATCCCACAGTTTTTGTCGGCCGCTCGCGCGGAACTACCGACGTTGCATCTTTTGGATCTTTCCCGCGGATGACGTTAAATAATGTTTCTGCGTCTGCAACTGAAGTTGCGAGTGGCCCAATTTGATCAAGCGAAGACGCCATCGCAATAAGTCCCGATCGCGACACGCTACCATATGTGGGCTTAAGTCCCACAACCCCACAAAATGCGGCGGGCTGGCGGATAGATCCACCTGTGTCTGATCCGAGTGCAACCGGTACCATATCTGCCGCAACCGCCGCGGCAGAGCCCCCAGATGAACCTCCTGGTACGCGACTGGTATCTATCGGATTTTTTGTTGGACCATATGCGGAATTCTCCGTGGAGCTGCCCATCGCAAACTCGTCCATATTGGTTTTGCCAATGAGCACCGCCCCTGCCGCGCGCAATTTTTTCACCACAAACGCGTCGTACGCCGCAATGTGATTCGCAAGCATTTTTGATCCCGCCGTGGTCACGGTTCCGGCAATACACATGTTATCCTTTATTGCGATGGGTACACCTGCAAGCGGCAATTGTTCCTCTCCTTTCCGCACACGTTCATCCACCGCCGCGGCTTCTGCGAGCGCATGTTCGGGATTTACTAACAAGAACGCATGAAGTTCCTTGTCGCGCTCGGCGATGCGATTTAGATACTCTTGAGCCACATCAACAGCCGAGCGGACCCCACCCGACACCGAAGTAACAATATCAGTGATATGCATTCGTTTCTCAAACATTTCCAAATACGTTCGGTACTTGTAACTGGTCGTCTTTTGCTTTGGCAAGTTGCGACATCATGCGATTACGCTCGGCCTCGTCAGTAGGAATTGCAACGTCGTCGCGTATCACATTTTCGAGAAGCTCTGCGTGCGTCATTGGTGTCACTTCTGCAACATCAAGCGTATTCAGTGACTCTGCATAATTCAAAATACTCCCCGCTTCCCGAGCGAGCGTTTCTACTTCTGCGTCTGTCACTTCGAGTCTCGCAAGAGAGGCGAGTTTTTTGATGGTGTCCTTGGAAATCATGCGTCGTATCCTACGCTATTTGCGCGTTATTTTCAAAAACTCTTCCTCTGAAATAATGGGTACGCCAAGTGACTCCGCTTTTGCGAGCTTTGATCCGGGCGTCTCGCCCGCAACTACATATGAAGTGGACTTCGAAACACTTTCTGTTGCAGATCCACCAAGGTCACGTACGAATTGTTTTGCGGCGTCGCGAGACATGCTGGAAAGCTCTCCCGTAAACACAAATGATTTCCCTGACAATATAGTGCCGGAGTGCTGCTGATCTTTAATGATATGTACGCCACTCGCCAGAAGTTTCTTTACCAGCTCGCGGTTGGGAGCACTCCTGAAATATTCCGCGATGCTACGCGCCATTTGTGTGCCTACATTTGGGATAGCCTCGAGCTGTTCTACTGACGCGCTCATGAGCGTCTCTAGTGTATGGAAATGTGCGGAAAGATCGCGAGCGGTCTCTTCTCCCACATGGCGAATCCCGAGTGCGACAATACATCGACTGAATGGGATTTTTTTTGATGTGTGAATAGCGCGTACTAAATTTTCTGCAGACTTCTCACCAAACCGGTCGAGCTGTGCGAGATCATCTTTCGTAATCAAAAATATATCTGAAAGATCTCTCATAAGTCCCACATCAAGCAGTTGGTCGATAATTTTTGGACCCAACCCATCAATATCAAACCCGTGCTTGGAAACTGCATGATAGAGCGATTCCCGATGTCGCGCGGGACAATGTATATTGATGCACCGATGTTGTACTTCACCAACGGGACGTATAAGCGCTTTCCCGCACGCAGGACAATCATTCGGCATATGAAATATTTTTGCGTTTTTGGGGCGCAAATCGGTGATGACAGAGCGAATATCGGGAATAACATCTCCGGCGCGTCCCACCGATACCGTGTCCCCAATACGCACACCGAGCCGCTCTATTTCGTCTACGTTATGGAGCGTCGCACGACTGACCAGTACGCCTCCGATGCGCACCGGGGTAAGTACCGCAACTGGAGTGGCCGCCCCTGTGCGTCCAATTTGTACGATAATATCTTTGAGTACCGTCACTGCCTCCTCCGGTGCAAACTTATAGGCCACCGCTCCGCGAGGCGCCCTACCAACAACTCCGACCCTCTCAAACGCCTCTCTGCTATTTAACGCGATGACGATTCCATCGATATGATATTCCAGCTTTTCTCTTTTCTTTTCGATTTCTGTAAAATATTTTTCCACGTCTGAAAGTGCCGCGAGTAATCGCGCAGTACGGTCGGTACGAAAACCGAGCGAAGAAAGTAGTGTGTGCTCTTCCTCATGCGTGTGCGTGGAATTCCCAACCGCAACTCCGTACGCAAAGAAATCGAGCTTGCGACTCGCGGTAATTTTTGGATCGAGCTGTCGGAGTGACCCTGCGGCAAGATTCCGTGTGTTTGCATACTCCTTCTCACCCTTCGCCCGTTGAGCGGCGTTGATTTCATCCAATGTTTTTTTAGTCATCACCACCTCGCCTCGAACCTCAATACGACTCATAAACGTGCCGATATGTTTCTTTCCTCGATATTGCTCAAGCCGTAGCGGCACGGCTGATATCGTGCGCACGTTTTGTGTGACGTTCTCTCCTGTCGTTCCATCCCCGCGTGTTGCGGCGCGCACCAGCACGCCATTTTCATAAAGGAGTGAAAGCGCAAGTCCATCAAATTTGAGCTCGCCAAAATATTCCGGAGCATCTCCCGCAAGCTTTTCCATGCGTTCGTGCCACACTGCGAATTCTTCCTCCGACATCACATCAGTGAGTGAAAGCATAGGGTGTTCATGCGCCACCTTTTGAAATTCCTTTGCAGGCGCACTTCCCACGCGTTGCGTGGGAGAATCTGGTGTTATCAAATCGGGACGTGCCCGCTCAATTTCTTCGAGTTTCCGCATCAGCACATCAAAAGCCGCGTCGGTGATTTCCGGCGCGTCGAGCACGTAGTATAAATGGCGGTGCCGCTCGATCGCGTCCCGAAGTGTTTTTACCTTTACTGCGGCGTTCGTGTTCTTTTTCGGCATATCCTTACTATACCGAAAGTATTGAAAAAATGCTCCGACGAGAACTTAATTGCAGTTTGATGGCAAGCGCTCAATGAACGTGAACTCAAGCGCTCGCTCTATGACGCGATCCGCCACCCCGCATGACGCTCCCGCGCGCACCCTTCCCCGCGAAAGAATGGAAGTCTGCAGTTGTTTTGGAGATCCATTAATACAGGACTTGGTCACGGTAACTGCCGCGCAGTCTGGACTCGTATTATTCAATATAAAATTGGATGTATATGCTCTGGGGGCTCCGCCACCGGTGAGTAGTATCGTAGAAAAGGTGATAGTCTGTCCGCCACAGGATATTTCTTTTGCGCCCGTTGTACGAGAGAACGCGCGATAAGAATCGTTGGCGGGATTGCTAATTTGCTCTCGCGCTTCACCCCAATACCGTGCGCACTCAAGCCCAAAATTTGCCATATAAAAAGCGCGGATGGAGTCGGACTCTTGCCCCGAGAGCTTATACTCGGAAAATAGCAGTGTAAAAATACCGGTTGCAAGACTAAAACTCATGGTCATCACGAGAAATGCGATCAGCAACGTCACACCGGACGTGCGCGTCGGAAACGATACAGAATGTTGATAAGATAGGTGCATCATATTACGGCTGTAATTTTCTCGGTGTCACTGATGTTTGTAAAAATATGTTGGTTTCGATATTTGCCCTGCTGCGCCCCGCGGTACCTTGCACTGCAATAGTGACAAAAGATTGCCTGCGCGTTGTTGGTTCCGAGGTTTCATCGGCGAGAAAGAAGGAGAGTTGGTCAATCGGCACATTCGCATCCGTAATGGCCCCCCAACCTTCACTGCCTATTTTTCGCTCGATTGCTTTCTTTGCCGTAGTAAGTCTGATTCGTACAGTTTCGTCTTTGGAATTTTGATACTGAAAATACTGACAGGGAATTGTGGTAGTGTCTATCGCTAAAAAGTCGGAATTCATGCAATTATAATTGGTGCCTGTGCGCATATCTTTTGCAATCGCCTCAACGGCAAAGCGCACGTTATCAAACGCACTCTGAAGGGCCGCCGCTTTGCGCTGCGCATTAGTGAGCGTGAGGAGCGACCCAATCGCTACCGTTGCGACAAGTGAAAAAATTCCTACGGACACAATCAGTTCAATAAGGGAAAACCCTTTATTCGCCGGACGGAAGGTGTGAGTGATCATATTATGGCGTTTGCAATGAATTGGGCAGCCAGTTAAACATGCGCGTCGACACTACGTGCTGTAAATCATTTCCGTTTCTATCTTCCCAAAATACCGTCGCGGTCACAATAATCTCCTGCACACTGTTATCATCTCCCCCGCAAAATGCACTTTCCGTCACGGTGACGTATCTCCTAAATATTGTTTGTGTCGAACTCCCGGGAGGGGTGCTCGCCTGGATAAATATCTTTTTTCCTCCCGTAAGCGTTTGTTCATACACGATTTGATTTGAATCCCCCGCAGCGGTATTTGCAAGTCGAGTGCTCGTCGTTTTTGATCCCGTGGGAATAGTCACAATAAATTGTTTGCTTCCCTGCCCCGGGGTTGTACAGGGGGGATCAGTAATGAGGTTCGGTGCGGGCGCTGTACCCGTAAGCCACGTTCCACTGCGGAGCGACGTATCAAAATGTAATAATCTCAAGAAATTACTGTCACGTTCAGATTGCACCGCTTCCATGGCTTCCTGGGCAAGCATTGACGCGGTGAGGCGATTTCTGGTATATGACGCGGTTGCAATACTCGTCGAAGCAAGACCCATGGCACTCGTCACTCCGATCAGTAATATCGAAATAGACACCATGGACTCCACCAAGGTGAACCCTCGCGCGCAGTGTTTTTGGTGAAATAGTATTTGCTCCGCGCGTGCCATCTCTACCTCGTGGAGGAATTGTGTTTCAGAAAGTTTTTTGTGTTGTGTGGAAACGCTACGCAACATACTTAATTACAGGCCTGATAGGCGCCTGCCGTGTTCATAAGACTAATCTGCCCTGTTTTCCATATATCAATTTTTCGCACCAAATTTGATCCGTCTGTAGTAGTGAGACATATCCAGACATGATTTGTCGCGCCGGGCGCGTCGGGAATGGGACCCCCGTTATCATAGGTGAAATATACAGTGGGATCCGGACGATGATAGATAACGTGGAGCACCCTATTTGATCCGGGATTAATGTCTGCTCCATTTGGCGTACCGTCGTCGTAGCGAATTGCGGAGATCACCACGCGGGGATTTAATTTCCATTCTTGATAGTAATCGGTTGACTGTTCATTATAGGTATTCCCAAATCCCGTTTGGTCATATTTGAGATTCCCCGCGCTTAACGAATCGGTTGCGTTACTTGCAGGAAGATCAGGAAATAGAATAACTTGATTGTTTGCGGCAAGATCAAAACGTGCGCCTACCGCAGGATAAAAATCGCAATTACTGACACAAGACAGTCGCTTCACTGCACTGACACTAATACCTTGTTGTTGCACTTCTCGCAGTAGGAGCGTTAACTCCTGCGCCGTTTGATTGAGCGCGGTGTGACTACGAGATTTTGTAATGCTCTCCACCGTAATTCCGGAAAGAATGACTACAATCCCGAGCGCAATAATCATCTCAAGAAGGGTAAATCCACGCGTTGCTGTGGCGAGCACCGGTAAGCGATCGCGGACATGCATGCGCATACGCGCTCTTTCTTTATTCATATTTCAGCATCAGTACATCGCCAGACGCGACGAACACATGCTCAAGCGATGATACCCTGGCACCATTAATATACAGCGTCCACCGTTTCCCGTCCTCTTCATTGGCAACGTCGCCAAGTGCGATGGGTAAAAATTTTTCACCGACTTGTACCCGATATTCATGTGTTGCGGCGGCCAAATAGACGATATCGCGCGCGTCAAGCGGAGCGCTAATGTCGCGCTCTTCTTCAATATTCGTTCCATTCCCAAAATCAATAGTTACTTTGACCATGCCCAGTACAGCGGTCTCGTCGTTACTGCCTTTAGGCGACTCGGCGTCCGACGCAGATACGGCGGCACCACCCGAAGCATCATTTCCTCGCAAGGCAGAATTAAAAAAGGCAACGCCTGCGACAGCAATGAGTAGCGTGGTAATTCCCGCTAAAATATATTCCCCTTTTTGATTCATGTGAGGAGCGTCACTACGGTTGTAGTATACCATTCAACGAGTTCGTACCCAAAAGCAAATGCAATGACGGTGCCTGTAAAGAGAAACGGGCCAAATGGAATCTGCGTTTTGCGATTATATGCACCTACAAGCAAAAAGACGATTCCCCAGACGGCGCCAATCCAAAACGCGAGGAGCAACGAAACCAATGTCAGGAGTGGTCCGGAAAATAACGCGATACCAAATACGAGCTTCGCGTCTCCAAGGCCCATCCATGTACCTTTTGAAATCGCCCAGAGCGCCCAGAAAAGTCCCGCCGCAAGCACCGCTACAGAAAACGTGAGTGACGGCTCCAGTCTCACAATGTTGGATAGGTCATGTACTACGAATGCATAAATTCCCCCCGAGATAGCGAGAATAAGATTCAGTGTGTCGGGAATTATCTTGTGGCGAATATCATATACAGAGAGCACTACTCCCACCGCCATCACGACGAGCGCTGATACTACTGCAACAAACACAGGGATCATGTCGCCGAGTGTAAATAGCCGCGCACCCTCTCCCACCGAGTCCAAATTGTCCGTAATAAATTGCATGAGGCCGCTTTTCCACGCAACTAATACAAATAGCGCTCCAGTAAGCAATTCCACAACAGGATATTGCCAAGAAAATTTTGAACCGCAGTGCCGGCATCTACCGCGCAGATATAAAAAGCTGACTACCGGTATCAAATCAATCGCCGTGAGTCGCGCGCCACATGACAAGCATTTCGACTCCCCCCGTACAATCGATTCACTGGTGCGCAGACGCAGAGAAACAACATTGAGGAAACTCCCAATACCAACTCCTATCACAAAAACTAATAATATAATCAGATACTGCACTACGTTATAGTATAAACTACTAACTAGGTTGAGGTGTGCGCAACTTAGATTAGGGCGATTAAAAGCAAAAAATGATACCCTCCCGCACTCCGTATGCTGCACGCGGGAGTGGCCGGGCATCAAAACACAAACGCCGCCAGTAGGGCGGCGTTTGTGTTAATATCTCAAATTAGTTGCACGATACGTCGCTCGCCCCCAACTCAGTTGCTGTCACCTTTGCGGCTCCAGTTCCATCA
>ERZ1292623.5118-Hain-H51-01um-R1-5118-length-10537-cov-5_pt1 | contig 10537 bp, 6 predicted proteins | sample MGYA00564398_ERZ1292623 | MGnify/ENA primary metagenome ERZ1292623 (study PRJEB36523, sample SAMEA6512633) | groundwater metagenome | collected 2019-01-07 | study: AquaDiva: Metagenomics assemblies of 32 groundwater samples
TAATTTGTCCCTCTTGTTCGTGGTTTTTAGCATTCAAAATGTTATGCGGTACACCGGCTTTTTTGAGATAGGCGGAGAGAAGTTCGTTCTTTTCAATAGAAACCGTTCCCACCAAAACCGGCTGGCCTTTATCAAAGAGCTCTTTGACTTTTTTGGCGATCGCTATGAATTTTCCATTTTCCGTCTGAAAAACCAAATCCGGTTTATCGGCGCGTCGGCTTAATTTATTGGTAGGGATTTCCACCACCGGTAAAGTGTAGACTTTCAAAAATTCTTCATTAGAGGTCATAGCAGTACCGGTCATCCCCGCCAGTTTCCGATAAAGACGGAAATAGTTTTGGAGCGTAATGGTAGCAAAAGTGCGCGATTCCTCCTTTACCTCTACACTCTCTTTGGCCTCAATCGCCTGATGTAGACCTTCAGACCAACGACGCCCCGGCTGGAGACGGCCAGTAAATTCATCCACAATAATTATTTCACCATCTTTGACCACATAATCACGATCCAACTCAAATAACGCTTGCGCTCGCACCGCCGTCTCTAGGTGGTGTACATATTTAATGCCTTTTTCGGAGTAAATATCACTGACACCTAATAATGTTTCCGCCCGAGTAATACCATCATCGGTTAGTGAGATGGCTTTCATCTTCTCATCCACGGTAAAATCTTTGTCTGGCTCCAACTGGCGCGCGATCTGGGCAAAGGTGCCATAAAGGCTCTCCGACTGGGCCACCGGTGCCGAGATAATGAGTGGTGTGCGCGCTTCGTCTATTAAAATGGAGTCCACTTCATCAATGATGGCAAAATTAAACCGGTTGTCCCCCGGGAGCATCCGTTGCACTACATCGGCTGGACGATAAGCCACATTATCTCGTAAATAATCAAAACCAAATTCATTGTTGGTGCCATAGGTAATGTCAGCCGCGTAAGCTTCACGGCGTGAACAGGGGCGGAGGAATTCGTACAGCACGTGAAAAGATCCCGTTTCGTCGCGGAGGACATCTTTTTCAGTGTGGGTCGGATCATATAAATACGAAGTTTGATTATTGATCACACCAACCGTTAATCCCAAGAAAGCATAAATCTGACCCATCCAGACCGCATCGCGGCGCGCTAGATAATCGTTGACCGTGACAATGTGCACCCCATCGCCTCCGAGCGCGTTCAGATAGGCCGGCAGGGTAGCAACTAAAGTTTTTCCTTCGCCGGTTTTCATTTCCGAAATCTGGCCTGAGTGCAGAGCGATACCGCCAACGAGCTGCACATTGAAGTGCCTCATTTTCAGCGTGCGCCAAGCCACTTCCCGTCCCGTCCCAAACACTGCGGGTAAAAGATCATCCAGTGTCTCACCCTGCTTGAGCCGATCACGAAATTTGGCTGTTTGAGCGGAGAGTTCTGTGTCAGACAGGACTTTAATCTGTGGCTCTAATTCATTAATTTTAGCCACCAGTGGCCCGGTTTTATTTACAAATTGTTGGCTATCATTGCTAAATAATTTAGAAAAAAAAGACATGATTTTAGTTTAAGAGATGATGTATCTTAGCACAATTTGACCAATTTTGGAATGATTTATGGCCAAATGACCCCCCAAGCCCTAAAGGTCAGGCGGGCTCGTGCTGCGCCCAATAAAGGAAGGCCTATTCGGCCACGCACTCGCCCTGGGTTTAGGGCGGGGTACTCAACTTTTATTGTCGCTTCGCTCTATAAAAATTGGTACAAAAAAATTCCCGATCGCAGAACGAACGGGAAATTTTTTGTAGTGATAAAGAAAAACTACTTCTTCTTTTTCTTTTTTGCAGCCTTTTTCTTCTTAGCCATTTTAGTAGATTCTACTATTTTTTTAAATAAGTTTTGCAGCAACTGTCGACCTTTTTGTAGAAATCTTTCTAGAATATTTTTACAAAAAAATATTATTGTTGCCGCTACTACTTATTATTATCCTCCAAAAAGAAAATTATTACAATTTATTTTAGCCGAAAAGTGTGGATAACTTCACCCGCCAAAATTTTTGCCAATGCGAAGCATAATTTTTTGAGTAAATTATTTTGCCTACTCTTTCATATTTTAAAAACAAACAATAGGCTCTGTACAAAAAATTGTTGGCAAAAAATTAGGAGGGTAAACTCGCTCGTCCTAAAAAATTTCCTTGCAGGAATTTTTTATTGCACCCAGTTATGGCCGGCGGATGCGAGCTCCAAAGTAAAATGTCTTATGTGAGTGCGGCCGCCAGCCACAGCCGAGCACAATAAGCAGATTATATCACCCGACTGTCAATTAGGGTAATTCATCCCATTAGAAGCCGCCCCTGCCTAGTAAGGCAGCGGCTACGGCCGCCTAGGGGCGACCTGCTTCTAACGGGACAAGCACAAAAGCCGCCTTACGGCGGCCATTGCGAGACATTTTAGATTTTGGAACCCCCCTATCAGTATTGATTGAGAAGCACCCACACCGAAACACTATCAAATTAACAATTAAAAGTCAACCCCGTAGTAGATTTTGGCATCGCGCTTTTAGTGCATCTGCCTTCGGCAGATAATGCCAAAATTCACTACAGGGTCAACCCCGTTAGAGAAAAGTCGCTGCCAGCGACTGAAGTCGTCCGCCCTGGGCGGACAGCGTTCTCTAACGGGGTCAATGATGAAAATGGATAATTTCTTAATTGGTAGGCGGTGAGATTTGACCAGTCTTAATTTTAGAGATAATATCTTCTCCTTGGGTTTTAAACTCCGGATTGGTGGCAACGAAGCCTTCTACTGTCACAATCGCCTGATCTGATTCTCCGTTATAATAATAACTGCCTGTTAAAGAGAGCATGGCCTCCTGATCTTTCGGGTTAGACTTATATCTCTCTCTCCAAATTAAAATCAGTTGGCCGTAATTTTTTTGATTGGCGTAATAATTGACAAAACGATCGTCGTTGATTACCTCCAATCTGTCTTGGCCTTGGCCGATGATTTGGTTGCCTAGAGCAGTCTGCCCGGTAGATAAGGCTATCAAGGCGTACAAACGATGAGCTTCCATGTACGAGGGATCCAATTCATACGCTTCCTTAAAGGTCGCTAGCGAGCGATCTGGCTCTTGATTTTTCAGATAAGCTAATCCTAATTCAAAAAGGATCAATTGTTTTTTGGGCGACAGCTCGTGAGCTTTAGTCAAAACGGGGATGGCCAGAGCCGGACGTCCGGCACCGTTTAAGAACGCTCCATAAATCATACCCAATCTGGCATTGACCGGATCTCGCATCCAAAATTGCTCGGCTATTTGATTAGAGAAGCTAATAAAGTTTTGCTTTGTAACGTCGTTTACCGCCGAATCACCCGCCGCAGATAAAGATGTTTGCACGAGTTGCTCAACCGCTTCATTTAAGCCGATGACATTACGGTACTGAAAAATTTTCTTGAAGCTCTCCAGCCGGATTTTGGCCGCCTGGTCCGCAGGAATAGATTTCCCGTCGGAATCGACAAATTTTGGAGTAATCCCGGTAATGAGAGTCTGCGACACGGCAATGCCCCGCGCGGAAAAATAGTAGAGAGAGAAAAGAGAGATGATGATTGCCACCAAGGCCAGAGGCAAAGTCAAAGGAGCGAAGTTGGATTGCTTCTGATGGTTATAATTCAGATGGGAGGCGGCGGCCACCGGTAAGGAGACCGGCTGGCTGTAGGAAACATAGAGGTAAGCTAGTAACGCGTAAAAGAGAAGATAACTTGTCAAATTGTCAAAAACAAAAATGTTTTGAAAAAAATAAGCGAACAGCAATCCGGTAATAACACACTTGACCACCAGCGACCGGTTGGGTGCGTCTTCCGTCAGGCCTTTTCGTTTGCGCCAAAGATAATAGAGAGCGGCAGCAAAAATTAACAAATAGGTTAGAAGCCCAAACAGACCAGCATTAATAAGCTGATCAAAAATCACATTATGGGATCGGTCAAACCACGGCTCCTGTTTCCACATCTCCGGCGAGTAGTACTTCTGGAACACCAGCATATAATTTTCCGGTCCCCAGCCTAAAACGGGATGTTCCTTAAAACCCTGCCAACTCATATTCCAGATTAAAAAGCGCGATTGGGTAGTGGAGTCAGATAGAGAAATATTGGCAAAGCGGGACAGAACCGGACTTTTGTGGATTAAGCTTGAATTCCTTAATAAAACGAAGGAACCGATTAAGACAGCCATTACGGCCAGAGCAACGAGAGAAATTTTTCGCGTTCGGCCACTGCGCCATAAGGCAATCAAGACAAGAGCCAAAGCGGCTCCCCCCAGAAGGCCGAGGATGGTCCCCCGAGTGGCCGTTTGATAGAGAATGAAGGAACAAAATAAAACGACAAATCCGTAAAGATAATTTTTATAGGTTTCTTTGCTTGAGAACGGGCGGAGGCTAAGCAAGACAATGTCGGCTACGACGACAAAAATAATAGTAGATAAGACCAGCGGGGTAACAGCCGATCCCGTTTTAGATATTTGGAGTAAGGCGTAAATCAGGCTAATGTTCAAACCGCCAAAAACCGCTCCAGCGATACCGACAAGACTGAATTCTTTCTGCCGAAACCAATAAACAGTTGCTATAAAAATGGCAAACAGCATAAAGACAGACAAATAAGTGGCGTTGCCTAAGGTGGCATCCAAGCGCACGCCTCCTTGATGGATCTGATAGAGACCGGACAATTGAAACAAGCCATAGGTCCCCATGATGATGGCACTAGCAAGGAAAGTATGCCAAAACCAATGCCACAACTTTTCTGACCGGACCACCGAGATAAGCATCAAGAAATAGAGGAATAGGTGAAGATAAGAAACTAAGCCTTCCATTCGTTCAAAATTAGACCAGAAACTGCGGGCCGGATTGACACTAAAAATAGTGGCCAGAGTTTGAACAACAAAATAAGCCACCACTGCCCATAAGAGCCAAGATTTGGTCGGGCGGGCCTCCTGATCACGGTAAAGCAAGATAAGCCATAAGCCAAAGAGAATCTCCATGATCACTCGAAAGAGGAAATTTTTGCCGGTGATAAAAGGAAAATACATGGAAGAGGTAACCACCAAGGCGGTAAAAGGAATGATGAATAATCCCGTCAAAATGGAGTAACGTAAAATTTTATTAAAAGTCATAAGCTTAATTTGGGCGATTAAAAATGGTTTTAATAGGTACAATTTACCACAAATTCACAAAATGAGCTAGATCTCGGCCAGCAACTTTTTTATTTCGTCTAGCGAGAGGCGGGTGAAAGTATACTCATTAGAACGAGAAGAGATCATAGGTCTAAACTTTCCTTGATCTCGGCGATGATTTCCGGATTAGTTAAGGTGGTCAAATCTTCGCCCGCGAGCGTCTCACCGATCGCTAGCCGGCGTAAAATGCGACGGATAATTTTACCCGATCGGGTTTTTGGCAAATCTCTGACAATTTGAATTTTATCCGGCCGGGCAATATGGCCGATTTCCTTTCTGACAATTTCCCGTATTTCTTCTTTTAAGTTAGGGTTCTGCAGCACTTCCCGCAAGGTTACGACAAAAGCATAAATTCCCTCACCTTTGATGGGATGACGGTACGCGACCACCGACGCTTCGGCTACCGCTGGGTGTAGAGTAATCGCGCTTTCCACTTCGGCACAGCCAATGCGATAACCGGAGACATTGATGACATCATCTACGCGCCCCTGGATAAAATAACAGCCGGCTTGATCTTTTTTGGCGGCATCGCCGGTAAAATAATGGCCAGGAAAAGTGGAGAAATAAGTTTTGAGAAATCTCTTTTTGTCATTCAATAAAGTTATTGCCAGTGCCGGCCAGGGTTTTTTCAAACACAGATATCCGATCTGGTTCGGGGTGGTAATTTCCTGTCCCGTCACGTCCAGAATGACCGGGAAAATACCCGGTAGCGGCTTCCCGACCGAACCGGGTTTTGATTGCATAGAAACAGGGAGGGGCGACAGCAAGATTCCACCCGTTTCGGTTTGCCACCAAGTATCAACTATTGGGCACCGGCCTTTACCGACATAGCGCTGGTACCAGTGCCAGGCTTCGGCATTAAGTGGTTCCCCCACCGAGCCAAGTAGGCGCAACGATTTCAGCCGGTAAGGTTTAACATATTTAGGACCAAAAGATTCCAAAGAACGAATGACTGTCGGCGCGGTATAAAAAATATTAACCTGATATTTATCGATAATGGCCCAATAGCGGCTGGGCGACGGGTAAGTCGGTAGCCCCTCAAACATTACGATCGTCGCTCCCGCAAGTAATGGCCCATAGACAACATAAGTATGGCCGGTGATCCAACCGACATCCGCCGTGGCCCAGTATATTTCCCCCGGTTGATACCCAAAAACGGAACGGAAACTGTAGTCGGCATAAACCATATAGCCACCGCTCGCATGAACGACGCCTTTCGGTTTGCCGGTGGAACCGGAAGTGTATAAAACAAAGAGCGGATCTTCGGACCGGACGATCGTTGCCGGACATTCTTTACCGGCCTTAATCATGGCCGGTTTAAGCCAAAAATCTCGGCCGGTCTTCAATGGGATTTTTTTAGCCGTTTTTTTTACCAAGAGGACCGTTGTAACTTGCGGGCAAGATAAGAGCGCTTCATCCACGATATTTTTAATTGACAAAACTTTGGACCCCCGATAACCGTAATCACTGGCAATCAGGAGAAAGGCCCCGCAATCGTTGATGCGATCAGCCAGCGAACGGGCGGAAAAACCGGCAAAAACCACATTGTGAACCGCTCCTAGGCGGGCACAAGCGAGCATCGCTATCATCGCTTCGGGAATCATGGGCAAATAAATACAGACGATATCCCCTTTCTTGACGCCATATTTTTTTAAGACATTGGCCATCCGGCACACTTTTTCATATAATTCTTGATACGTATACTTAAGGCCTTTAGCACCAGGTAAATTGGGCTCCCAGATCAAAGCCAAATCGCCCCCGCGAGCAGGTAAATGCCGATCCAGACAATTGACAGTAATATTAAGTTCGGCTCCGGTAAACCAGCGAGATGTTCCCCTGACAAAATTGCCGGTTAAGACCTTTTTCCAACTTTTGAACCAAGTAAGAAGTTTTGCCTGTTTTGACCAAAACTCTTCTGGATGTTTAAGACTAGATCGATAGTCTTGCTGATATTTTTTCTTAAAATTAATAAGGTTAGACATGTTGTCTGTCGGTATAGACTGTTAAGAATAATTATTACAAGTTAACACAATTCCCAAAGAAATTAAAGACTAGCCGGGATTAAAATCTTGTCAGATAATCTGCGCTAGAAAACAGACTAAAATAGTGTTAGGATAAACAGGAAAATGGAAAGATTAAAACAACGGGCTCATCATTTCTTGAGAAACGTTGATGGCATAATTAAAACGGACATAATCTATCTTGTCAAGGGTGGTTTTTGGGCGTCATTCAGTCAAATTATTCTCTCCTTCTCCTCGTTCTTTTTATCCATTGCTTTCGCCCGTTTTGTGTCCAAAGAAACTTACGGAGAATATAAATACATTCTGGCTATCGCTAGAATCCTGGGAACTTTTTCCTTGACCGGCTTGGGTCTAGCCGTAAAACAATCAGTTTCCCGTGGCTATGAGGGTACGTTAAATTACGCTTTTTGGCAAAACATTAAATGGAGTATGCTCTTTTTCCTTAGCTCGTTGGGCGTATCAATCTACTACTTTGTCAACGGAAACCGTCTGCTGGGGGTGAGTATGCTGGTGGTTGGTTGTTTGTCCCCCTTTCTTTCAAGCAGTAATTTGTACAGCGCATATCTGACGGCCAAAAAAGATTTTCGCCGGCAGGCAATTTATTTTGACATGATTGGCAACCTTTTTCCCTACCTCTGTCTTTTTATTACTATGCTAGTGACAAGTAGTTCAGCCTGGCTGGTGATAATATATTTTGTATCAAATACGCTGATTGGAGTAACTCTATATTTGAGAATGCTGAAAATTTACCGACCAAATAAAGAAGTGGATCAAAAATCACTTAACTACAGCAAACACTTAAGTGTCATGAACATCCTAAGTGGCGTGGCTAGCAATATTGATCAGGTATTAATTTTCCATTACGTGGGGGCCGCGGAGTTGGCTGTTTATAATTTTGCCGTGGCTATCCCCAATCAAACCAAAGGGCCATTACTGTATCTGCGTAATTTAATCTTTCCTAAATTTGCTGATCGTAAAAGTACAGAGATAAGCGCTGGGATGAAGTACAAATTCTTTTGGCTGTTTATGACCAGTCTTGCTATGGCTCTAGTTTATATTTTGATTGCGCCGTATATATTCAGTATCTTCTTCCCAAAATATATGAGCTCGGTCTTGTATTCGCAGATATTTGCCTTATCATTTTTATGCATCACTTTTATTCCGGCTGATGTCTACCTGCAAGCCAAGAAAAAAATAAAGGAACAGTATATTGGAAATACTCTCTCTTCTACCCTGCAAATTATCGTAACCTTCATCTCGATCGTTTATTGGGGTCTCTGGGGGTTAATTGTTGGTAGAGTAATAGTCAGGTTGGCTGGCGGTTTCATTAGCGCCATCCTTTATTATTACTCCGTTAAACGCGCTATTGTAAAAGAAACAAATGTCTAGCCAAGTAATTCACTGCATTGGGGACAGTCATGCCAGCTTCTTTTCCGGCCGAAACGACACCCGCCCGGCTCGGCCAAACTCCACCCAAGATCTTTTGCCATCTTTTAGAGCCTACCATCTGGGAGCAGTTTTAGCTTATAGTTTGTGCGATTACGGATCAACAATGCAAGGCAAAGAAAAATTTCTTAAATTATTGGGAGAGATACCAAAAGGCAGTAATCTGCTATTGTGTTTCGGAGAAATAGACTGCCGTGTTCATTTAATCAAGCAAGCACAGAAACAAAATAAGGAGCTGGGAGAAGTGGTAACCGAGTGCGTGAGAAGATACTTGGCTTTCGTCGCCGAGATAAAAAATAATTATAATGTTCTGGTGTGGGGAGTGATCCCTTCAACCCCGTCAGAAAAAGTCTTGGATCTTCGCTATCCGCACTTTGGTTCTGGCTTGGAACGAAATCAGGTTTCTATAATCTTTAACAGCAAACTAAGAGAGTGGGCGGACAAAATGGGCGTGAAGTTCATATCTATTTTTAATCAATTAGTTAAAGCGGACGGATTAACAGACGGTAAATTCTACGCCGATAACGTTCACTTGTCACAAAGAGCGATGCCTTTGGCCATCAGACAATTTCAGTCAGATTTTCCCGAGTTAGGCGTGCAATTCTTTAAAAACAAATTTCTACTTGGCTTGCCTAGTAAACTGCAGTTCCTATTATTTAAAAGCCAGTGTGACGCCCAGACGATGTTCTATTTTTTCGTTCGCTGGACGAGAAAAGTGATAAAAAAAATAATCTTACTCGTGATAAGTGAGACCGCCTGGCAAAAAATCAGGAAAATAGGGTGATAGAATTATCAGAGCCAGTGGCAGTTATTTGAGAATTTCCACTAAGAAACCGGCGGCAAACATTGCCGGCCATATTTTTTTAAGGAACGGTACCCCCACATAATAATGGACAGTGTATTTTTTATACCCTTGGGCGTTAAGCCACCAGATTAAATCTCTCTTTGTCCAAAAACGTAAATGCTCCGCCGGGTTGATCGTCCACTGGAGGGGAAATTTACCGAAGAAAAAAAGCCGGCAGCGATGGATAACGAAACCGGTATTGGGAAAGGAGAAAAGAACACCTAGCCGTGATCTGTCGTAAGCGACCTTAAGCAAGGATTCAGAATTAGCAATGTGTTCAAGAATTTCAAATAAAATGGTGAAGTCAGCCGGTTTGATAATTTCCCAATCGCTGGCTTTGTTAACATCAAGCAGCTCAGTGGTTAATCCTTTGGAGCGAGCGGTGGCTAGGGCAGACAGAGATGAATCGTAAGCCACAGCGGATTCTAGACCAACTTTGTTTTTGATCACTTCTAAAACTTCCCCGGCTCCCGACCCAACATCATTTACGATTTTGCCTCCATGAACCGAAATGATAGCGGCAGCCAAGTCGGCACGCTTTGATTGCCAGCGACCGAGTTGCCCTAGATATTTTCCCCTCTTCTCTTGCCAATAGGCGTCGTAATCAAAATGTGGACCCGAGACAATATAATCTTGAGGATAGGCATAAAGTTTTTTAAACCACTGTTTGGTATTCCAAAGAGTGTATTTTAGTTCTTTTAACATGTCTTTATGATACATTTTTTTCTATATTCTTCAATAAATTTTTTGACCGTTTTATCCCAATCAAATTTAGTGTAAAAAGAATGAATCGATTCTTCGGTTATGTGGCGGGACGATAAAATTTTATCTACTTTAGCCCTGATGTCTGCCGGGTTCCTTTGCTCGGTTAAATAGCCGTTTACTCCCTCTTCTATCGCATCTTCTATGCCGCAATCACGGCTGCCCACAGCCGGTTTGCCGAACTGATTAGCTTCCAAGATCACCAAGCCGAAGCCTTCAAAATTAATCCCGTCATTCGTGGAATTAAGCAGGAAAACATCACAAATCTGATAAAAAAAGGCTAAATCTAAATCATCGG
>ERZ1292623.5119-Hain-H51-01um-R1-5119-length-10535-cov-13_pt1 | contig 10535 bp, 11 predicted proteins | sample MGYA00564398_ERZ1292623 | MGnify/ENA primary metagenome ERZ1292623 (study PRJEB36523, sample SAMEA6512633) | groundwater metagenome | collected 2019-01-07 | study: AquaDiva: Metagenomics assemblies of 32 groundwater samples
TCAAAAATCCAATTGCACCGATAGCAATAATGCCGATAGCAGAAACTTTTGTAACCTGCTCAAATTCTTTTCTAGTCGGCTTTCTTAAAATATACCAGACTCTTGCTGATTTCGCAAAAAATGATTTTATGCTTTGAGTGATTGGCATGATTATGAGAAAGAGCAAGGGTTTTTAAAACTTATTCAAAAAACTCAATTCCCAATTCTTCTTCAATTTCCTGATGTTTTATATTCTCCATACTTTCTCCATGGCCGAGAATTTGGCTGCTTTTAACTCCAGTAACAATTAATAAAACTCTTATTGATTTTTCCATATCTTCGCTTATTTGCGCCCCCCAAATTAATTTTGCATCTGGAGATAATTTACTTCCAATAGCATCGATAATTTCCTTGGTCTCGTCTAAAGACATATCTGGCCCTCCAACTATATTCACTAAAGCGCCAGTTGCATCTGAAATATCAACATCTAATAAAGGATTCTGAATTGCTTTTTCAACTGATTCAACTGCCCTGTTCTGGCTGTCGCTTTCCCCCATTCCTATCAAAGAAACTCCTCCGTTAGTCATTACTGCTTTTATGTCTGCAAAATCTAGATTAACCAGGCCAGAAGTCGTTACCAGCTCTGTTATTCCCTTAACTGCATTTGTTAAAATCTCGTCGGCAATTTTGAAAGCTGTATGCAATGGCAAATCAGGAGCAAGTTCAAGAAGCTTGTCATTAGGAATTACAATCAATGTATCTACAATAGACTCTAATTTTTCCAGGCCATCCATTGCATTTTCAATTCTTTTTTTTCCTTCTATTGTGAATGGAAGTGTGACAACACCGATTGTTAAGGCTCCTTGTTTTCTTGCAAGAGAGGCGACTATTGGTGCTGCTCCTGTTCCTGTTCCTCCACCTAATCCGCAAGTTATGAATATCATGTCAGATCCTGCAATTTTCTTTTTTATCTCTGATTCTGATTCTTTTGCTGCTTCTTCACCAACTTTTGGATTGCTTCCTGCACCCAACCCCTGAGTTAATTCTCTTCCTATTAATATTTTCTGGTCTGCATTAGCATAAAGCAAATCCTGGGCATCAGTATTAATTGCTATAAGCTCCCCGCCCTTAATTCCAATCTCCCTCATTCTGCTTAAAGAATTATTTCCTCCTCCACCTACACCAACAACCTTAATCTTTGCAGATTGCTTCTTAAGAAGCTCTTCAAGTTCATTATCAACAGCCCTTATATCTGAAGAAAGACTATCGTTATATACCTCTTCCATAAATTAAAAAAATAATCTTTATTTATAAGGATTGTTGTGATTTTTTACCCTTCAATTTTTTCAGGTTTATTTTCTATAACTTCTAAATTCAAATCGAAAATTTCCTTGAATTTGTCCTTAAAAAGTTCAATAAAGGATTTCATCTCTTTTTCAGCTTCAATTGTCAATTTCTTGTTTTTTTCATCCAAACTAAACTTTAAATGCCTTCTGAATAAAAAGTCAATAAAGGCATTTATTTTTTCATTAGTGTCATCCACCTTTCTTAGTACATTTATATTATATGAAACTTTTTTTCCTGCTAAAGGATGATTAAAGTCCACCATTATTCTTCCTCCAGAAACTGACAGCACTTTTCCTATTCTTCTGTCAAAATTAAATATTGCTCCTGGAAAGGGGGTTAGTTTGTGCTCTTGAAATAGTTTTAATGGCATTAATTGAATGAGTTTAGAATTTCTCGCTCCAAATGCCTGTTCCGGATTTAGATTAATCTCATAGGTTTTTCCAAATTCTTTTCCAATCAAGAAATCATCTACTCCCTTAAGGAACATATCCTGGCCAAGAGCGAATATAAGGGATTTTGCCTGTTTTGGATCTGATGCCGGAATTTTCTCCAAATCAGAACTTATACTTGAATCAAAGATATCTCCATCTGAAGTTTTTCCTGTAAATTCTATTTCAATAAAATCGTTTTTATTGAGTTTTGTTTGTTCAGCCATATACTTTTTGTTGAGTAAAAGTTTATAAATCTATTTTTTTTCTTTGAAGTATGGTTTTAAAGATAATTAATGCCACAGAAATAAAAGCAGGTACGAATATTATTGTTGATGGAATGCCTTGCACTGTAAAAAGTATTGATATTTCAAAGACAGGAAAACACGGGCATGCTAAATGCAGAATAGAGGCTGTTGGAATAATTAACGGACAAAAAAAAGTTTTTGTTGTTCCCGGACATGAAAGATTAGAGGTTCCAATTGTTGATAAGAGAAAGGGACAGGTTCTATCAAAGGGTGATGGAAAAGTAAGTTTAATGGACCTGGAAAATTTTGAAACTATTGAATTGGATGTTCCTGAATCAGAAGTCTTCAACGAGCTTGAAGAGGGCGGCAACTGCGAGTATTGGGATGTTGAGGGGCAGAAAATTGTAAAGAGGAAATTATAAAAATGGCAAAAATATTAGAAGCTCAAAACAGATTATTTAAGAACATTTTTATCTGTAAAAACTGTCAGAGCAGAATTAGAGCAGAACCTTTAAAGATTCTTGAAGGAAAAATAAGATGCAGGAAATGCAGGAAAAGAGCTTTTAGACCTATAAAGAAAAAATAAGAGGAATTGTAATTAAATGGTAAATGTTATAATAGTGGATTTAACGTTATTAGTATCATTCATAATATTTATCTCTGTATTTCTTTATCTAAAGAGGAAAAATATTGGAACAGAAGGAGGTTTGATTTTATACCGAACACAATGGGGTGTTAAACTGATAAATTATATTGGAAAAAAATATAAAAAAACTCTAAGGGGGCTCAGCTATGTTTCTATTTTTATAGGATATATTTTGATGGCTGCAATTCTTTGGCTGATGGCTCAAAGTGTTTATCTTTATCTCACGACTTCAATAGCAAGAGTAATAAAAGCGCCTCCAATAATGCCGTTAATTCCATATTTCCCTAAGCTGTTTGGTGTTCAAAGTTTTTTCCCTCCGTTTTATTTTGTTTATTTTATAATATCAATTTTAATTGTTGCAAGTGTCCATGAATTTTCTCATGGAATTTTTGCAAAAAGATATAAAATAAAAATCAAAAGCACTGGATTTGCATTTTTGAAATATTTCCCTGCTATTTTTGGAGCATTTGTTGAGCAAGATGAAAAACAAATGACAAAGAAAAAGAATTTTGAGCAAATGGCTATTTTAAGCGCCGGAGTCTTTGCCAATTTAATCATTACAATCTTGTTTTTTGTTATTTTAGCTTCCTATCATAGTTTTGCATTTAGTGCTGCTGGAATTACATTTGACACATATTCCTATTCTGCAGTAAACATCTCAGATATAGTATCAATAAACGGGCTATCTCTAATAACTCCAAATTATGAAAATATTTTAGATAGCATTAATGACAATGGAACGCTGAATAAAATCATTACAAGAGATGGTGGGGGCTATATTGCTACAAAAAAGTTTTTGGAGAGTCAAAATGACAGTAAATCTGTCTTAATTTTATATGACGATGCTCCTGCAATAAATTCCGGGATGGGTAGAATCATAACAAAAATAGACGGTGTTCCAATAAGAAGCCTTAATGATTTAGCAGAAGAACTTGGAGGGCATTCTCCAGGAGATAAAATAAAGATTAAGACAATAAAAGATGAGGAAGAGGAAACAAAAGAAGTTGTTTTGAGGGCAAATCCAGAGAATAAAAAATTGGCTTGGCTTGGAATTGGATTCTTGGAAAGAGATAGCGGAAGAATCATGGGAAAAGTTTATTCAGCTTTTAGTTTTTTTAAAGAAGAACATGTTTACTACAAGCCGAAATTCGGAAATAGCGTTTTTATATATGACTTAGTTTGGTGGATAATCATAATAAATCTCTTAGTAGCCTTGTTTAACATGCTTCCTTTAGGTTTTCTCGACGGTGGAAGATTTTTTTATTTAACTGTTCTCGGATTAACAAAATCTAAGAAAATTGCAGAAAGAGCCTTTAAGGGAGTGACTTATTTTCTACTGCTTTTGTTTGTTATTCTAATCGCCAGATGGATTTTTATTTTCTTTTAGGTTTAAGGAAAAGTATTTAAATATAATTTGTGTTATATAATAAACCAAAAAGAGGTAAATAAAATGGCAAAAGCAAAAAAGAAGAGAAGATAATTTCAAATTATTTTTATTTTTTATTTTTTATTTTAATATTGATTAATTATATAAAGACCTATTTCTATTATTTTTTATGTTTGGTTTTGATAAAAAAGAGTTAGATATGTTAAAAAAATTAAATACTCCCAGAAAGATCCAGGATTTTCTTGAGGAGTTTGAAATAAATTTTGAAGAGGGAGGAGATACCTGCAAATCTCCAAGAGTTATTTTAAAAACAAGAAAAGCCCATTGTGTCGAGGGTGCGATGCTGGCAGCTGTTATATTAAAAATTAACGGCCATAAACCTTTAGTTGTTGATTTAACATCAAATAAAAAAGATTATGACCATGTGATTGCTGTTTTCAAACAAGACGGATTGTGGGGAGCTATAAGCAAAACAAATCACGCTTCCCTCAAATATAGAGACCCGATTTACAAATCTATAAGAGAATTAGTTTTGTCTTATTTTAATGAGTATTTCTTAGATAGCGGAAAGAAAACTCTGAGGTCTTATACGATGCCGGTGGACTTATCCAGATTTGATAAATTAAATTGGGTTACTTCTGAAAAGGATGTCTGGTTTATCCCAGAATATTTAGGAAAAATCAAGCATATCCCTATAGTGAATAAAAAACAAATTTTTAATTTAAGAAAAGCTGATCCTATTGAAATCGAGGCTGGCAGAATAATCCAATGGAAAAAAGATGGCAATATGGTTACAAAAAATGAATTTATAGTTGACGAAGATGATAAAGCTCAAGTTTAAGTTTAACATCATAATTCTGTTTTTTAATGCCGTGAATCCATTTACAAGGTTTTAAATCCCGGTTCTTTTTTAGTTTTTCATGATAATCCCTGAAAAGATAAGGGAAATATTAAGGAAACAGCATTATAGAATAATCGGGAATCACTCAGCTGTGCAGATTTGCCGTTGGACAAAGAAGTCTATAAGAGATGAGGGGGTTTGTTATAAAGCGAAATTTTACGGCATCAAGAGTCATTTATGCTGTCAGATGACGCCTGCAGTAGTTTGGTGCCCAAATAAATGCCTGCATTGCTGGAGAGCAATTGAATATACTCTTGGAGAGAAAATCTTTGGAGAAGTTGATTCCCCCTCAGAAATCATTGATGGATGCATCAAAGCACAAAGAAAATTATTAGAAGGGTTTAATATTGATAAAAATTCATGGAAAAAACAATTGAGCAAAGCAAATATAATAAAATATTATGAAGCTCAAGAACCGATGCAATTCGCTATAAGTCTTTCAGGAGAACCTACAATTTATCCTTATATAGGAGAATTAATTTCTGAATTAAGAAAAAGAGGTAAAACCTCTTTTTTGGTAACAAATGGACTTTATCCAGAAAAAATCAAAGAGCTTATAGAAAAGAAGCAACTTCCAACTCAGCTGTATATAAGTGTAAATGCACCTAATGAGAATATTTATAATAAAATATGCATAAGCAAGATGAAAAATGCTTGGAAGAAATTTAATGAAACATTAAGGATTTTACCTAAGATAAAAAATAATACGCGAACTGTGTTTAGAATGAATTTAATAAAAGACCTAAATATGAATGAAGAACATATCAAAGAGTATGCTGAATTAATCGATAAAACGAATCCTCTTTTTGTTGAGGTTAAAGGTTATATGTCTATAGGATTTGCAAGAAAAAGATTAGGCTATGAAAGAATGCCTTCATATGAAGAGATGAAAATTTTTGTTGAAAAATTAGCAACAGCTACGGGATTAAAAATTTTAGATAGTCATGAATTTTCAAGAGTTTGGGTGTTGGGGAAAGATAAAGCTAGATTGAAGATTAAAAAGGAAGAAATTTAATTACAAATCAATAACACCATCTTTAGTTAATGCAGCAAATCTTATACCAATTGGCAAATTTATCAGCGCAGAAATCAGAGCCATGTGCTCTTTTCCGTCACCAGAAGCAATGCTCAAAGCAACTTCTGTTCCATAGAATTTTCCTTTAAGTTTCTGCATTAATTCGTCCCGAAGTTCTTTTAGTTTCTTATCTAAATCTATCTTAATAAACTCAAATGGCCTCTCATGCTTGAAATCCTTTGCAAATTCATCCCCAATGACTATTATCTTGCCCCATTCCCCATATTTCATCAGACCAGAAACCTGCGCCCATGTTCCTTTTCCCGACGATAATAATGCAACGAGTTCCATGCTAATAAATATTTCCTCCAAACACACTTGTAGCTTGTCTCTCGCTGTGGATTCTCTTTTGTTTTGTAAAATCTCCCCAGATCCCTACTTCTATTACAGTATCAAGATCTGCATCACTCAAAGGACCGATAATGTGGTAAGGTAATCCTCCAGTTTCAATTGTGCAAACAGGCCTGCCATTTTCAAGTTTAAATCGATCATCTGTTGGTCCTCGATGAAAATCTATTTCATCTTTACAAACTCTTAATAAAGAACGCTGATGTATCCCCCTAGAACAACTTCTTTCTGCAAGATAATATTTTTCTTCCATATTCAATAAAAAACTGGAGTATTTATAATAATTGTTGTGGTTTAGAGTTCATAATAAAAAGTTAAATTTATAAAGCATTTATTTCTTTTTCTTTTACCGATTGAACCATATCGCGAGTGTATAGATTCTATGACACTAGCGCATAATATGGGAGGTATTGAAATGGAAATCAAAGAACAATTAAAAAAAGCTTTAGCTGAACTTAGAAAGGAAAAAGAAAGAAAATTCGACCAGACAGTAGACTTAGTTATAAATCTGCAAAAATTTGACATAAAAAGAAATTCAGTAAATATCACTGTTTCGGTTCCGTACAAAATAAAAGACAAAAAAATCTGCGCTTTTTTAGAAGCGAGAAACAAAAATATTGATACTATAATCAGGGAAGATTTCAAAAAATATTCTGATAAAAAGGCCTTGAAGGAGCTGGCTGGAAAATATGATTTCTTTATCGCTCAGGCTTCAATAATGCCTGCTGTTGCTACAACTTTTGGTAGAACACTGGGGCCTGCAGGAAAAATGCCTTCTCCACAATTAGGAATTATTATAAATGCCGACGATAAAACTATTGAAGAGCTAAAAGACAAAATCAGCACTAGTGTAAAAATAAAAACAAAGGAGCCATCAATAAAACTTCCTATAGGAAAACAAAGCATGAAAGATGAAGAAATAATCGAGAACATAACTGGTGTTTATAATGCTGTACTAAAAGAGCTTCCTAAAAACAAGGAGAATGTAAAAAATGTTGAGATAAAATTCACAATGACTAAACCAATAAAAATCAACATAAAATGAAAACGAGAAGAGAAAATCCTGTTCCTAAAAGGAAATTGAAGACAGTAGAGAATTTAAAAGATTTAATTAAAAACAAAAAGACAATCTTGATAGCATCTATAAAAAATCTTCCTGGAAGACAATTTCAGGAAATTGTTAAAAAATTAAGAGGCAAGGCTGTTGTGAAAGTTCTAAAGAAAAATTTAATATTCCGTGCTTTGGATGAATCTGAAAATGAAACCGTAAAAAAACTTAAAGAACAAATAAAAGACAGCGTTGTTGTTTTATTTTCTGATTTAGATTCTTTTGAACTTGCTGCAGAACTACTAAAAAATAAAACTCCTGCAAAAGCAAAAGCAGGACAGGAAGCTCCAGAAGATATTGTTATCCAAGAAGGTCCAACTGAGCTAATTCCTGGGCCAGCAATTTCAGAATTAGGAGCATTAGGTATTCAAATTCAAATTGAAAAAGGAAAAATTAATATTAAAACATCAAAGGTAATTGTTAAAAAAGGTGGAAAAATATCATCACAGGCAGCTGATGTAATGGCTAAATTAGATATAAAGCCGTTTTCAATTGGATTCACTCCATTATGCGCTTTTGATAACAAAGAAGGAAAATTATACTTAGATATTAAAATTGATAGAGAAGGAACTTTAGAGGAATTAAAGAGAGCTTATTCAAGGGCAATCCCTTTTGCTGTTGAAATAGGATATGCCTGCAAAGAGAGTATAAGCTTCTTGATTGGAAAGGCAGGAGTGCATGCTAAAGCAATTGATAAAATTACTGAAAAAAAACAAGATTATACTCAATCAGAAAATTCTGGGAGAGAGGAAAAATAAATCATGGAAAATGTATATGCAGCGTTATTGCTCCACAAAGCGGGCAAAGAAGTGAATGAAAACAATTTGAAGAAAGTTATTGCAGCTGCTGGCATAGAGGCTGAAGAGTCACAAATCAAAAGCCTAATTGCTAGCCTAAAGGGCGTTGACATTGACAAAGAACTTGAGAATGCGAGTTTAGCTGTTGCAGTTCCATCAGAACATGGAGCAGCAAAAGAAGAGAAAAAAGAAGAAAAGCCAAAAGAAGAGAAGAGAGAAGCTGCAGCTGAGGGTTTGTCGGCATTGTTTGGTTGATAATATTTTTAATAGCTGATAAACCTCAAACTTTTTCTAGTTTGACAAAGTTAATTTTATAAGCATGATAATTTTCTTCTAGTCTATGACTTGGAGTTTATATAACAATATAGGAGAGCCACTCAGCCCATTAAAATTTTCCAATGGAAAAACTCAGGAGGATGTTGTTAAAGAAGTTCTTAAAGAAATTGAAAATGGAAACAAAGTAATTTTTATTCATGGAGTTTGTGGAACCGGAAAAAGCGCCGTGGCATTAAATATTGCAAGGAATATAGGCAAGACTTCAATAGTTGTCCCTGGAAAGAATCTGCAAGCACAATACAAAAGAGATTATGAAAATAACAAATATCTTCTTAAAGAAAATGGAGAAAAGCTAAAGATAAGTGTTATAACTGGCAGAGGCAATCATAAATGCAAATTTATAGAGGACAATGAGATGATTATTCCAAAATTTAAAAAGGAAGAGAATTCAAAATTAAATGACATTTTTGAATTTAGCAAGGAAGAATTAGAACAAAGAAAAAGAGCGGACAAATCTGCTGAAAAATATGACCTTCCATGCAAAATAGAAATCAAGGAAAAGAATTCTAACAAAATAAGAGAGTATCTAAAAAATAATAAAAGAATAAATCCAAATAATATAGGGGCTATGAAAGATGTTAGGAGAATTTCTATAGCAGCTGTCTGCCCCTATTGGAGTCCGGTTATTCCTGAAAAGTATGAATTAAAAAGCTTTGAAGCAGAAAAGAGAGTTTATGATGGGCTTGGAGGACAGAAATTTATTTTTTACCAGAGAAAGCCAGGATGCAAATTTTACGAACAGTTTAATTCTTATCTTGATGCAGATATTATTGTTTTTAATTCATTGAAGTATAAATTAGAATCCGGGATGGGGAGAAAACCATTAACAGAAATAGAGATAATTGATGAATGTGATGAGTTTTTAGATAGCTTCTCTAATCAAAGAACTATAAATATTGATAGGCTGCAAAATTCATTGAATCAGGTTTGGAGCAATGAAGAATTTGTTGAAAAAGTTATAGCTGAATTAAGCGTTATAATAAAAAATATTAAACATGATAAAAAAATTGAGGCTGCTATTTATTCTAATATGATTCTCCCCCTAAAAGAAACTAAGATTTATGATTTGTTAAAGGCTTTTCTGGATAATCAGGAATTTTTAGAAGATATTGATGATGAAAGCTATCTCTTTGATGTAGCAGAAACTGCGAGAATGTTTGATGAATATCTCAACGAGACATTTTTAACTTTTAGCAAGAGAGATAACAACTTACATATTAGTTTGGTTACCACCAATCTTGAAAAAAAGTTTAAAGAAATGGTTGATAAAAATAAAATAGTTGTTCTTATGTCTGGAACTTTGCATTCTGAAGAAGTTCTAAAGAAAATTTTTGGATTAGATAGTTATAAGATTATAGAAGCAGAAACAATACATCCAGGGCATATCGAGGTTGTTAAAACAGGATTGGAAATGGATTGCAAATATGATAATTTTTGTAATGGAAAAAATAATCGGGAGGGTTATCTTAGGGCTTTTAGCAAATGCCTTGAGATTTCCAAAAAACCAGTTCTAGTTCATGTGAATAGTTTTATTGATTTGCCTAGTGAAATAGAATTGCAAGAATTAAAAATAAATAATATAATCTCAAGAGAAAGGCTTAAGGAAATTCAGAGAGAGGATAAAACTGGAAAAATAGTGGAGAGTTTTAAAAAAGGAGAGATTGATATTCTTTTCTCAACAAAAGCATCGAGGGGAATGGATTTTCCAGGAGCACAATGCAACAGCATTGTTTTTACAAAGTATCCAAATCCAAATATTAAGGATGCTTTTTGGAAAATCCTGAAACAAACCCGGCCAGAGCATTACTGGAGTTTTTACAAGGACAAAGCAAGAAGAGAACTCATGCAAAAAATTTACAGGGGTTTACGATTTAAGGAGGACCATGTTTATTTGTTGTCTCCAGACATAAGAGTTTTGAATGTCTTTGGGAAGAA
>ERZ1292623.5120-Hain-H51-01um-R1-5120-length-10535-cov-4_pt1 | contig 10535 bp, 20 predicted proteins | sample MGYA00564398_ERZ1292623 | MGnify/ENA primary metagenome ERZ1292623 (study PRJEB36523, sample SAMEA6512633) | groundwater metagenome | collected 2019-01-07 | study: AquaDiva: Metagenomics assemblies of 32 groundwater samples
GCGTTTGCCTGAATTAAGAAAAAATTTTGTCGCGCCGCGGCGCCGCGCGCCTACTTTTTGGGCCGAGCCTTGGGCGGGGTAATGGATCTTCTGATGCCACATCGCCACTTGATCGCCTTGTTCTGGATTTTGGTTTTGATGGTTTTGATGAGCGGCTGTTTTGAGGGGTGGTAGCGGATGGCGATGATTTCCGCGAATTGGGCACGAACGCCACGCCGGTGCTTCACGTGCTCGCCCCAGTATCGGACTCGCATCAGAACAAAGCCGCCACTATCTCCGCAACGGCCATCGGGGCTATCTCGGAGCGCGGTGGTTTTGTTTTTGTAGATGTGCAGGCCGGCACTATTGCAAATCGTTGGGCTGTGGTCAGCCCTGGCCACTGATTTGTTCCACATCCGGCCGCCGTAAGCGACCGGCCTCAATCCTCCGCTGTGGATTTTGCACCACCTGTAGCCAACCTTTGCTCTCGAACGCGAGATTGGTCGCTCCTCGCCGGCCGTAATCATACTGCTCAAGTTGCACATACTTGCCTCACTTCCTTTTCATTACGTCGATGATTTCTGCAATCTGATTCTCTGTTGGATTATGAATGTAAAACGTAGGAACACCTGGTTGGTGTTGCGGCCCATCCTGGCAGTAGATGGAAAACGAGAGCCCGCCTACGCTTACCTGGCAGTTGGCTCCGCTCTCTAGCCACGGACTTCTTGCGATCTGACTTGCTTCCAATTCTGGATGTACGGCTTTCAGGTTGTCAATCATCGAGCCAATCTTTGCTTCTGCATCCCGCACAATCATTTGTGTTCGCTCCAGATTTCTGCGAACCGTTCGGGCGACCACAGCTTGTAGATTGTAGTTCCAGCGCCACCAAGGTCGCTCACTTGCCCGTCATTCAGTTCAACAACCCTTGGCTCTCCGTCGATGCGATTGGCAACATCGACTGCATAGAAACCGCTCAGCTTGATCCGACGCGCGACTTCCTTGACAATTTCTGGGCAATCGCCGCCGTCATTGCTGTAAGATTCCCCGTTGATCACGAAGAATCGTTGCTCATACTGGGAGTCGATTGGCTCCCATTTCCTGATCGTGATGCCACCTTCGATGTATTCTCTGGCTTTTTCCAGATCAGGCAGTCGTTTCTTGAGAGTCTTCAGGTTTACAATAGCTGCGCCGCCAATGGTTCGCTGAATTGTTTTGACCCAATCTTTGACAATGAACCATTCCCAGCCCAACTCTTCGACATTTTTCTCAAGATTTTCGTCGAACTTGAAGAACCTGGTTTCAAATGTCAGATCTTTGAGCGTCTCATACCATCTTGTGTGGTAGTGGGTTGCCAGATAGGATGTCAGATCGGTGAATGGTTTCACTCCGATCGCCTCAATCCTGCTCATTGCCGCTGCGTATTCATCCTGCTTCACTCGCCAACCTCGACGAACTGCGGTGAAGTCGTTTGGAGTCGTTCCTTCATTCCATTTGAGCGGGTCATCGAGCCAGATTTTGAAACCAGCTTTTTTCAAAGCTTCGGCTTGGTCAGAGAAGAACAGCTCCACGCGACCGATCTGAATCTCATCACGAGGGAATACGAAAGCGAGGGTCATTTGATCTCCTGAATGTGAAGTCGAAGAAGTGGCAGGCTACCGTCAACAGTAGGCTGCTCCCACGTCCAAACAAACGCGGGGACACTCGGGCGCCCACAGAATCGGCCTTGACTGCTAACGCCCATCAGTCTGCGATCGATGTCGATGTAAAAGCGGCCTTGGTCGAACACTTGCTTTGGAATCGGGCACGGCCAAGCATCACCGATCAGACAGTCTTTGTCAGAGCCGCTAATGATGCGAGCCCAGTAGCGTTGGAGGTTTACGTAGGGCGGGTGGCCAATTGGAGGCAGGCTTCGAGATCGTCGCATCAGTCGTCTCGCGCAAGAATGGCCAGGATTTCTGCAGCTTTTTGTTCGCTGATGTCGACCCAATTAGGAGCCCCAATGGCGACTTCGGCCTGGGTTTGCCCCTTCAGAACCTGCAGTCGAAAATCAAACCCCTTTACTACAAACTGGGCTCGGGATCTGTCGCCAAGTTCATGGACGCCAATCTTGTCGAGATGCTGCCCGCCCTTGGCTTGGTCGTTGCAGATCGAAAGCAGGTTGTCGATCGCCATTGTTAGAATGGTTGTCTCGCTCGGCATTCTGCTGCCTCGCCCCATTCCAACATACGGGTTTTTGGCGCGCTTGCTCACTTGGTCCCCCTCATCCTCAAGCAATCGGAGCTTGGCTTTACGTCTGGCTTCGGCCTCGACCTTGGTTCGCTCGGTTGTCATCGGTACTTCTCCATCAGTTTTGCTCCCAACTCTCGCAAAAACCCCGCCCCATACTTCCCACCCGGCTCCAAGCCCCACTCCAAAAACTCTGGCAATTCCGCACCATTCATTCGAGTGCTTGCGATCCCCCAGGCAATTGCGGCGACCGAATCAGTGTCTCCGCCGAATTCAATGGTTTGGCGCAACACATCGAGCAAACGATTCTGACTGGCCACCAGCGTGTACACAGCTTGTGTCGTGGCCCAGGCAACATTAGTTTTCCCGTTGACCGGATCTGTCCACGGAGTCCAGCCTGCGTGGCCAACCGCCCACTCTTTCATTTCTTTGCCGGTTTTGGCACCTTTCCAATCAAGATGAGCGTGCAGGAAATCACTCAACCGATCAAACCCGTCGCCGCTGTACAGAGCGAAATGGCTCATCAAAGCAACCATCTGCGCGGATAGAATGCCCTCATCAGTGTCGTGTGTTGCCGTCGCTTGGGCGCGGGCAACCTCCAAGATTTCCTTTGGATCTTCAAGCACGCCGATAGGAACGGCGCGCATGCAAGCGCCGTTCTTTACTGAGTCGGGTCGGATGCGGGCCTCGAAATCATCGGCATCTTTTACGGTCTCCAAGAATTTTTGGAAAGCCCTTGAGTATCCATCGCGAGGATCTCGTTGGAATGCGCGAACGAAAGCCTCAATGAACTTACGCCGCGTGAATGGCGGGCCTTCAAGAAGTACCTCGACGGTCCCTATCGACATCTGGGTGTCGTCCGTGTACGATCCGGCTTTCAGTGAATGGGTTGGATGCTTCACGTACTGTTCGAATTTGAGCGCCGCTTCCAGAACTGCATCGTCGCGGGGGTTTTTGATGTACTCGGTCGCCATCGCGTAAGCATCAGCCTGGGCAATTCGGAGCAGCATCAGTGGGTTTGGGTGCAACATTTGGGCCTTTTTTAGAGGAGGAATTCGCCCTCTTTTACAAACTGGAGAGAGTTGCGGTAGGGATTCGGAGTGTGGACGAGAATCTGATCCCCATCTTCAATGAATGGCCAGATGGACAGACGGGTTTCAAGTGAAGCGCGCATCGCCGTGCGCCATCTGCGATAGCGAACGAACCCAGGGCCGCAGCCCGCGCTATAGCGAAGCCAGTGAAAGTTGTAGGGCTGGTGGAGGTTTACATTCGGCCGATTTCTTTTCCAGTATGCAGCGCTGGCTCCGTTGTTTCCGTCGAGGCCCATTCGAGAAGATGGTTTCAGCGCATCTACTGAACTGTACCATACCCAGCCCATTTCGTAGTCGCTGCGGGCGCTGGTCATACAGGAGCCGAATGGATGTGGATCTTCGAACGTAGCCAGGTGTTCGATCGCCAGCTTGTTCCAAGCCCGCACAAACCTCACTGTTGGCTCTGGATCCACGGGCGAAAACCTTTCCCGGATTACCCAGAAACCCAAATCTCGGCGTCCTAACTCACCACTGCGCTCACTGAAAACCCACGGGCTGCCGTATCTGGCTCGCTCAAAAACGTAGGGGAAAAACGCCCACTCGACGTTCCAGACGGCCATCCGTTCACCCGTCCTTTCTCATTAGAATGCCGATGATTTCTGCGGCCTTTTGCTCAGAGACGCCGCGAGAATTTGAAGTGGCGAACGTGATAAGCGGCTCTGGGCAATGGCATGCGATCTCGATCCAAAACTTGTAATCGGGCCCGCCTAATACCACCGGATCCCGATCGCTTCCAGACCTTACTTTCAACTCTGGCCACAACGCTTGTAATCTCTCCGCAATTACCTGCGCATGTGAGGGCGGCTCAGGCTCACTCATCCCGCCACCATTGAACAGCGTCCTCAACAGTTGCGTAAACCCGCAACCACTTCCCCTGCCCCAACAACTGGATCATTCTCGTCAGCGGCTCACCACCAACCAGAACCAGATCCAAGTTGTCGATGGTCAGGTCGGACAGCATCCGCACCCAAACCGCAGGTACAGCCAGCAGCTTGGACAGATCGACGATCGTTGGCTGGCGAACCAACCCTTCAAAAAATTTCCGGTCAGCTTCATCAGCATCCAATGTCGGCGTCTGCAACTCAACCAGATGGATGGAGACGGTGTTGCCGAAGATGTTTTGGATGCTGGTCTGGCTGACTCGGTATCGTACGCGCTCATTCATTTGGCTTCCTTCTTCAACCCAAACTTCAGTTCAGGTGTGGCAAATGGGAAGGGCCAGAGGTGGTTTCGAGGATCTGGTTTCCCATAGGCTGGCATTTGGAGGGCAGGGTTGCGTGTGTTGGTGTCATCGCGGATCTCGACTGTGAGAGCGGTCAAGCGCTCAACCGTTCTCCAGCCAACTACTGCAGGCCGAGCGTGAACGTGGTATGGATCGAACAGGTAGACTCCGCCCGGCAATCCGCTCCATACTTGGCGCCTGTCGGTGTGGCGATCGAAGAAGTCGTGGATGTTGTGCTTGGCCGGATCCAGGTCCTCGCAGAAGTACGGCTGGATGGCGAACAGTGTCGGGTCCGTGCTCGTCCACAGGTAGTTTTGCTCGGGCAAATGACGTGGAACAAGCGCGCCCTGGAACCCATCAACGTGGAATCGCTCGTCGTTCTGGCTGCTAACCGGCCCCGAACGAACAGTCAGGTAGAAGTACCGGTTGAGGAAATCATCGAAATTTTGCTGGTAGCTGGCGCAATCTTCCACGAACTTCGCCAGCCAATCCAGCTCAACTGGGAGTCGCCAGTCAGTGCCGGGGATTTTGATAGGCAGGCGGAGGATGAAGCAGGGCTCTTTTGGATACCTGATCTGAGTTGGGCCCAGGAAAATCGGAGGAGCCGGGTACAAGTACTGGCGCTGATCGAAATTGCGATTGGCGCGCGAGTAAACCGGGCTGTCGGCATCGATGATCGTGCGCTTGTGCAGCTTTGGTTGCTTGCAGATGTTGCCGCTGAACTTGGGCGGATCGATGTACTCTACTGTGTCCGTGTATGCCACACTCACTCCTCAGGCTTGAGTTTCAACAGTTCATCGTCGACATTGCCAAGAACGATGGTTGCCACGCCCAGGACGGGATCGTAGGTGGCCTCGATGAAGGGGGCGCTATCTTTGCCTTCGAACCTGTCGTGCCCGAACTTGACGTCGTGGCCCATAGACAGTATCCGATACAAGCGACGGGCGTGCATGGTCAGGTGTTCGGGATTGTCGATCCTGATCTCCACCATCGGGTGCGGAGTTGCGCACCTGACGTCGCCATCTCCACTGTCGGTTGTGTTGAAACCGTGGTTGCGCAAGAAGCGAACGGTCTCACGAATGCCTGCGTCGAGTTTGTCGTAGTCGATGTCGGGCAGCGGCTCAATCATTTGGTTTTCTCTGCGTGTTTGACCAGGGTTTTCAAACAAGCGGCCAAACCATCATAGCCGCCGCCAACGTGCAGGTAGCCACCGGTCGGGCATCCTTCGACAGTGCCCATAGTTGTTCGAGCTTTCCAGCCAGCGAAGACCTCGATCTGCTCCGGCTCCTCCTTGATTGTCGTCCGTGTCCAGTCCAGGTTGATAACCGACCGGCGCCAACCGACTTTGAAATGGCCGAACTTGGTTGTGATGATCAGCCACGGATGGGCGAGTAATTCCTTTTCGTACCCGTTTGGGATTTCTTCGACAAAAATCCCGGCCAATCCCGCCTTTTCAAAGGCATCCTTGAACTGCTTTAACTGCTGGTTCTTGGCCGCTTCCGTCCCTGTATCGAGACGGGTGCTTTCCAAATCCAGCGCTTCAAGCAGTTCTCTTGAGGCCTGGCGGATCGCACGGTTGTCCCGCTCAGACATTTTGCGATTGGTACAAACCCGAATCTCCAGCCCATAAACCTGCGGCCCTACCCCAAACCCACCACGGTCGATTTTGTAAACCGTTTTCCATTCGGGTTTGGGCACCCCATCAACCAAGTTGGCCAGCCACTCGATATGGGCGATCTCGTTAGCGAGAATGTCCCGGTAAAGTGTACCGATGCACTGGTCTTGAAGATCCTCGCGTGCTCTGATTTCTTGTGCAAGCTCTTCTTTGGTCAGGGCTTTGACTTGCTCGAGTGTTGCCGCATTGCCAGACGGAAGTTTGAGCGAGACCGGTTCGGTCATTTTCCACTCCAGCTTGCAGAGATGCCGGCGATGTACGTTCCAATCATCAGCATCACAGTCCAAAAAATCTGCGGCCCGTCTTCCAGCCAGGTAGTTCCGGGTTGGCTGGTCTGGTGGAACAAGATCCCGGCTGCGAATGCCATCGTGAAAAGCGACATCAGGCTCAGTACGATTGTTGGTGTGGCAAGCAAACGTTGCCACATGGTCTGCTCAAACGTTCGCCTGGCGTCGGAAAACAACGAGGCGGAAGTAAACGGCAGTTGCTTTTTCATCCCTGGCAATCCTCACTTTCTTCACTGATGATCATCACCAAATCCCACTCAAACCATTCCGTGCTTCCATCGCTGTAGCCCACCTGCACGATCCAGCCAATGTCATCGTCTTCGGCACGCCAGGTTTGAAGGACCGTGGCTGGCCGGCCCATTGTTGTCACGACCGTCATGTCGGTTTTCAAATCCTCTGGCGAGTTTGGACGCGGCATTTGGCTTCCTAAAACTTGGGGAAAAAGATGCGGAATCTGGACGGGTGCGGAAAAGTAAGAGCTGGTACGTTTTTGTAGCGTGCCAGGATCTCTTCGAGTTCGGGGGTTTCTGGATCAATCTTGATGTTGCGGGCGCTTGAAGGAAGACGGTTGATCAGGGCTCCGACTGTTGGACAGCCCATCCACGACACGCTGTAGTGGCTGGCAATTTTTTCCAGATAGCTGCTATCTTTGGCAGACAAGCGCTCAATACCTGCGTAGTTGTTGATGTTGCGAAGATGAACATCGAGGGGCACGCCGCCCGGGTTCTCGTTTTCACTCCGGTAAGCAACATCGCGGTTCTGCAGATCTTTCGTGCTGATCCGGGCCCACGGCAGATCAAGGTGGAACCAGATACTTCCGTTGCCGCCAGACAGATTCACGGAAAAACGGGGCGGGGTTTCTCTGTTGCCCCACACCAACTCATTGAAACAACCCTGCCACTGCATTTGGGGCCAGCCAAGAATTTCTGTCAGGCTGTCGGTAATCAGCTCAACATTGCCGTTCAAGAACCTGAAACCCCACCAAGGATTCAAGTACAAATCCCAGGCGTGCTTGGCGCTAAAGTCGAGCGGGTGATCGACGTGATTGCTTGGGTCATTGTGGCTTGGGTGGCGCATTGGAAACCCCCAATTTTTTCATAACACGGAACCATCTCACCAACACCGGCCGCAACAGCCGTTCAACCCAACAGCCGATTTTCCAACAGTACCAATCGGCTTTGAAGTCGGGCCCACCGATGACCATCATTTGTTGCTCCGCTGTTGCAAGTTTTTCCTGGGTTTTCTTCAACTCTGCTTCCAAGAAGTTCACATCCCGAACCTGCAGATCCCCGCCGCATCCTTCTTCAACGAACCCGTACACTGCCTCGAAGGCGGCTCGATCAACAGCCAACCACTTGCGGCTGATCTCGGTATCGTTGCCGACTGCGGAGACTCGCCAGATACCGACGGCGGTGAGCTTGAACGTTTTTGCTTGCAATTGGCCGGCCAACTCTTGAATGACTGCATTGAGAACCGTGGTCTCCTTTGCATGATGGCTCAGCAGCTCTTCGTAGCTTGGCTCTTCAGCCAACCGTTTGACTGGAGGAATCCAAGATCCGTCGGCCATTTGGACGAGCGCGATTTCGACAAGTGCAGGGGCAACCTGGCGCATCTTTTCCTGTAGCGGGGTTTCGTTCACGTTTTGCTCCAGGTTTGGTTGCGCCAATTGCGACGGAATCGGCAGTTGCATTTCTCGCAGCGATAGTAGCTGGCGTCTCGAGTACGTGAACGCTCCTTCACCAGCACACTATCGCATTCTGGCGTTGGGCAAGCATTTTCGTCCCTGCCAGTCTGTGGTGGAACAACGGGAGCAAGATTGATTGGTGGTTTCATTGCTGCCTTTCAAGGAATTGGTTTCGCGCCAGTCAGTTCACACCAACGGGCTTCCAAGAACCTTGCGTACAAGATCGATTCCAGCCCATAATCTCCCGCCGAATACGCGTCGTTGATCTCAACAAGCAAGGTCTTGTAAGTACCTGGCTTCCATCTGACGTACTCGAGATCCCGGGCGGGGTTTTTCTTTTGTTCGGCATCGTAGGCTTTTTCTTCCGCTGTGGGCTCGTACACAACGCCAACGTCCAGGCAGTAGGCGGCCGGTGCAGAAACCCACTCTTTAGCCGCCATCAGGATAGTCTTTGAGTCCGGGAATTTCAGAGGATCGCCCTTGTAATGCCTGCACCCAATCACATTGCCGTCCCGAACAAAGCATCGGAATTCTGACAAAAACTCCACCGGCTCGGATGCCCACACCGGCGTATCATTCGGCAGGTCCCGCGTGCCCACCAGATCCATCACCCCGCGCACAAGCCGCCCACCAAAACTTTTGATCTCATTTGAGGGCTTGATAAACACCGGCCACATTTCTGGCGTGTTGCGAATTTTGCCCAGCGTATCCAACCAAACCCTGCGCCCCAGATAGTCCAGCAGTTCATACGGGTAGTTGAACACTGGCACTTCTTTTCCAGTGATTTTCTTCAAGGCTCCACGCACGACTTCGATGAATCCAGCTACCAGCGTATCGGCAGTCAGATCCAGCTTGTCCACATCAGCTTGGTCGAACCAAACGACCTCGTATCCCAACTTTGCCAGACCATCGGCAGCAGTTGCGGAAGGGCTAACCAGGCGATCGGCCCGTCGCTGCACGTAGGCGCGATTCACGTCTGCACCAGCGCTGATCCGTCTTCATCAAAGGGGCCCGCCAGTTCTTTCGCTCTGGCCATACAGGTGGCGCCATCTGATAGTTTGCGCACCAGCACTTTATCGCCAGGCGCCTTCGCCTTCTTGAGCCAGACCAGATCGCTGTGAACCCTCGTGTCCTTTGCTGGCACTCGGCGCCAGCGATAGATGCCAGGCTTGCAATCGTCGGGGGTTGATGAGGCATTCATTCGAACTCCCAATCACTCGGGTTCTCACACACTTCTGGAAATGCATCCTCGCAATGACTGCGCCGGATTGAACCCAGACACAGCTCGTACTTGTTCCGGGAAAACTGCGGCAGATCGGCATCGGCACAGTATTCGTCGGCGAACTCTCTGTAGTAGTCCACATCCACGTCGGCACCACAAGCCCGATCTGACTCGGCTGCTGCAACAATCAGAGCCTTGCAAGCGGCTTGAGTCTCTTCAACACTCAAGAGTAAGCTGGGTGGTTCAACGGCTGCCGCAGGAATCGTTGGGGCAACTGTTGGCGCGCTCGCACACCCCTCGAACCAGATTGCCAGAACAAGCAGGCCGCAAATGAGCAGGGCAGAAAAGATCGTTCTCACAGGGTTTCTCCGGGGGTTTTGTCGAGTGCGTTGACTTGGGGAGGGAGCAGCTCGAGGGAGCCGGTTTTGAGGTAGGTTTCGCAGAAGGTTTCGAATGTGGTTTCCGCGGTTTCGTAGGACTGGCCGATGGTTTCAGCTACCTGTTCGGCCATCTTTCGCATCAGGATCTTCACTCCTGATTTGAATTCATCGTAGCTCATCAAGTTGTTCTTGATAAGAACTCGAAGGATGAAGAGCTCCTCTGCGAGCGGTTCGGACTCCTCGTGCTCCATAAACCCTCGGATCAGATTTTCTTTTTTTGCGGTCATACTTTCCCTTTCAGACTCTGACAACCAGCGGTGGATGTTTTGGGTTTGGACTCACTACTTGGACGGCTCCATCTTCCTCCAGATTCCACAAGTTCAACCGCAATTGAATACTGGATTCCATCGCCTGCTTCCAAGTAAGGTGGCGGTGAAAACATTTGTGGCCCTTCCAGGTTTCATAGGAAGTGCTGCCACGCATCCATTGTACTTGGTACCAAGTATCTCGCCAAATGTGCGGTGGCAGGACGTCGTCATAATGGAAAAGGAGCGGAGTCTTTGGGTTGTGGCTGTAGTAGTAAGGAGGGTGTTTGATACCGTTGATGCCACCTTTTTTGGGGTCCCATCGATCCACGGCAAAGGGATGCGGATCCATGAAAGCCCAGACCGATTCTTGGATCTTGTTCCAAGCTGCCACGAACTCGTAATTTGGCCCAATTTCTGGCAGAGGGACTCTATTGATGGCAACCCACATCCCGATGTCCCAT
>ERZ1292623.5122-Hain-H51-01um-R1-5122-length-10533-cov-13_pt1 | contig 10533 bp, 10 predicted proteins | sample MGYA00564398_ERZ1292623 | MGnify/ENA primary metagenome ERZ1292623 (study PRJEB36523, sample SAMEA6512633) | groundwater metagenome | collected 2019-01-07 | study: AquaDiva: Metagenomics assemblies of 32 groundwater samples
TCAAGAACGATAAAAAGAGATATTTTGATTTCGCTTACAGGACTATCACCTTCTTCGGTGCTGCTTTCCAGCAGTCTTCTGCTATCAAAATATTTTGTAACTCTTAAAAATTATCGCCTTACAACCCCCGCGCGCTCCGCGCGCAAGTCGCAAAGTTTACAAAGTTATAAAGTTTATAAAGTAAGATTAAACACTGCTTTATAAGCTTTAAGAACTTTTAACTTTATAACTTGTGTGCGAAGCACACGGGTTTGAGCTGTTCCCTTTTCGCTCGCCGCTACTAAGGGAATAAAATGTTTTTCTATTTTCCTCCAGGTACTGAAATGTTTTACTTCCCTGGGTGCGCGTCCTAAAGCCTTGTGGCTCGGACAATGCGGAATTGCCGCATCGGGTTTCCCCATTCGGAAATCTCCGGATCAAAGGTTGCTAGGCACCTCCCCGAAGCTTATCGCAGCCAAGCCACGTCCTTCATCGCCTCTTTGAACCAAGGCATCCACCATAAGCCCTTAATTATCCCGTTAGAAAATCTGTAAACTTTCTAACTTTTTCTTCTATTTTTTTCTTCTATCGATGAACCGCATTTCATTTGATAGAAGTTACCTGCTATTTTATTTTCAAAGTTCATTCATTGTCTGCCGGCCAATAAAGATTTTTTTAAAAAATCTTTATTGGCCGATCTACAACTAAAAAACCCCGCCTAACCGAAAGCGGAGCCTTACGCATATAACAACGCCACGAAATTATTTTCTCCGCTTTTTGAGTTTAAAATTTTCTTTTTTGATTAACATATATTTGTATCTTATATCTTATGTTTCCTTTATCCAATAGTCAATCCCCACCCTTATAACGTTATAAGAGTGGGGATTGGAAGAATGTCCGATAACCGATTGCTTATCTGCTGGAAATATCTTCCCGCAATTTTTCCAGATAGCGAGCCGCGGCTTCTTTGCCGCCAAGCCCGAAAGCCAAACCGCCGGCCAAAGCCATCATCGCCACAAAAGCGGTAAATAAAGTCTGAACAAAGGCCCCCGCGATCCCCAGCTGAAAAAGAGCGGCTAAAATCGCGAAAATCCAAATAGACCATTTGGCTATGCCTCCCAAAAAACCGAAAGAAGGAAAATGAGCGGCTTTAGCCGTTCCAGCCACGACTTTTTGCATCGCATTGGCGATTAAAGCGCCTGCCACCAAAATCAAGGCGGCAACCACGACATTAGGCAAATAAAGCAGAACGATATCGCTTAAAAAAACGTTTACCTGGCTTAAACCCAAAACATCAATGGCCGCGACCAAAAAGACGATAATGAAAAACCACCTGACGACGGCGCCGATAAAAGCTCCGCTGTCCAAGCGAAAACCGGCCCGCGAAAGCGGTTCTTCCACGCCCAAATTTTGAAGCGCGCGATCAACCTTAATGCTGCGGATAATCTGCGCCACCACTTTGCCGATAGATACGGCAATCACCCAACCGATGATAAAAACTACGACAGCCACCACCAGCCGAGGCACGAAACTGGCCGCGCCGGTCCAAAGTTGCTGAAAAGACGCCACTAAAACATCCCCCCAAGTTTGTAATAACATAATTTAATTCTTTAAAATTAACTAATAATCAATAATTAAAGTTGTTGTGCACAAAAACTTTGTTTTTAAAATTTCGACCTTAATATTTATATAATACCACAAATATTAAGGTTTTTTAAGCTCCTGTGGAAAACTTAAAATGGGCGCGAATTATCTATTTATACCCTTTTGCTTGCAGATTAAAAAGGTAAGCGTACGTTCCACTTAATTTCAGCAAATCCTCGTGCGTGCCCAATTCTTTTAACTCTCCTTCCTCAATCACACCAATTTTATCCGCTTGGTGCACTGTCGAAAAGCGGTGTGAAATCAAAATAACCGTCCTGTCTCTTGGCAAATTTTCGAGCTTCTCGAAAATTTTTGCCTCTGCCGCGGCATCAATGGAAGATGTCGGTTCATCCAAAACCAAAACACTCGGAGCGCGGTAAAATGTTCTCGCCAAAGCAAGTTTCTGCCATTGGCCGATTGATGGCTCAACTCCCTCGGTAAATTCTTTCCCAAGCATTTGTTCATACTTCTTTTCCCATTCTTCTATAAAAATATCGGCCTCACTCGCTTGAGCGGCTTCTTTAACTTTTTCAAGAGATGAAGCCGCTCCGGTTTTTCCCATCGCAATCACTTCTTTTACAATAAAATGATAGTGAACATAATCTTGAAAAATCGCCCCCAGTTGGCTATACCAGCTTTCTAAATCGAGCTCTTTTAAATCATGACCGCCGATTATAATTCTACCTTGATCGGGGTCGTAAAAACGGCACAGCAATTTAACAAATGTAGTTTTACCAGCTCCATTTATACCGACAAGCGCGATTTTTTCTCCGGGGGCGATTTTCAAAGAGAAATTTTTAAGAACAGCGGTTTTTATTCCCGGATAAGAAAAAGTAACGTTTTCAAAAATAATCTCGGGCGTTTTCTTTGAATCGAGAACAATTCCTTTTTTCGGCTTTTCAATTGACGGTTTCAAATCAAGCATTTTGAAAATATCGGTAACAAAAAGACTGTCTTGATATTGCCGTCCGAGGTTAGAAAATAATCCCGAAAGTGATTGCCGCAAATCGCCAATAGAAGCCAAAATAAAAGTAAAAGTACCAATAAGCAAATTACCTTTTACGACTTGTAAAGTAAAAAAAATAATCGCAAACGCTATGACTAATTGTGAAAAACAAAGAACAATAAGTTGACTGAAAAGTTTTTTCTTTTCGTTCCTTTTCTCTTCCATTTGGAAATTATGGAATAACTCTTTAATGGCAGAGAAAAAATACGGTATGTTTTGAAATAATTTCAGCTCGATAAGAGAAGGGAGTGTATTAAAATGACCATGAAGCTCCCAGTATTTTCTCCGCGTTTCGGCACGACCTGAAAGAATATCCCAAACCATGCGACCATATCGGACTTCTACAATTAACTCTGGTAGTGTTCCAATGAGGATGATGAAAAATACCCACCACTGAGAAAAAATAAGAATTGCGGAAGCAATTATAACTTCTATGACATTTTGGAAAATATAAAATTGCCTATCAATAAAATTGCGAACGCGCCATGTTCCTTCTTCGCTTATCCTGTTGAATAAGTCCTTATGTTCTGGATTTTCATGCGTGGCAACGTCTAATTCTCCTTTTTTTTGTATTACTAAAGTTTCAAATTTTTCTTCCAGAAAAAACTAGAATAATTTTGAAAGATAATTTTGAATAGTAAATAGAACAGAAGGAATAAGAGTCGCTAAAATAAGCATCCCAGCAAGGAAAAGCAAAAAAGAGCTAGCTGTGCCGTTTTCAGCAATTTTTACTAATTCGTTGATAAGCAAGCCACGCGAACCGGATTGGAGAAATGGGGCCGCAGAAACAACAAGAAAAATAAAACCGAGCGCGATAACCTCGCTTTTCTTTTCTTTCCATAGCATCGCGCTCAACTTCACGCTGTTTTTTAGCATTTCGCGAAACAAGGAAAACGATATTTTGTTTTCTTGTTTTTCTTTATTCATAGCGAGTTATTTGTTTTAACGCCGATGGCTTTTGGCAATTTTTTACAGAAATGTTTCTGCAACTCATTTCAATCCCTGCAATATAAATTCTGTACAAACCAGCTTTGTTGACCAGTTCTTCCTGTGGAAAACTTAAAATGGGCGCGAGAAGACTTGAACTTCTGACCTCACGCGTGTGAAGCGTGCGCTCTAGCCAGCTGAGCTACGCGCCCTTAAACGCCGAGTTTATTCAATAATTTCTCATGCGGACGATCCAGAATGTCGCGGACGAATTTATCGTACATTTCCAAGCGATAAAGAAATTCTTTTTCGCTGAGAAGCGCGTAATTCAGCTCCTTGCCCATTTCCGCCTCCAGCCATTTTAAAACTCTTTCCATTGATCCCTTTTTAACGCCGTCTCCGACCACCAACATATCCAGCCGCGATTCTTTGTCCTGAAGAAAAATTCCGGAAATAATTATTAATTTTATCCGGCCCATTTTCTTAATTTTCCTGAGAATTTCCTCTCTGGAAACGGAAAAAGAATCAAGCACCAATCTCTTTAGGGCGTCATGAAAAGGAAAAAGCGGATTTAACTTCGCGCCTTCCGTCTTCTTTTTCCGTTTTTCAAAAACAATAAAATTTATGTTTTTTAAAAGCGCCATTTCCCGACGCGCGGCCGCGGCCGAAGAGCGAACGCGCTTAGCCGCTTCTTTACCGCTGAAAATCTCTTCCGGATGAAGCATAAAAAACCGAATAATCTTTAATCGGACGGAAGAGCCGAAAAGTTTGTCTAAAACATTCGTCTTACGGGACATATTACTATGATAACATTTTCAACAAAAATACGCAGTCCCGCCTTGGCGGAACCGCGTATTTTATTATTTAATCTCCGCGGTCGCGCCCGCTGCTTCCAATTTTTTCTTAAGCTCTTCCGCCTCTTCTTTTTTAAGGCCTTCTTTAACCGTCTTCGGCGCGGCATCCACCAAATCTTTGGCTTCTTTCAAACCCAAACCGGTTGCCTCGCGCACCGCTTTAATCACCTGAATCTTCTGGCCGCCGGCCGCTTTTAACTCCACGTTAAAAGAAGTTTTTTCTTCTTTCGCGGCTTCGCCGTCCGCCGGCGCCACCGCCGCCATCATCGGCATTGCCGCCGAAACGCCGAATTTTTTTTCCAGAACTTTCACCAATTCCGAAAGATCAAGCACGCTCATCTGTTCCACTTTTTCCACGATTTCCTTAAATTTAGCCGGAACCTCTACGACTTCTTTTTCTTCTCCGATATGTGGTGCTAATGACATAATTTTATTTATTTCTTAATTTGACTTAATATGCTCGCAAAATTTCTCATTACTCCGCTCAAAACTCCGACCATGCCTTGAACGGGCGAATTAATAACATTGACCAATTGGCCTAAAAGCGCCTCGCGCGGCGGAATAACCGCCAGCGCGGAAACTTTGTTTTTATCAATATACGTCTTTTCAAACACGCCGCCTAAAATCCTGACGCTTTCCTTATGTTTTTTCGCAAAGGAAAAAAGATTCCGAGCCGGCGCCACCGCGTCGTCGTATCCCAAAACCAAGGCCAACTCCCCTTCCAGCGGCGGCTTTTCTCCATTGAAACCAAAGCCGTCCAAAACGCGATTGATCAAAGTTTTTTTCGCCACTTTATAATCAACGCCTTCTTTCCTAAGAATGTTTCTTAATTCTGAAACGTCTTTTACGCCGAGCCCGTGAAAATTAACAAATATGGAAATCTGCGATTTCTCCAATTTAGAATGAAGGTCTTTTATAACTTCTTCTTTTTTTTGTCTGGTGGCGGGCATAAAAATAAATTAAAATAAAAAAATCGGCTGGACATAAGCCGACAAACCGCGCGAAAAGCGAAAAATTCTTACCTGGATAGGACTTATTTTTTGCCTATTGTCTTCGGCTTATATGTTTATAATATTCTAAGATAAAAAATCGGTCAACCCCCACACTAATAATGCCATTTTAGTGGGAGGTCAAATCCCAATCAAATTAAAGCCCCGTTATTTCAAACGGGGCAAAACTTATGTGTTTTTCCTGTAATACTCGTCAACATAAGCGTCAAACAAAATGCTTAACCGACGGGTAATCGGCCCTCCTCGGCCGTCGTCTACCGTGTCTAAAACATAATCATCTATTTTTCTCACCGGAATAATCCGATTTGAAGAAGAAGTGATAAACGCTTCTTTGACAAACTTCAAATCATCGTAATAAATCTTTTTATCATCCCTAAAAATAAATTCACCGGAAAATTTAGAATTCGCCTCCAACAATGTCTGGCGGGTAATACCTTTAAGAATACTTGAAGATTTTGCTCCGTAAACAATGTGCTTGCCGCTTATTTCTCCGATTGTGTCAAACCAAAGCATCGCAAAAAAATTCCCGCGGGAAGTTTCCATAAAATAACGTCCGCGATCATCCCGCGCCGCGTACAAAACATCGTCGTAATCCGGAAACAGCCGCTTCGTCATTTGAGCGTAAACATAACCCCCTGAAACTTTCAAATTGGGCATTGTCCTTGAAAATTCAAAAGTTTTAAGAGCCAGCGGCTTTTTTTCTTTTTTCGGCCGGATCTTTATCAAAAGAAAAAGCGGCTCTTTCTCGCCTTCTTCTCCCAAAATGACGTCCAAACGCAAGATTGACTCTTCTAATCCCGCGTTTTCCAGGGCATTGGCGATAAAAAGAGACAATTCATCAGCGCTGTAAGGAATTTTTATCCGGCAAGTTTTTAAATTGGAAAATAGTCTTTTTAAATGTTCGGCCAGTTTAAAACAAACCACTCTTCTGGCTTCCATTACTTCAAAAGACCCGAAACCGCGTTCCATTGTTTCCCCGGAAACAATTTTTTTGAAAAGCTCGTCAATATTGGCTGCCTCGGCGATCGGGAAAATCCCATTCTTGCCGACAAGATAAATCTTTTCCATTCTTTTCCTCCTTTCTTATTTTTTGTTTAATTTTCAAAAAACCGCAATTTTATCAAAATTACCACGATGCGTTCAAAAAAGCAAATAAAGGCTAACGAATGTAAATATCGCCGGCGGTCTGATTGCGCTCCAAATAATCCGTGCTGACAGCAAGCGCCGCGATGCCCAAACCCAATATCAGTAAAAATCCCGCCATAAACTTCCAAAATTGTCTGTTAGAATTCATTTTCATTTAATAAGAAGAGTTTTAAGGCTTTCGGAAGTCTGAGGATTGGCGGCAATGCCCTGTTCCAAAATCTGGCGGGCTTTTTGAGATTGGTTGGTATCAGTGTAAAATTCATAAGTTTTATAGTAAGTATAAACATTACTTGGTTCAGCCTTAATGCCTCTCAAAAGATATTCTTCGGCTTTTTGGTTGTCGCGCAGATAATAACCATAAAGATCGCCGAGATTAAGATAGGCCGTAGAACTCTCCGGCCGGATAATTGTCGCGTATTGCCAGGTTTCAGCCGCGCCTTCCAAATCGCCGATGTTTTTTCGTAAAATCCCCAACTGGAGCCAGCCCTGAAGATAATCATTGTTATCTTTCAAAGTCCGGGAAAGTTCCTGAATTTGAGAAATAATTTCCGGAGCCGTTCCTTTAGGGATGTTTTGCGTTAATTTGTTTAAAAGTTCAATTCCTGAATTATTATTAACATTTTGATCGTTTGGAGACCCGGTCTCCAAATTAGCGACGGGTTCTTTAATTTCTTCGATTTTTGAAGACCCAATCTCCAAATAATCCTGCCAAAAATAAAAGCCGGCGCCGGCGGCAACAAGAATAAAAAAAACAACAAAGAAAATAATTTTTATTTTAGTATTCATTCTTGAATTCTATCAAATTATCCTAAAGTAATCAAAATAACCCACCCGGACTGGTAGTGGCTGTGTTATTAATAAACTCCACCGCGTTAACTAACCAAGTTGAAACAAGATTGCTGGCAATGCCAAGCAGATTATTAATAAAAGAAACGCTGTTAAGCGTGGTCGTGGAATCGTAAACCGCCAAAGCAGCCTTGGTTCCCCAAGGGCCTGAATAATTATGGTTTTCAAAACGGCTATTGGTGATATTCAGATTGCTGCCGGCCAAGGCAAAAATACCATAAGGATAGTTTTTCTCAAATAAAGCATTGGTGATGCTGGCCAAACTTGTTGTCATCTTGAGGCCGGCGCTGTCCTGACCGTTACTGCTTTGGCTGCCGGCGTAACGCATGGTAAACCCTTTGCCGGTTAAAGAAGCGTTGCCGGCTAAAGTGATTCCCGGCCAATCCCCCGGATTCGGCAAAGTCAAAAGATTGTTGTCAGTATCACCTCCCACAGTATCATCATAAAGAGAAGTCAGGAATATATCTTCGGGATTATTGCCGTTCAGCGTCAGCCGGCCGTTAATCTGCAATCCCTTGCCTGATCCTTTAATCACGGCGCCGGATTCAATCGCCAAACCGGCGTCAGCCGGCACCGTTGGATTGCCGCCGGAAATCACGTAAGGAAGATTGTCCGCTTTGAGAGTGGAGGTGGCGCCGGCCGAGGCGAGATTGCCGTCAAGAACAATGCCGTTCAAACCGTTCTGCGAAGCTGAATTGTTGGTGAATTCTCCGAGCAAGCCGTAAGAATAAATCGCTCTTTGGGTATTGCTGGCAAAAGTGTTTGCGTCAACAATGTCCGGCGCTTCCGAAAGATAAAGCCCGGTTTGGTTTTGGAGGAAAGTATTGTTTTTGATCGTGAAATTTCCGGCGGAAACCAGCAAACCCTTTCCTTGTTCGGAATAATCGTCGTTGTTTCGAAAAACGCTGTTTTCCACGGTAGAAGTGGAATTAACGATCACTAAACCATGAGCTTTTGAATGTTCAAAAATAGAGTTCTTGATTGAAATCTCGCTGTTTTGGATTTTAACGATCGTGCGGTCTTCGTCCCCGGTCGGCGTGTAATATTTACCGGCATAACGAAAGACAACATTATTTAAAGTTGAACTAGCGCTGTTGACGATGTCAACACCGAACCAGCTGCCTTTGACCGGCAAAGTCGTGGTGGCATCAAAATTAGTGTCGCCACCATATTCGTCATCGTAAAAACTGGTAAAAACAATCGGCTCTTGGGTTGTGCCTTGAGCCATGATTCCCGCGTTGCTGAATTGCATTCCCGCGTCATTGTAAAATTTAATGACCACGCCCGGTTCAATGGTTAAAGTTGCGCCTGACTGAAAAACCTGAAAAATGTTGTTCACCAGATAAGGGCTGTTGGTTTTGATTAAGGTTATGTTTTCGCTGATGGCCGGCAAACCTTTGGCAATCAGATAATTAACGCTATTTCTCTTTTTGGGCGTGCCTTTGATGATGGCGCCGCCGGCATTCAAGCTGTTATAGAGAGGAATGTTGTAAAGAGCCGTACCCCAGTTGCCGCCGTCCGTGCCCGCCAAAGCTGAATCCCGCCTTTCCATGGTTAAATAATTACTATCCGAACCCGCGAACCACTGATTATCATAAGGGATTTCGTCTATGGTGGTCGTGGCTTGACCGGCTGGCGCATAAACCAAAGCGATGTTTTCTCCGTTATTGGAAAGGCCGTCGCCAAAAGAACTGATCAGATCAGCGGCAAGACCGCTGATCGTGTTATCGTCCGTTCGCTCAATCAAATAATAATCTTTGGCCGGGATTGAACCGTTCAAATTAAGGTAAGGGCTGCCGTCTGTTTTAGAAAATAAAACCCAATTGTTTAAATTGATGTTGTAATTGGTGCGGTTGTAAAGTTCAAGCCATTCGTCAAAAGGATAACTGGCCGATGTGCCCATCCAGGCCGCTTCGTTGACGACCACGGGCATGGTGTTGATTTCAACCGTGGTGGTTGTCGCTTCCGACCAATTGCCGGCTGAATCGCGCTGCCGCAGAGAGAAATTGTAAGCCGTCTCGTCGCTTAAGCTCAAAACAGCGGAAGTGGCTGTCGTGGTTGAAACGATGCTGCCGTAAGAAAGTTCAAAATAATTAAGGTCTGTTGCCGCGCTCGACCAGCTTAAACTAAGAGTGGTGGTCGCTGTTAGGCAAGCGCCGACAGCGAGCGAATTTTGGCATTCGGCGACGGAGAAACTCGGCGGAGACGGCGCGATTGAATCAATAAAAAGAACAACAACAGTAGAACTGGAAATGTTTTCATCCGCGTCCTGCGCGAAAAAATTTAAGGTTGTCGTGCCTTGCGGAAAAATTAGAGTCATTTGCCAGCTGTTGTTTTGACCGGCCGTAGTCGTGGCCGCGCTGAAATCAGTAAAAACTGTTGAAGACACTTCCGCCACGCCCGCGAAAGTTATCGCGCTGTCAGTAAAGATCGCGGAAAAATCCGCGGGTGAAGCGATTATCGGCGCGTTTGGCGCGAGAGTATCCGCGACGGAATTTGTTTGGGAATTGGAAATTGAGATTTGATCGTTCCCACTTGGCGGACTTCCTCCACCGCCAAACCCCGCGTAAGGAAGAGCAACCAATTGATAACCAGTAATCGCCGGCAAACTTGGAGGCTTAGCCTCCAAGTTGCTTTCAACTTCGGCCACCGACGCTTCTAAAGTCGCAACTTGCGCTTTTGCTTTGTCAAGAGTTATTTGTAATTCAGACAAATCCGCTAAAGTCTGATTTTTACCCCGAGGGGCTTCCTCGGGGAACAAATTGATTTCCGAAATCACGGCTGAATTTAACGGCTCGCTGACAGTTAATTGATCAATGTCTGATATCGAAATTGTCTCTTCCGGCGGAGAAATAACCGCAAGCTGGGTTTGCGGAGGAACAATCTTCGGAGAGATTCGCGAAGAAATGTCTTGAATCGCGGAAACCATAATTTCTTTGACAGCGGAAAAAACAGCAAAAACAGCGGAAAACTCGTCAATCAAAGAACTGACTTTTAAAGTTTCTTCGGGCGGTTTTTCAAGGGAATCCGGATTTTGTTTGGCTTTTTTTCCTTCGCGCAGGAAAAGATCAATTATGCCGGCGCCGTTGATGACGGCTTCGCGGGAAAGGCGGGTGAAGTA
>ERZ1292623.5123-Hain-H51-01um-R1-5123-length-10532-cov-5_pt1 | contig 10532 bp, 14 predicted proteins | sample MGYA00564398_ERZ1292623 | MGnify/ENA primary metagenome ERZ1292623 (study PRJEB36523, sample SAMEA6512633) | groundwater metagenome | collected 2019-01-07 | study: AquaDiva: Metagenomics assemblies of 32 groundwater samples
CGGTAAATTGCTCATATAGTAAATGGATAGGGTAGAATAGTCTAAATGCGTTTTTGGAGATTAAGAAGCAAGCTGACCGCCGTTTTGGTCATCGTCGCACTGGTGGTTGGCGGCTGGCTAGTCTTTGCGCCCGATAACAAAAGTTCCACGTCTGTTATCAAAGGCGCGGATCCGGCTAAGCTAGTTACCATCGAAACGGCTGACTTCAAATATGGCAAGCCCGTCGGCTGGGCCGAGATTTCGTCTAAAACTTTAGATTCTACAGGGGCTGCCAGCGGCATTGGCCGGCCAACTGAACCAGTCGCCACCTTTAGTATCAAAGTTAGCAACGCAGTACCTAAGGATAATAATGATTTAAAAAACTCCACCTTAAACGAGTTGAAAAAATTTACCAACTTCCAGCTGATGTCGACTGTCGATACCAAGGTGGACGGCCAAGCTGGCCAAAAGTTTACTTATAACTTTAGTGACTCAAGCGGCAAAAATAAGACTACCCAACAAATGAGCGTTATCCCTTACAAGCAAAAAACCTTCTTTTTGCTGTTTTCCAGCGCGGCGGGCGATTACGACAAGCAAACGGGTGACTTCGCATCGATTTTGAACAGTTTCAAATTTAAGTAAACAAAATCGCCGATAGCCGTTTACCGTTCACTATTCTCCATGCATTAGCCGTTTACCGTTAACCATGAAGGACCCGGTGAATAGTAAAAGGACAATGGTTAATGGATTCATGGCAATGAATCGTTATATATAGTAATGTGTCGGGATTTTAGCGTTTGCGGTATATTTCGCGTCGGTGCTCAACGTAAAGCACAATTATAGTGTTTTTGGCTAGATCAAACACGATCCTGTGCCTGCCTACTCGGAAACGGTAATCGCCGCCACCGCTAAAGCCGGTCAGTTTGGCGGCATATTTTAAGGGATCCGGCTGATCGATAAAGAAATCGAGTTTTTTAATTATCTGCTTTTGAGTCGTTTTGTCGAGTTTTTTTAGATCTTTCTGGGCTCTTAGCGCAAATTTAAGCTTCATGACAGCTTTATTAGCCCATAATATCGCGAAAGACTTCTTCGAATGACACAGTTTGGCCGGCGGCTACTTCGGCCCTGGCCTTAGCGACTTTTTTGATGATTCTGGGGTTGGTGGCCGCGATATAGTCTTCCAGTAAGTCACTATCGATTAAAGCAGTGTCCGGCTTGCCGCGACGTTTGACCAGGACAATATCGCCATCAGCGACCTGGTCTAGGGCACCGGCCAGGTTGGAGCGGAGATTTGTCATATTAGTTTCTAGCACACTCATATTTTTAGATCCTTTCTTTGCTATGTACATGTTTAATGTACATAAAGCTGGCTTTTATGTCAAGTCAAAATGCTTAACCCGCGCACCAAAATCTTGATATTTCGAAATAGGGATATTCTCCCTCTTCTTCATTCAGGGTTTGGTAGCGGGGCAGGCTTGTTAAGTATTCTAATTTTGCTAAGCGAGCCCTTTATTTTTCCAAACATCTGGTGAGCCCTGATTAGATGTTGTCAAAACAAAGCGTGCTCGGCTGGCTTCGGATGTTTGACGAAGTGAATATGTCACTGACATATTCACTGAGGAGTTCGGAAGACAAGCTTTGGCTTTGACCAACAGCTAGTAACGGTGAGACTGCGTTTGGAAAAATAAAGGGTGAGCGCTATTCTTCTTCAGGTTTTTCTTCGGTTTCGTCACCATTTCCGCCCGAGGGTTTAAGCACGATGTGGCGATCCCTGCCCTCGCCTATTGACTGCGTCTGCAGGCCATAGTCCGAGGCCGCTTGGTGGACGATCCGGCGGTCGGCGGCGTTCATTGGCTGGAGGTCTTTGGCTTGGCCGCTGTCTTTGACCTCGCGGAACCATTCTTCGGCAGTTTTGACCAGCCGCTCGGCCCGGTGCTTTTTATAATCGGCAATATCGACATTGACGCGGCTACAGCTGAAGTTTTGGTTTTTGAGCGCCGTAGACACTAGATACTGCAGGGCCCGCGCCGTATCGCCGTGGGCGCCTATCAAAAAACCATTGAGGTGAGTGCTGGGCACATTGAGCTCGATGACTTCGTGGTCCTGCGTGGTGGCATAAACTTCTGTGTTGAGGCCGAAAAAAGATAAAAGGTCTTCCAAGTACTTTTTCGCATACAATATCGCCTCCTCAACGTCATCCTTCATGGCTAACCTCCATGAAGGCAAACATCAAACACCAAACATCAAACTTCAAATAAATAGCAAACATCAAATATCAACCTTTATTTTAAGATTATTCACAATGGATTGAAGTATAAGAGTAATCTCGTGAGCTTCTTGCCAATAAGCTTTTATTTCATTTTCACGATTCGGGTAGCATGGTTTGAGCATACGCAGCCAGTGTTTTGTCTCTTGCGTTTCTTTCTTTGCTATGTGTACTTTGTTTCGGAAATCTTTCTTTGAACTAGCATTGTTAGCTTCACAGTAATTAGCTCCGATACTTGTCGCAGACCTTACAAGCTGGGTGACTATCGGTCGAGAAACATGATCAACGTTTAGACCTCGGCAAAAAATGATAATCTCTTCGCCGAACTTTGCCATTCTTCCCTCAAGATCAAACGGGACTCTTTTGGAACTTGGAGTTTGAAGTTTTTTTGAACTTTGAATTTTGAAGTTTGAGGTTTGCGATTCCATTACCTTCGCCTCCGCTTATTTTTCGCGGTTCGCTGCTTTTTGTTCTTTGTTCTTTGTTCTTTGTTCTTTGCCTTATCGGACGACCGGCTGACCACAACGGCCGCATTAGCTGCTACGGCCTCGGCCTCGAGAACGTCCCCTTTGAGGACTTTGGTTTGCTGGATAAGCGCCACTGCACTGCTGACCAACCAATAAAGCGGCAGAGCGGCAGGGAAGTTCAGCCCGACTATAAAAACAAAGAATGGTATTAGAAACAGCATGCCGCGCCCGACCGCGGCATTGACTTCGGACTGGTCGGCCTGCTTGCCCTGGCCGGCTTCGGAGAGGATTGTTTTGAGACCACGGGCGTCCTTGCTGGTAGGCATAAGCTGTTTACTTTGGACGAACTGTACGACCGCAGACAGGGCCACAATAACCAGGGCGGGCCAGTAAAGGCCCTTGGGGCCAAGAGCCGAGCGTGTAAGATCAACCAGACCGAACAGGCTGCTATCGAACTGGTGGATGTTGCTGGCCAGCGTATCTAGCCAGCCGAAATGTAGAAAATTATATGAAAAGTTAATAATCTCCTGGGGGTCTTTGATAAGACGCTGGATGGCAAAATAAAGGCCAATCAAGATTGGCGCCTGCACTAGTACAATACCAATCGAGGCGAAGGGGTTGATTTGGCGCTCTTTATAAAGCTCCATAGTCATTTTTGATACTTGCTGGCGGTCGCCGCCGGCCGCGGCTTTGATTTTTTTAAGTTCTGGGGTCAGCTCGCGGATGGCCTTGGCGTGGTGGAGTTGTTTTTTGACCAGTGGCCACATCAGCAAGCGGATAATAATAGTGAAAACGATGACGGCCAGCCCAAAGTTATGGCCCGGCAGCAGGTTATAAATTAATACCAGTAAATTGAAGATTGGCTGGATAATAATGGTCGTGAACATAAAAAGCACCTCGTTTCTCGACCATTACTATAGCACAACCGTAGGTGTAAAAACGGCATATTTATTTAGAAACGAGGGCAATTTACAATTTTACAATTTACAATCAATGAACCAATTCACAACTAGACAAACCTTAAGCGTTTAGTCCAATGAAGTATTGAAAATTGAACGAAAATTGAGAATTGGCGGTTTGAAAATTACCAAACTATTGTTTGGTGCGCTTAGTCAGCACGCCGGCGTCTGCGAGTTGTTTTTTGACTTGGCGGGCCAGCGACTCGGCTGGTTCGTCGGTTACCGAACTTGAGAAAACCGCCAAGACGATATCGTGTGGCTGGGTGATATCCGCCTCGAGGTGTCGAACAGCTTCATACAGCCGGCGGCGGATCCGGTTACGAGCCACGGCCGACTTGTTTACCTTTTTACTAACAACGACCGCTAAACGATAGCTGTCGCGTTTGGGGTTTTGCATAGCTCTACACGAAAACAGCGGCCCGCGCACTGTTGCGCCGTACTTATAAACGTTTTTTAGACTGCTATAACCATGGAAGCGATGACGCCTTGAAATCATAACCCAAGTTTCGCATCAGACTGACCTGCTGTCCAGCAGAGCCGGACACTCTGTCAGTCTTCTTGGCGCATTGCTGTGTCAGAAACTCCGTTGCTCATTCACTGTATTGAAATACAGCTCGTTCCGCTACTCGTTTCTTCCTTGCCCTGCATCCAAGTGCGGAACTTGGGCAAGTTGTTAATGGGTGAGGCGGGTGCGGCCTCTGGCCCGGCGGTTTTTTAGTACCCGGCGGCCAGCACGCGTAGCCATGCGTTTCATAAAGCCATGTTCGCGGCTGCGTTGACGTTTTTTGGGCTGATAGGTTCTCTTAGGCATGCCCCCAAGTATAGCCCAAATGCGTCAATGAACAATGTCCAATGGACTAATGAATTAGCAATGCAGCAATGACTTTTGTCCATTTCTTCTACGTAGAATTAACTACATAAAGCCACAGCTTGCCGCGAGTTATCCACTTAACATCGGCTTTTGTCCACTCTTTTACAGATGAGGGCGCGCCCTGTGCATAACTTATCACCTAAGGCCGCCGCGGCTTTGCAAGTTGTAGTAATTTTGCATTCGCCTGTGGAAAACCTGGCGAGTGTGAGGTATATTGATTAGACAAAAGGGATTAATGCGGGGGATCACAAAACACATGCAGGAGAGCACTCTCTGGCAGGCAGTACTAGGCGAAATCGAGCTTAGTGTGAGTAGAGGTAACTTTGTGACGTGGTTCAAAAACACCCAGCTGATCCGCTACAAAGACGATGTGGCAGTAGTCGGTGTGGCCAATATCTTTGTCAAAAATCAGCTGGAAAATAAGTTTAATACCCTAGTCGTTGAAATGTTGACCAAAAACGGGATCAAGCCAATCAGGGTCGAATACAAGATCCATACTGGTATATCGCCGCAGATTAAGCGCTTCGATACTGATGTTTTAAAAAACCAAGCTGTCGCTCCGGGCCATCCCAAAGAAAGCCCCCGACCCAGAGCTATCATTGGCGGCGTGACACATAGTTACCGGCAGGGTTTAAACGATCGCTACAGTTTTGAAAATTTTGTGGTCGGCGCCGGCAACGAACTAGCTTATGCAGCCTGCCAGGCCATTTTTCAAAAACCCGGCAGTAAATATAATCCGCTCTTTATATACGGTGGTGTGGGCATCGGTAAAACCCACTTGATCCAGGCAGTCGGCAACGCCATTTTGGCTGCCAAACCAAATGCCCGGGTTGTCTATGCTTCTACCGAACAGTTTGTGCAGGAATTTGTTGATTCGCTGCGGATCAAGAAAAACACCAGTGATTTTGCTAGTTTTTACCGTGGTGCCGATGTGTTAATAGTCGATGACGTGCAGTTTTTGGCCGGCAAAGAAAGAGTCCAGGACGAATTCTTCCATACTTTTAACACCCTTTACCAAGCCAACAAACAAATCATTATGAGTAGTGATAAGCCGCCGAAGGATATCCCGACACTCGAAGAGCGCCTGCGGAGCCGCTTTGCCTGGGGGATGACGATCGATATGCAAACACCGGATTTTGAAACCCGTTGTGCTATCTTGCAAAGCAAGGCCGGGGGGCAAGGTGTAAATCTTAACCAGGCTGTAACTGAAGCACTAGCTACCCGGGCCAGTAGTAATATCCGCGAGCTGGAAGGCGCGCTTAATCAGCTGTTGGCGTGGTGCGAAATGCGCGGTGTTGAGCCTGATATCCAGGTCGTGTCGTCTATGTTCGAAAGTGATAAAAACCGGCCTAAGCATATTAGTGCCCGCCAAATCATTGAACGGACGGCTAAGCATTTCCATGTTTCAATGGAAGATATTTTGGGGCCCAAACGTGATAAGGACATCGTAGTGCCGCGGCAAATCGCTATGTATATGCTTAGATCCGAACTACATCTCTCGTTTCCTAAAATTGCCCATGAGTTAGGCCGCAAGGACCACACTACTGCCATCCACTCGGTCGATAAGATCGAGAAAGAATTAAGTTACGATGGCTCAATAAAACAATACGTCTCTGAGTTAAAAGAAAGGTTATACGCTTAAATGTCAGTCTGTGTAAAGTTAGGGGACAAGCTGGGCAAAGCCGTCGGACAAGTCGGCCGGTTATACGCACTATACACAGAGCCTACTGCCCCCAGCTTCTTTTTTGTACGCAGGCCGTCCACAGACTTGCCTGCGTTAGGCATAGTTTATGCACGCCAGGTTTACCATAACCCGTCCGTTAAATTTAGTTGTACACTCTTTCCACAGGACCTATTAATGCAATTAAGTAAAGAAAGTTATTAGTAATGAATCCCGTTAGACTCCACTTTACCCACAAATTTTGGTTAACTTTTGAAGACGCAGCGCGTGTCCAACAATTAGTCAATAAACGTAAGTGTTTTGGAGGTCTAACGGGATGAAGCTACAAGTCACCCAGGAAAATTTAGCTAGGGCTCTTGGCACCGTGGCTCGGGTTGCCTCTACCCGCAACACCCTGCCAATATTATCTAACGTGTTACTTAAAACAATTGATAACCGGTTGAGTGTTGCGGCTACTAACCTCGACATTGCCATCACTCATCAAATTGGCAGTAAGATTCAAAAAACCGGCGCCATAACTGTGCCGGCTCGGCTGATGCAAGATTTTATTACTAGTTTGCCCGACGGAGTGTTGGATTTGGAGCTAGGTGGCAACAAGCTTAGCATTAGCACCGATAAATATCACTCGGTGATTAACGGTATCGGCTCCGAGGACTTCCCGGTCATGCCGGCCATAAAGGGCGGGGCGACCTGGAAAATTCCAGCCGGCGAGTTTAAAAACGGCCTGCAAAAGGTGGTGCTAGCCGCCAGCGGCGACGATGCCCGGCCAGTCCTAACAGGCGTTTATTTTAACGATCTGGGTGGCGAAGCCGTTATAGCAGCGACCGATAGCTACCGCCTAGCCGAACACAAGCTTGGCAAACACAGAGGCAAGCTCAATTTTTTGGTGCCGGCCACCGCAGCCTCTGATTTGCTACGGATTATTGGCGATAGCAGCGATGAGGTGACCATCACTCACGACGACCAACAAGTGATGTTCCGGGTCGGCGATATAATCCTTGTTGCCCGCTTGATAGAGGGCAACTACCCAGACTACCGAAAATTAATCCCCACAAAATTTGCGACTGTAGCCCGGCTGGCGCGCGCCGATTTTATTAATATTGCCAAAGTCTCTAGCTTGTTCGCCCGCGAGAGCGCCGGCAGTATTACCATCAATGCTGCTGACAAAAAAGTTAGCATCAACGCCATTGCTTCGCAGTTGGGCGAAAACATGGCCGAGGCCGATGCCGTAGTTAAAGGGTCGGGTGAAGTTACGCTGAATTCGCGCTACCTCATCGAGGCTCTAAATGCTTTTTCTGGTGAGCAAATTGATTTTTGTTTCAACGGCAAACTAGAGCCGTGTATCTTGCGCAGCAGCGATGATGGTAACTATACCCATCTTGTTATGCCCCTGCGCAGCTAATAGCTGCGCCAGTTTAAAGTACAAAGCAAAAAGTAGAAAGCCTAAATATGAAAAGATTTGAAGACAGTATAGTTTGGCAGAAATCCAAGTCTCTAAATATTGGAGTCTACAAAACTTTTAAAGATTCAAGGGATTTTGGTTTTAGGGATCAAATACAGCGTGCGGCAGTATCTGTAATGAACAACATATCCGAAGGTTTTGAAAGAGACGGGAATAAAGAGTTCAGAAAGTTCTTATTTATAGCTAAAGGGTCAGCCGGAGAAGTCCGCTCAATGCTGATTTTGGCACGTGAGCTTGACTATATTTCGCCGACAAACTACCGAGCACTATATAATCTAGCTGAAGAGGTATCTAAGTTGTTAGCCGCGCTTATTAAGAAACTTTAAACTTTTAACTTTAAACTTTTGACTCAATGATTTCTTCCATTCGGCTTCAGCATCTTCGATCATACTCCGATGAAAGCTTTGAGTTTGAAGAGGGCGTTAATATCATTGTTGGCCCCAACGGCAGCGGCAAAACTAACCTGCTTGAAGCAATCTTGGTTATTAGTAGCGGCGGATCTTACCGGGCCCGCGACCTTGAACTAATACAATTTGGCAAAACCCTGCCTACCGGCAGGCAGGCCTGGGCTCGTTTAGACGGCCAGTTCGAAAAACATACCAGGGTTCTAAAACTGGTTTTGCAGGGGGTCGCCCTGCAAAAGATATTTGAGCTAGATGATAAGCCATTTAAGCGCCTGAGCCTGGAGCGGACGGTTCCAGTGGTTTTGTTTGAACCCAACCACCTGCAACTAGTGACGCGCGGGCCAAGTCGGCGCCGTGACTATTTTGACGATATTTTGCAGCGCACCATGCCCGGTTTTAAGAGCTTGGACGGCCGCTACCGCCGGACGTTGGCTCAACGTAATTCCCTGCTCAAACAAAACCGGACGCGGGCCGCTGGACAGCTATTCGCCTGGGATGTCCGTCTTAGCCAGCTAGGAGCTCAAATTGTTGAGGCCCGCCTGCGGCTGATCGAGAACATTAACGGATCAATACCGAAAGTCTACAGCGCCATAGCCGGCCAAAAATCCAAAGTTGAGCTGGCTTATCAAACGCCGATTAGCACCGCCAACTATTCGTCCCAGCTTTTATCCAAGTTAGAGGCAAATGCCGAGGCTGATTTCACCCGTGGCTTTACGGCTTACGGGCCTCACCGCGAGGACATAGCCATATATCTAAATGGCCAGCCGGCGGTCGCAACTGCCTCGCGCGGCGAAATGCGTAGTTTGCTACTAGCACTAAAAATATTCGAACTCAAACTTTTAGAAAGTGTCCGCGACCAAAAACCGATATTTTTGCTTGATGATGTTTTTTCAGAACTCGACGGCGCCCGGCGCAAACATCTGGTTGAACACCTCAAAGGCTACCAAACAATTATTACCACAACCGACGCCGAAGCCGTTTTAGAATATTTCGCCACCGGAAAACACAAACTAATCGCTCTTGCTGCCGGCCGGACGGTTAACGGGAAGAGACTTTAGCCTTTTCGAAACGAAGCGGTTGTTCGGCCGGAATCAGCATTTCACCGCCCGGGGCAAATTGGATATTATCCTTGCGCAAGTATTTTATATCGTCTTCATAGCGGGTAGCTATATTCCGCCAATCCATTAGATCTTCAGGAGCACCAGGAGCTCCGACTATTTGCAATCGACTTGCGTTGCCTGGGATTATTTGGACTGCGATTGTGCGCGGATAATTGCGGGATTTGTCAGGATTGTAATCCCTCGGAACGAGATGCTTGAAGGTGGCCGTATTGTCTTTTGGTACTTTTACCCATTCATTGCCACGAGATTCTCGTACCTGATTAGAATAAGCGCCTTTTTCGTTATTCCAGGCAACAGCCCATAATGTACCCCCGACAGGTACAAGCCGCACAAAAGCCCAAAGAGCAAAACGCCCCTTGGGGATTACATGGTCAATGGCCCCCTCTACCGGAGCTTTATAAATTACGGTTCCCGAAGTTAGCAAAATGCCACCGTTATCAATAACGTTTTTTTCTAACGGGCCCTTGTCCCTAGAAGCCAACACCGCCTCCGCAAAGGCATAAGGGTCTTTTTCGGCGCTTGAGGATAAAAATCTAGTGAGTGGCTGCTCGAGGTACGAGCCGGCTAATAGGGCTGGCGTATCCGGGGCTACGAGACTTTCTGTAGTCATAGCATTGGCTTTGGTGGCTAAGCCACCAACCAGGAATGCTGTGGCGCTTGTGCCAACCGCCATAACCTCGTTGAATCTGTTGTGGGTGTTAGGGGTCCTACTCATATTTTGCAAAATTTAGATTTGCACTTATACATTAGCATACTTAAATGGATTTGTCAATCAAGCACGAGCATTCTAGAGTGAATTAACTGCCTGCAAAATTTCTTTGGGTATATCTGGGTACACTGGCGAGCTTAGTATGATTTCTGGCGGGTCCGTTGCTATGACCCATTTGCCGTCCCTTTTCTGCATTACAAAACGCAATGTGTCTTGGGTGGCACCCGCCGGGACGAGTACTGCGCCAAACCACTCACCGCGACTAAACAGTTGTCCATTCTGAACGGTGTATCCTGCTGATGCATTTGAGTATTTACTATTAAATGTTTGGTTAATTAAGACCTGCTCTGAAACCAGCAGAGACTTTAGTTCTTGTTCAGTATAGCCTGGGCTGACGGTTAGATTAACTTTTGTGTCTTGCAGTTCGAAGTATACAGTCTGAGAAGCGAGGTTGCCCGAGGTTTTAGTAACCAGCACGTAACTACCCTTTTTAAGTTTGAACTCCTGGCTAGATGACAAGGCTTTAATAGGATCATTGCTTTCCGGTACATGCCCCTCGCCCTCGTTTGGAAAAATATCAGCCGATTTTACTTGGGGATCTAAAATAACCGAC
>ERZ1292623.3234-Hain-H51-01um-R1-3234-length-13989-cov-16_pt2 | contig 10531 bp, 9 predicted proteins | sample MGYA00564398_ERZ1292623 | MGnify/ENA primary metagenome ERZ1292623 (study PRJEB36523, sample SAMEA6512633) | groundwater metagenome | collected 2019-01-07 | study: AquaDiva: Metagenomics assemblies of 32 groundwater samples
TATAATAACTTGTTGCCTCAACCTATCCAAAAACTGATCTCGCACTTTCAAAAATTGCCCGGCATCGGTCCGCGGCAGGCCACCAAGTTCGCCTTGCGCTTAATAAAAATGCCGGAGGGCGAACTAAAGAACATGGCCCAAGATGTGGCTAACTTGCGCTCGCTCGTGGGCGAATGCAAGGAATGCTTTATGTTGTTTGATAGACCTACCGGAAACTCGGTTTCACTCTGCCAGTTCTGCCGCGATGATAAGCGGGATACCAGTAAAATATGCGTGGTGGCGAACGACAACGACGCTCTCGTCATAGAAAAAACAAAAACCTACGAAGGCCTATACCATATTCTGGGCGGTCAGATTTCGCTCTTGGAAAAAGAGGAGAACCGAAACCTAAATTTGCTGGCCTTAAAAAACAGAATCGGCAAAAGGCCTCCGGCCTCGGCTGAAGTTATTTTAGCCCTAAACGCCACCACCGAGGGACAAGCCACCGCTTTATATTTGGAAAAATTTTTGGCTTCGGCCGGAGTTAAAATTTCTCGCCTAGCCCAAGGCATGTCCACCGGCAGTGAAATAGAATACGCCGACGATCAAACCTTGATAAACGCTCTAAAGCATAGAAGATAAGTAGAGACGGGTTTTTGTTTTCGCCAGTGAGGACTGCCTGCCCCTCGTAGCTTTAGCGAAGTGGGGTTTGAGCCGCAGTCATCGGAGGCGAGTTCCGGAGCCAGAAAACAAAAACCCGTCGCAACGCGGCTTAAAAATCTCCGCCTAGGCGGAGATTTTGGTGATCTGGATTTCGGTATAGTTCTGGCGGTGGCCCTGCTTCTTTTTGTAGCGTTTTTTGGCTCGGTATTTAAGAATTATTATTTTTCGGGCGCGGGCGTTTTTAACAACCTTAGCCGTTACCTTAGCCCCCTCAACCTTGGGAATGCCAATCTTTATATCATCATCATTGGCCACCATCAAAACCTCGTCAAAAATCACTTCCTGCGATTCTTCCACGGGCAATTTTTCGATCTTTAATTTCTGGTCTTCGGCCACTTTATATTGCTTGCCACCAGTTTTTATTACGGCAAATGTAGGCATAAGAGTCACTATATCTTAACAAACTAATCCTCATCTTGTCTAGGACCCTCCAGGGTCACAATTTCTACTCCAACTTTTTCACCCGTAATCCGCAAAACATCCTTGTCTATCTTGCCAAATTCGCGATAGGCCTGGTTATACATATTGACCGTGGTACCCAAATGGTTGCCCATCTTGCCTAAATACGATTCATAGTTGGCTAAGTGCTTACCCAGTTCCTCTACCCGCTTTTTGATCTCCTTGGCTGATTCCTCTATTTGCATGGCTTTAAGACCCTGCAAAACCATCTTGAGGTGAGACAAGAGTGTCGTCGGAGAAACAATATGAACTCTTTTTTCAATAAAAGCATAATCAATCAAATCACGAGTGTTTGTTTTAACGCTGCCCACCTGATTGATTAAAAGATCATAATAAATGCCTTCCGCCGGTATAAACATAAAAGCAAAATCCATAGTGCCCTCTTCCGACTGCACATATTTCGCCGTTTCATCAATCCTGTTTTTTAGATCCTGTTTAAATATTTTTTCTAACCGCTCACGCTCTGGCTGGTTATTTTCTTCACGGATTCTGTTGTAATTTTCCAAAGTAAATTTAGAATCTATGGGTATGATTTTGTCCTTTATAAAAATCACGGCATCAACAATGGTGCCATCTTTGAACGGATACTGCATTTGATACATCCCCGGTGGAAAGACATTTTTTAACAGGGTTTCCAGTTGATATTCTCCAAACAGTCCGCGCTGTTTAGGATTCTTTAATATATCTTCAAGACCCCTCAATTGATCAGTAACATTCACGACCTGCTTGTTGGTTTCATCCAACTTAACCAGCTTTTCGGTCACATCCTGAATAATGCGGTTACTCGCCCCAAATTGGCTCTGCATCATTTTAACGGACTCGCCCATTCTTTCGTCCAAAGCGCGGGATATCTGATTTATTTGGTTTTGCAACATCAAGAACAGGTTTTGATTTTCTGGCTCGGCGCGTCTAACGCGCCGGGACAAAAACCAAAACAAGCCGCCGAAACCGACGATTACCACAGCAACTAAAATAACCAATTCTAAAGTCATTTGTTAAATATAGAATGTCTAAGCCGACGAGTAAATGCCCACTTGGCGATTTCTATCAAGATTACATTTATCAATCCCACTCCGAAAATTATAACCCATTCCCAAAATCCGATGGGCTGGGAATGCAGCAAAAATTGCAGCGGCGGCCAATAAACGGCAGCGGCCAAAAACACGAGACCTAAAACCAAAGAACCCAAAAGATATCTGTTTTCAAAAAAGGGAATTTCCCAAAGAGGCCGCTTTAGATTTCTCATCGAAAAAGAAAAGAACAGAGCCAATACGCCCAAGCCCACAAAGACCACGGTTTGGGTGTAGGCGAGACCATCGGATGAAGATCTAAAAAAAAGAAACATTAAAAACAGCACCATCGCGCTGACACTTCCGACCACGGCTATTAAAAATCTCGTCAGGTTGTCCAATATAGGCCTGTTAACATCCGGCGGCGGGTCGTCCATCACATATTTTTCGGCGGGATCAACGGCCAGAGCCAGAGCCGGCAGACCTTCGTGGACCAAATTGATCCACAAAATCTGAACCACCCCCAGCGGCAAAGGCAAACCAAAAAACAAACTCAAACCCATCAGTATTATTTCGGTAAGGCCGGTGCTTAAAAGATAAACTACCACCTTTTTAAGGTTGTCTAAAATAACCCGACCTTCTTTTATGGCTTTAACCAGCACCGAAAAACTACTTTCCAAAAGAACCATATCCGAGGCCTCTTTAGCTAGATCCACCGCTCTTGAAAGCGACACCCCGATATCGGCTTCTTTTAGAGCCGGAGCGTCATTAACGCCGTCACCAACCACCGCCACCGTTTCGCCGGCAAGTTGCCAGGCCTCGGTTATTTTTAATTTTTGCTCGGGCGTGACGCGGCTAAAAATATCCACGGCTCGCACCCGATGCGACAACTCTTTAACATCCAAAGAAGCAATATCTTTACCCTCGGCCAGCTCCAGCGGCAAATTTTTATTTAGGGCAACCAAACCCGCTTCTTTGGCCACCAACCGAGCCGTAAAAGAATGGTCTCCCGTGACCATAACCGTTCTGATGCCGGCCCGCCTCGCCAAAGAAAGGAAATCCTTAACATCCGGCCGCACCGGATCTTTAAGACCAACCAAACCGACTAAATTAAGTCCCGCCAGCGCCTCGTTAAAAATACCCGAAGAAATATGTTTCTGGATAATGGTTTTGTCTTCTATTTTTTTAGAACAGACGGCCAGAACCTTAAAACCGCTTTTAGCCAAACCGTCAGCGGACTCTTTGATCGTGGCCAGTTCAAAAGGTATCGCGTTTTCATAGCGGTTCAAAATTTGTATTTTTTTAATATGGGCCAAAAGCATATCGGGCATTCCGATCACAATCGCCCAGACCGAACCTGTTTCGTCTTCTCTGAAAGAAATGCCGTATTTTCGGGAACTATTAAACAATATCTGGCCCAGTTTTTTAAACTTGCGGTTAATCTTTTTAAGATCCAAACCGGCCTCTAAAGCCGCCAACAGCAAGGCCTGATCCACCGGGCCGCCTATAGTTTTCCATTTATGGACTTCATCGCCCGGGTTTTCAACCCAGGCCTCTGAAACCAAAAGTCCATAAGATAAAATCAGCATATGGTTGGACTCATGTTCCATCGCGGCGCCCATCTCCAAAATCCCGCCTCGCCTTTCTGGTGTCAGAATTTTAGCCACCCGCATTTTGCCTTGAGTCAGGGTTCCGGTTTTATCGGTTAAGATTACACTGGTTGAACCCAAGTTTTCGGCTGCCGATAAGCTTCTAACCAACCCCTTTTCTTTTAAAATTCGCCCCAGGCCCATTACCAAAATAACCGTGATAGCCGCCGGCAGACCTTCGGGTATGGCGGCCACGGCTATGGCCGCCGCAACCAAAAACATCTCTGGGCTGTTTCGTCCCGACAATATGCCTCCAATCAAAATAAGCGCGCTTAAAATTACAACAACGAAACCAACCAAGCGGCCAAGCTTGCTTATCTTTTTTTCAAAAGGCGTCTCGCCCAGGGGTGGGTCTTTTAATAAACGGGAAATACGGCCAATTTCCGAACTGCCACCCGTGCCAAAAACCACGGCCTCGCCGCTGCCGTCGGTTACCAAGGTGCCTCCAAAAATAATGTTGGTTCGTTCAAAAACTGGTTTTGAAGCGTCTACGCCAGCCACCCATTTTAAAACCTCTCTGGATTCGCCCGTCAAAATACTCTCATCCGTTCTTAAACCAAACGAGTGTATCAGTCGCGCGTCGGCCGGAACCTTATCTCCGGCTCTTACAGCCACGATATCACCTGGAACAACCGTGTCCGCCGGCACAACCGCATACGCGCCATCGCGCGAGACCACGGCATTTCTTACCTCAAGTTTAGAAAGCGATTTTAAGGATTTTTCGGTTTGATATTCCTGAAAAAAAACCATAAAACCGTTTAAAATAACCACCGTAAAAATAACGACGGCGTCCAAAAATGATTTAACGAAAAGAGTCAGGACTCCGGCGGCTACGAGAATTAGGATAAACGGATTCAAAAACTGGCGCCATAATATTTTTACCGCCGGCTTTTTCTTTTGCGGTTCCGGTTCATTGTGACCAAAATGTTTAAGTCGTTTTTCGGCTTCAACTCGGCTTAAGCCGTCTCTTTTAGAATCCAGATGCAAAAAAACATCGCCCAAAGGGAAAGAATGCCAGACAATTTCTCCGTTGGTCTGGCTTTTGGTCTCCAACTCTGCCGATTTCATACTCCAATGTTAGCACGCCCCGCAGTAGTTTGACTCTATAACTTTTGCGGCGCATAGGGGAATCGGTCACAGATATTTTTCTGCTGAAAAATTCTGCGGCCCCGCCTCGCGCCGTCGCGCTCCGGCTTTCTCATCCCCTCTGCAACCCAATGATGTCCCACTCGGAGAGCTCCCAGCTCTCCTTGTGGATCATTGCGGCGCATAGGGGAATCGAACCCCTGTTACATGGATGAGAACCATGCGTCCTGGACCACTAGACGAATGCGCCAATAAGGTAAGATTAAACCCGAGCGATCTCATAGTTTGATTTCTTCAACAATCGCTTCCATCTTAACCGACCTGGAGCCCTTTATCAACACAACATCACCCGGTTGTAAAAACTTTTCTACGGCTTTAGCCGCTTCTAAAGATGTTTTAAACCAAAAGAGGTTCTCGCCCGATTTTTTTTTGAATTTTTCCGCCTCTTCACGAGCAAAAACCATTTCATCCCCAACTAAAAATAAAACCTGGGCCGCTGGGGCGGCTTCTTTACCCGCTCGGCGATGAGCCGTTTCGGTGTTTACTCCCAATTCCCTCATACTGCCTAAAACCGCTATCCGACGATTTTTTTTAAACTTGGCTAAAACCTCCAGAGCCGCGTCTGCGGCAGCCGGAGACGAATTGTAGGTGTCGTCCAATATAATTGTTTCTTTTATTCCCCTAACCAGTTCCAAACGATGCGCCGGGGGTTTTAATTTTTCTAAAGCTGCGGCCATGGAAGCAAGGTCAAGGCCCAAAGACCGCCCCACAGCGGCGGCGGCGAGGGCGGCATATATGGAAGGCAAACCCAAAACGCCTGGCAACTTAAAATCAAACAAGTCGCCAGAAACTAAATCCTCAACTTTAAAATTCATGCCTGATCGTTCCAACTCCATGGTCGAGGCGGGAACGGTATAATCAAAATTTATAACGCGGATATCCGCGCCCGTTTGAAAACCGTAATATATTCTTCGGCGATCGGTAGGCACTCGATCTCGCAGCTCCCTAACCGCCAAGTCGTCGTAGTTTAAAACCGCCAGGCCACCCGGTTTCAGATTTTTAATCAGAGCCGCTTTTTCGCTTATGTAGGTGTCGCGTTCGGGAAAAAATTCCAAATGCACCGGCATCTCGCCTATGGCTGTGACCACAGCTATGTCCGGATGAATAAACGAGGTGAGATAACTAATGTCGCCCGGCCGGTCGGCGGCCATTTCCAAAACCAAAATTTCGGGATAATTTTTATCCCACCGCAAAATCAGTTTCAGCGCGAGAGCGAAATTTTTAAGCCAGAGCCAAACATTTCGTGCGGCGGCTTCTCTACCGATTACCGCCAAAGGTACTCCGATTTCAGTATTCAGGTTAGCTTCACCGCGTCTGACACGGCCCGGAAATTTATGCTCCAAAACCAAAAAAATGGTCTCCTTGGCCGAGGTCTTGCCCACCGAACCGGTAATAGCCACGACCTTGGGGCGATACTTGGCTAAAATGGCAATACTTAAGTATTTTAGAGTGAGTTGTATTACTTTACGAGTCATTAATTTTCAATTTAAAATGTTCAATTTACAATCAAATTCCAATGATTCAATTATCAAACGGATTTGAAAATTGTAAATTGATAATTGAAAATTACTTAGCAAGTGCTTTATCCGGCGGCACATTTAGGTAATGCAAAATAAATTCGCCCACCGCCTTAAACACCGGCGCGGCGGTGGCTTCGGAAAATTCCACACCCTTGGGATTGTCTAGTTTGACTAGCATCACTAAAGAGGGATTAAAAGCCGGACTGTAGCCCACAAAAGTGTGAATGGTCTTATCGGTATAACCAGCCGCATTTGACGCGGCCACCTGGGCCGTTCCGGTTTTACCGGCCACGCTGTAGCCGGGAATTTTAGCTTGGCGACCGCTGCCTCTTTCTACCACACCCACCAGCATCTGGGTTAATGTTTCACTGGTTGATTGTTTAATCACCCTCCGTTTTACGGTCCTGCCATTTTGCGCCACGACTTTTTCGATACTTTTAGAATTATCAACTATTTCGTCTACGATATATGGCTTTAAAAGTTCCCCGCCGTTGGCAATAGCCGCAATAGCCGAAACCATGGCCAGGGGCGTAACCGAAACGCCCTGCCCAAAAGACGAAACCAGCCAATCAACCTCCGCGCCGCTCTTTAAATTACTTATATCACCCTTGGCTTCTCCCGACAACGAAATGCCGGTCTTTTCGCCAAAGCCAAAATTATTAACATATTCTCGCCACACCCCTTGAGGCATGCGCCGCAAAGCAAAAATAACGCCCGTGTTTAATGATTTTTCCAAAACCTGGGCCATGGTTTGCTCGCCCCAGGACTGGCGAGTGGAATTTCTTATAGTATGATCCCCAACCTTGACCTCGCCCGCGTCAAAATATTTTAAGTCCGGCGAAACCACATTTATGTCCAGCGCCGCGGCCATGGTTATGGGTTTAAAAATAGAACCGGGTTCAAACACCAGTTGGATATTGGAGTTTAAAAATGAAGCGGGGTTTTTAACCTTGTTGTAGGCATTGGGGTCAAAATTGGGCAAGGTGGCCATGGCCATAACGGCCCCGGTTTGAGGATTTAAAACAATGCCGTTGGCGCCGTCGGCCGACCACTTATCCATGGCCTTTTTAAGTTCTCTTTCCAAAACAAGCTGAATATTGTAATCAACGGTCAGATAAATATCTTGCCCTTTTTTGGCCTCAATCACGCGGCTTAAAGGCACCACCAAAGAACCCAACGCTTTTTTGACTCCGGCGATATAGCCGGTTTCACCTTTTAAATTATTATTGAGATAACTTTCCAAACCGTATTTTCCAGATTTTATTTTTTCGTCGCCGCCGTTTAAACCCACAAAGCCGATCACCTGCGAAGCCAGTTCTCCCAAAGGATAATATCTGTCCTGAAAGGCCTGCCAATGCACACCCTTGTATTTAAGTTTCTCCAATTCTAAAATCTCTTGTTTATCAACTTTATCCTTGATGGGTTCATAGGGGTCGTTGGATTTTGCCATTCTTTCGGCCACCATCGCCTCATCCAAATCCAACAGATCCGAAAGTTTCTTAGAAATCTCCGTTTTTTGTTCTGGAATTATTTCTTGGGGAGAAACCCAGACGCCGTACCAGGACTTGGTTAAAGCCAAAGGTATGGTTGGCGTTCTTGAATCCGCGCTGGCCAAATACACCGCGCCCCGTTCCGCTAGCACCACATCCTTAAAACCCTGCTGCCGCTGGGCCGCTTTCTGATAATGGCCGGATCTAAACACCTGCAAATAAAAAAGTCGCCCCGCGGCGAATAAAAATAAAAGAATAAAAATTCCGGCCAAAACCAAAATCCTGCTGCGCGCCGATGACATTATGGCTTAATATTAGCTAAACCGGCCGCTGAAGCCGCCGTTTGCGGACGAATGTCCACATAGCCGTCGGCCAAAGAAATTTCCACTAAATTTAAATCCGAACCGGCTCGGGCCAGAGCGTCTCGGCTTTTGCCTTGAGCCAGACCAGCCAGCATTTGATCATAATTTTCTTTGGTCTCCAGCCGCCGAGCGGAAATTTTTTCTATTTTAAAATCCAAAGAGGTGGCTAGACCCGAAAATAAAAGATAGACGACCAAAAAGAGACCTGCGAACGCGCCCAATATCCACTCTGGTTTATTTTTTAAATATACTCTCATTTTTTCTTAATAACCCTTAACTTCGCGCTGCGCGATCTGGAGTTGGCTTTAAGTTCCGCGGCCGAAGCCACTACCGGTTTTTTGGTTAAAATCTGCGCCAGGCCTAAAATTTGTTGCCGTTTAAAAAAATCCTTAACGAGCCGATCTTCTAAAGAATGAAATGATATGGCGGCAATCCGTCCCCCGGGTTTTAAAATATCCCAAGCGCCCGCCAAACCCTGTTTAATGTTTTCCAATTCGTTATTGACAGCAATGCGCAGGGCCTGGAAAACTCTGCCCTGGGTCTTTATCGCGTTTGACGCGACCACCTTGCCAAGCACTTTCACCAACTCCCCTGTGGTTAAAATCTTCCTTTGTTTTCTGGCTGCCGCAACCGCCCGCGCGATTCTCTTGGCATTTTTCTCCTCGCCGTATTCTCTAAAAATTCTGGCTAAGTCCTCCTCCGGCCAGTCGTTCACAATCTCCGCAGCCGTGATCCCATCTATTGAAGTTCCACTTCGATAGAAACGCATATCTAGGGGTTCATTCTTAAGGTACGAAAATCCTCGGCCGCTCACCTCCAACTGATCACTGGATAACCCGAAATCAAACAACACACCATCAACACCGTTAGGAAAATACTTGGCGGATATTTTTTCTATCTCGGCAAAATTTCCCCATTCCACCAATAAATTCTCAAAAGACCGGGGCTCGATCCCAGATCGGATCTGCGGTTCGGATTTTATTAAACTTTCCGATCTGGTCTCGAGTCCAAATCCTTTGACGAAACTTGCCTTGAGCGTAGTCGAAGTGTCCCAATCCAATCCCAATAACATTCCGCCCGGTAAAATATTTTTCAATATCTCTCGGGCATGGCCGCCGCCCCCGAAAGTGGCGTCAATAAAATTTTCACCCGGTTGCGGATCTAAATAAGCGATAACCTCTTTTAAAAGAACCGGAGTATGCGCCAATTTTATTTGCGAACTATTGTGAGCAATCATAAAATTGAGCGTCCTGAACCTTTGTTTTTACAAAGGTGAAGGATAACAAATTAATACACCCCCAACTCTCCCAACTTTTCCGCTATTTCACCCGTATTTTTTTCGGAATTTTTCTTGTATTCGTTCCAGGTCTCTTCATCCCAAATTTCTAAACGGTTGTATAGGCCGGCTATAACCACATTCTTTTTTAATCCGGCGTAGTCCTTTAAATAATCCGGAACCAAAACACGGCCCAACGAATCAATCTCCACATCAGCCGCGCCGGCCAAGACCGTTCGCACAAAACTTCTGGTGCCGGCTTGTCCCACCGGTAGTCGGGCTAATTTACCCGCCAACTCCTCCCATTCTTTTACCGGATATAATACCAATGAATTTTCTAAACCCTTGGTTAGTACTGCCGCTTCGCCGATTTTTTTTCTAAACTTGGCCGGCACAGCCAGTCGTTTTTTGGCATCAATTGTATGGCGGTATTCTCCGATGAACATAATAGGTCTTATAGGCCTTATAGGACCTATGTTGTCCACATTTTAGCAAACTTATGCACACTTTTATCCACAATCTCCCACTTCAGTAACCTTACATACCACATTGTAAACTTTTATCACCGCCAAAACAACAAGCCGCCATTTATCCACAATGTGGAAATCTCATTTATTTTTTCCCCTTTATCCCATTTTTCCCTTTTATTCCCTTTTATGGTATTAGTATTTTGATGGGCCCGTGGTATAGTGGCAGCACACCGCATTTGCACTGCGGAGATGGGAGTTCGATTCTCCCCGGGTCCACCCCACCCCCATTCCGCCGCGCCGTCCTCGCTTCGGAAAAATCCGGTTGCGCGCGCTCAAAATAATTTCCATTACCATGCTTCACAATCGTCACATAAAAACTTGGTCTGGCTTCGTTTACAACACCCTTCCTGACTGATAGGGCAAGGTTGCTTTTTGTATTTGCAATCC
>ERZ1292623.1682-Hain-H51-01um-R1-1682-length-20799-cov-6_pt2 | contig 10529 bp, 14 predicted proteins | sample MGYA00564398_ERZ1292623 | MGnify/ENA primary metagenome ERZ1292623 (study PRJEB36523, sample SAMEA6512633) | groundwater metagenome | collected 2019-01-07 | study: AquaDiva: Metagenomics assemblies of 32 groundwater samples
TATAATGCTTGGATAGCTGTTTTGGTAGTTAAACGGATATAATGCTTGGATAGCTGTTTTGGTAGTTAAACGGATATAATGCTTGGATAGCTCAGTTGGTAGAGCACTTCCCTGAAGAGGAAGGGGTCCCCAGTTCGAACCTGGGTCCAAGCACCACAACAACTTCTTTCATAATATTTTCACAACAAAAACCGCTTTCGTATGTCAGGTTTATGCACATCCTATGGTTGATTTATTTACACAAGTCTATATACTTATAATTATATGATCAATAAATATTCACAATTTATCAAGGCTCTTAGAAAAGAGCGAGGTTTTTCTCAGTCTTTTATGGCTGAAAAACTTAATATCTCAAGACCCTCGTATATTGGTATTGAACGTGGAAGTCGTAAAATAACCTTGGAGGAAGCAGAAAAATTAAAAGATTTTTTCGGTATTTCTATTGAAGAGTTTGCAAATGCGACTTTACCTCAATACGATAAGTATAAACAAATGATTCTTGCATATCTAAAATCTTCTATATCTACTGACGGTAAGGTGCCAAAAACAAAATTAGCAAAATTGCTTTACCTCGCTGATTTCGCTTGGTACTATCAGAATTTAAAAAGCATGAGTGGTATGCAATATTTGCGTCGCGCCTATGGACCTGTCCCAGATCCATATTTCCGTGCACTTGCAGAACTTGAGGAAGAGGGGAAAATATTAGTTGATTATAAAGGTGATGCTTTTCTTATATCACTTTCTGGTTCTTCTTCTAAACAGAAGTTTAATTTACTTGAGATTAGAGAAGTAGAACTTATAAAAAAGATTGGTGCAAAATGGAAAGACAAGAAGACTCGAGATATTGTCGATTTTACTCATGAACAGCTTCCGTACAAGATTTGTGCTCCAGATGAAGTTATACCGTACGAACTGATAATCCAGCAAGACCCAGATTATGTCTACTAACTATGCCATTATTATTGAAAAATATGCAGAACGGCACTTTATTTCTAAGTTTAGGAAGAAGTATAAAGGGGCTTGGAATGTAACATTGGATGGTATGCACGAGGAATTTAAGCGTATTGATGCACTTATCGGGGAAACAAATATTGTTGAAACTATAACTGATCAAGGAGGTATAAAAATTTGTAAAACAGAATTTCGTGTTCATGGTACGCAAGAATCTAGGCATGCTTCAGGAAATCGTTGTATTGTGGCTGTACATAAAGATACCCGTGTTATTAATGTCTTGATCGTTTATCATAAAAATGATTTAAATAGCACTAATGAGACTTCAGCTTGGAGAAATTTGATTAAAGAAAATTATTCTGAATATTTCAAACTTCTATAATGAGACTTCAGTTTACACCGATTTCACCCTCAGTTTATTCTGCTTGGCCTTGTCTACTTTCGGTAGTTTGATGGTGAGCAGGCCGTGACGTTCGATGGCTTCGGCTTCTTCTACTTCTATTTCTTCGGGCAACATGATTGTGCGGGAAAAAGAGCCCCAATAGAGTTCTCTGTGAAAGTAATCATTTTCTTCTACTTCGACAGAAGCCACGCGTTTGCCTCTGATGGTGACCATATCGCGGGTGATATTGATGTCGAGATCTTCGGGACGCACGCCAGCAACCATAGTTTTTATGACAATTTCGTCTGGAGTCTGATGGACATCAACCGTGAGCTGGCCTTCTTCTTCGGTGTCTTCCAGAATATTGCCACGAGTATCAGACATATCTTCCATTGCCCCGTCTTCCAACTTTACGGTGCCGGTCAGGCGTTCAAAGAACGATTTTTTTAATGGTTGCATATAGTGCTTATAATTTTTTCTCTACTTGTAACTTTTTTATTTTTTCAAAGAGAAGCAAGATACCGAGTGAAGCTATCCAAACAAAGGAGAATGTGATGAAAATTCTGCTTCCGTTATCATATATTATAAACATATTGAACACTGTGTGCAATGCTATAGCGACGATTAGCCCGAAAACGCGCCAGGTGATTTTCCACGCTCTGCTTCTATAGAATTCACGCGCTATGCAATAACCCAAAATAGCCGATGAAACCACATGGAGCAGACTCGCACCGATAAATCTCATATTGCCAGTAATGAGGCCTTGGAAAGCATGGCCTTCCAGAAGGGGATTCAAGATAAAAAGGACGTTTTCCAGAGCGGCGAAACCGAGAGCACCGGTTATGAGGTACTCCATAGCGTCTATAGGCTCGTCAAAAGCTTTGGAACGGAGGACGGTAATACTCACCATGGCGTATTTGGCTATCTCTTCTATAACTGCCCAGAGAATGAGGGTTGTTGTTGTCAGACCAAAACTGGCATAAGCCCATTTTTCGAAAGGATAGACCAAAATGACGGCCACCATACCGCCGAGAAAAGCGAGAAGTATTTTACTACGAGGTTCCGGATGGAGTTTGTCTTCTTGCATCCAAAACCACAACCAAAAGAGCGCTGGCAATATACCTCCGATGAGAGCATAGAATAGGGTCGGAGCTGTGAGAGTTATATCGGCCATGTTTCTATTATAAGAGGTTTTTTATCGGCTATGTTTTTTTCGGGCATGTCAGACCAGATTTCTTCTGTAATGAATGGTACAAATGGATGGAGGATTTTGAGAAATCTCACCAAGGTGTGCAGGAGAAACTGTTTTCTGGATTTTTTGTCGGCAGAGTTCCCGTTTTTAAATATGTCTTTACTATTTTCCAGTATGATGTCGGCGAATTCGTGCCAGACGTATGCATATATCTTTTCGGCAACGAGATAATATTTGAACTCTTCCATTTCTTTATTAATCTCTTTCAAGAGTTTGTCTTGTTCGACAACGAGTTTGGCGTCGCCAGGAGAGAATGCGACAAATTTTTCGTCATATATTTCACCTATGGCAGATGTGAGGACGAAACGAGTTATATTCCAAAGTTTGTTTGAAAAGTTTTTATATGCGCGGATCTTGTCTTCAGACATTTTGATGTCGTTTCCGGGACCAGTGGCAACGATGAGAGACATACGCACGGCGTCAGTGCCATATTTTTCGCACATGGAGAGCGGGTCGATTGCCCCAGCTGATTTTGACATTTTTGAACCGTCTGCGTTTCGTATGAGGCCGTGGAGATATACTGTCTTGAATGGCACTTCATCTAGGAGGTATGTGGACATGAGAATCATACGTGCCACCCAGAAAAATATGATATCGTATCCTGTTTCCAGAACGCTTGTCGGATGATATGTCATTAGATCAGCTGTTTTTTCTGGCCAGCCAAGCGTTGAAAATGTCCATAAACCAGATGAGAACCATGTATCGAGCGTATCCTCGTCTTGTGTCCAGTCTGCGCCTTTTGGAGGCTCTATATCGCAGTATATCTGGTCTCCCTTGTACCAAACAGGGATCCTGTGACCATACCAAATCTGACGCGAAATACACCAGTCGCGGAGATTTTCTATCCAGTGTGTGTAAACTTTTTCAAATCGGTCCGGAATTATCGTCACATCATTTTTGTCTTTGCCGATAGCCCGGCGCATGAGATCCTTCAGAGTTTTATTTTTGTGCGAAGCGATTTTTTTATTTACATTTATAAACCACTGGAGTTTTGGTAGTGGCTCGATCACACCACCAGTTCTCTCCGCAGTGGCGATATTTTGAGGAATTTGCTCTTCTTTTTCCAAAAGGTTTTGGGACTTGAGCCATTCAATGACAGCCGTTCGCGCCTCTGCCACTTTTTTATCTTTTAGAAGGGGCGAGTCAACGGACATTCTGGCGTATTCATTTATAACAGGAACGATAGGAAGTTTGTGTCTCTCCGCAATTTCCCAATCGACATGACTGTGAGCAGGCGTCACACCGACGGCGCCTGTGCCGAATGCAGGATCGACAGCTGTATCGCCGACAATTTTTATATGAATTTTTGCTCCAGCAAAATCAATATCATATTCTTTTCCTATAAATATTTTGTATCGTAGGTCATCGGGATGAACTGCGACAGCTGTATCGCCGACTTTTGTTTCTGGACGAGTCGTGGCAATGGAAATAGGGAAGTCCTTTGAATATTTGAATGTATAAAACGTACCTGTGCCTTCCTTGTAAACAATCTCATCATCTGAAATTGTTGTCTGGCCTTTTGGATCCCAATTGACTATGCGATAGCCGCGATAAATCAATCCGTCGTCGTACATTTTTTTAAATGCGGTTCGGACGGCGAAATTTCTTTTGTCGTCGAGCGTAAATGCTTCGCGTGACCAATCGACAGACGCGCCAAGTTTTTTTATTTGGCTAACAATAATGTCATGACTTTGTTTTGCATAAGCGTCAACGCGTTTCAAAAGTTCTTCACGTCCTAGGTCCTGCCTCCTTTTCCCCTCTTCTTTATATATGATGCCTTCAACTTTTGATTGAGTGGCTATAGCCGCATGATCAGTACCCGGAATCCAGAGAGTTCGAAAACCTCGCATGCGATGGTAGCGCGTCATTATATCCTCCAGCGTCGTCGCCAAAGCATGGCCCATATGAAGTGTTCCCGTCACATTCGGCGGCGGCTGGACAATAGAAAAAACAGGCGCGTCGGCTCTCGTGACGCCTTTTTCTATGCACGTGTCAGGATTAAAAAAACCGCTTTCTTGCCAAGATTTATAGATTTTTTCCTCCGTTACTTTCGGGTCGTACGGCTTGAGGAATTTGGCGGGGATATTGGGCTGTTTTGACTCCATATAGGCAAAATAATAGCAAAAATGGGCTTCTTTTACTATATACGAGGGCCGATAGGCAAAGTGCCAACCGCTTTTAGATGAATATCAAAACCCACAGCTTTCGATTTATTAAAATAACCAGCGAGGGCGATCATGAGACCATTGTCTGTTGAATGATCGAATTGGGGCAGAAGTATTTTGATACTACATTCGGTCGCCAGTTTTTCTAGATGTTCGCGGATATTTGTGTTTGCTATGACACCACCGCCTATGACGATAGTTTCCACAGCAAATTTTTCCACGGCTTTTTTCATTTTTGCCACAATGACGTCTGTGATGGCATCTTCAGCTTCGCGGGCAATACCGCTCACCATTGTATTATCAAGAGGAACATTTTTTTCTTTTAATCTCTGCGTCAGATAGAGCACAGAAGTTTTTAGACCAGAAAAAGAAAAATCCATGTCATTACTTTTTATCATAGGGCGGGGCAGAGGCTCGGGGCTCGTGATTCCTTTTTCTCGCGCTTCTCTCGCAAGTTTTGAAATAATCGGTCCGCCTGGATATGGTAGACCGAGTGTGCGAGCGATCTTGTCAAAACATTCTCCTACGGCATCATCTCTCGTTTCACCCACAATTTTATAATTGCCAATTTTTTCAACCAAAACTATTTGAGTATGTCCGCCGGAAATGAGAAGGGAGAGGGCAGGATAAGAAATTTTTTTATCGAGCAATTTATAATCACCAGCTTTTTCTTTTTCTATTAGAGCTGTGAGAACGTGTCCTTCCATATGATTGCAGGGAACAATTGGAATATTCCAAACATGGGAGAGAGCTCGAGCGAAATTGATACCAACCCATAGAGCCGGTTCTAATCCGGGGCCAACCGTAACGGCAATATAATCTACGTCAGGTTTTTTTGTATTTGAAATAAATTTCTTGAAATGCGGCAGGAGTTCCGATTCATTTTTCAAAATTTGATCAATCTCTGTCTCGTTTATTTTCACTTTTGTTTCTGTTCTTGCAAAATCCCCAGCCTCCGTCAGGGTTTTTACTAGTACAGGAATGAGATTTATTTGATGCTCTCTCTTGGCCAAGATGGGAAAAACACCGCCATATTGTGCGTGTATATCTATTTGCGAATGTACGGTATTGCCGAGGATTTTTACTGTCTCGCTCTCCTCATTCACTTCAATGAAACTAACAGCCGTCTCATCGCACGACGTTTCGATACCCAAAATTTTCACAGGTTTCATGGTGCGCGCACCAGAACTCGAATCTGGAACCCCATCCACGTCAAGGAAGTGCTCTACCAATTGAGCTATGCGCGCATTATTACAGAACCACTTTACACTATCGGAGTTCTTTTTCAATCTCGACTTTCTTTTTTAAAATGACGTCATTTTTTCCAAACGTAAAACTCGCCCGAATTTTTTCACCTGCCAAAACTTTCGGCAACCAGAATATATCGTCAGGCCACATGGAAGAATAGGGAATATCATCGACTTTAAACCACTTTGGCTTCATTTCTTCACTCTCAACAATCTCGCCATCCCATTTAGAGCAAAAATAGACATGAACGACCTGATTCCAAGATTCGTTATGAGGAAAGGTAAAGGTCAATTCAGCAATTTTTGAAATCTCTTTTACTCGCACACCGATCTCTTCTTGTGTTTCCCGAATAGTAGCCTCCTCAATAGTTTCTCCGCCCGAAACTTTTCCACCCGCTCCGTTGAAACGACCCACTCCAAAGCCTCTTTTCTTCATAGCCAAACATATTTCAGAAATCTCATTTCCCGATCTTTTAATTAGAAAAAGAAGTGTCGCGTCTCTCATAACAAAATTGTAGCACACAGTCTTGGCGGTGTAGTCGGGTTAGGTGCCTGTGGGTACAAGCCGTGTAAGGGTATTTTAGCATCTTTTCGTTCTCGAGATTGAGGTACTCGGGTCGGGGATAAGTAGCCTTGATTATTTAATTTGGTATTGATATATTGTATATGGTCGCGGGGCTTCGCGTCGCGCCCATCAAAAGTCGGTCTGGATTATTCCAGGCCGTTTTTTGTTGTTTCTGTAAATAATTTTAGGCCGTAACCAAGAAGTTTACCCTCCACTCTTCGCAATTTTAGAGCTGTCACGTCACAGTATCTCCAATACTCATTAGGTAATTTTTTATATTCGAAAATATGGTAAATAGCATAACAGTATAGGTCTGCCAGCTGTATTCCAATAGTGTTTTGAGAATCTGAATACAGAAGACGCTCTACAATATTCGGTGTTTGTTGATACCAGATTCCAGTTTTTCCGAAACGCATACCATGATGAAGTCTCTCTAGATTATCCCCAATGAATTTTTTCTCTACCCGACCTTCCCGTGGATCGATAATGACGATTCCGAGTGAATTATTTGTATCCATCAAATGCTTTTGAATTCTTTCCAAGAGAAACATATAGGCTGTGTCATAGGGATTTTGTGCAGGATATTTTTTCCAAAAAAATGACTTATCAATAACGGAGGATACAAGCACTACTGGAATCTTTTTCATTAAATCAGCTAGAGTTTCTTCAAGTAAATTGTATTGCGCTCTATCATGTAACTTTAAAGGTGACTCCTTATCCGGAATGTCTGGATTGGCGTATCTTATGTAATTAGATTTAAATTCGACGTCTTTATCGCCATAAAATTTCCATTTGATTTTCCTCAGATTTTCCTCAATTTTTTGCCGATCCGACTCGTCTATGATGCAAGCTGTCAAAACAAAAAACTCCGAACCGTCTTGGCTTATCGGTGTAGTATCTCCAGATTCATCTATGTAGATTATTTTCATACTATCTTATCCTTAAAGTCTTGGAACGATTCCTCTATTTAAAGCGACAGTCGCCACCACACCAGCAATCGTTATCAAATTAATGACCAGAAAGAGAACTTTTTTTCTAGAAAGAGATTGTTCCGTACCTCCCTTCCTTGTAAAGAAAAGTGAATAAATAGAAACAACAATCGCGATGATGCCGTAAATAGAAACTATTCCCCATAGTAAATTACCTTCGTATCCAGATCCAATATGTAAGTCTCCTCCCTCTACCACCCCTTCAACCCAAAAATAATAGAAGGATGCAAACACCGTCGCCCACCAAACAGGAATAATAATCTGTGCGAGTAGGGCTATCGTAGCGATAGTTTTCAATAGTGAATTGTTCATAACTAAAATTATATCACTTGAGCACTCGGGTCGCTCCGATAAAAAATTTTGGCGGTGATGTCGGGTTAAGTACCCGTGGAGCAAGACCCCATAAGGACATACTAGCATTTTTCGAATTACTAAAATCAGGTACGTGGGTCGGGGTCTGGTTTTTGAAAATGAGAAGTTTGAGGAGAATAATACAGGCGTCTCAAACAACCGAAAATAAGGCTCAACCATATAAGAATAAGACATTTGAGACACTGCCTAGGTATGTGTTTCGGGTGTCTTATTCGTTTGTATTTGTATCCTTTTATCAGCTTGCTGTTCATCAATTTGAAGCACAAAAAGCTCAGCCAACTCTTGGGCTGTCGAGTCAATGATTTTCTCATCATCCGCTTTTCTATGTTTATTAGATTTTTTAGTATCCGGATTATTCATAACAGGGTCAAATTATAACATTGTGCGTAATCATCCAGTACAACCGCTTGATTTATTCCATGAATAGTATACGCTTGTAGTAATTCCTTGAAAAAGGTGAAATAAAAACTCCTCCGTTTAAAGACGGAAAAATGCCTGCAAAGGATGAGAGAGTATTCCTGAAAAGGATTCGGTTTAACTTTCTCGTAATATCTGAGATGCCTGAAAAGGCCAAGCGTGACATCTTCCTGAATAAGGAAATGACAAGGGTATATGCCTGTGAAGGCCCGGGTGTGATCTAGAAACCCATCCGTCCCACAACCAAAAATCTTGGCGTTTTTTGCTATGCAAAAAACCGCAGTAGTAAAATCACTTACTCATGTTAATAAGTTCTAAAATAAAATGCAAAAAGCAAAAATCCAGATCGAGCACATCTCGATCGATCTCCTAAAACCAGCCGAGTATAATCCCCGCAAGTGGGATAGACAGGCGGAGGAACAGTTGAAAGAAAGTATCAGGCGTTACGGTGTTGTTGACCCTCTCCTCGTCAACTCTGCCGAGGAAAGAAAAAATATCGTCATCGGAGGACATTTTCGTCTCTCGGTTATCAAAGGGCTCGGTTTTAAGGAAGTGCCAGTGGTCTATATAAACATCCCCGACATCGAAAAGGAGAAGGAGTTGAATATCCGTCTCAACAAAAATACTGGAGAATTTGACTGGGATATCCTCGCCACATTTGATGAGACCTTTCTCTCAAGTGTCGGCTTCTCCTCAGAAGACCTCGATGATATATTCGCCATTGAAGAAACGCCGGAGCAATTTGATTTGGAAAAAGAACTCAAAAAACTCAACATCACTGAAATCAAGATACAGAAAGGTGACGTCTATGACTTGAATGGATCACGACTAATGTGCGGTGACAGCACTATCGAATCAGATGTACTGAAATTGATGGGAGATGAAAAAGCTGACATGGCGTTTACGGATCCTCCGTATCTTTTAGATTACCTCAAAGGCAAGAAGAAAAAAGGTGACGCTGTGACAGGCTTCGGAAACAAGCGTGATCGCAGATACTTAGAAACGGATGTTCTCCCACCTGACTTCACTGAAAAGTGGATGGCTAATATAGCCAAGATACAGAAGCCAGACTTCTCCATCATCATATTCGAAAATCCAAAGAATCTCCGCATCATCTGGAATGAGCTTGAAAAGCACTGGAAGTACAGAAACACTCTCACATGGCATGTACCCAACAGAATGCAGGGGTTTTCGGCGAAATATAAGTTTTTTAACAAAACTGATATCGCTCTCATTGGTACTGGTGGCACCGTGTCCTTGAATATTAAACCGGAATCTGACGAACTCCTGCAAAATGAATATGAAAATGCAATCTTCGCCACATCAGGTAAGCCACACTGGGAATCGTATGAGAAAGGCAAGAAAATATGCCCAACCGATTTCATCTCTCACACTGCCGCTGACAAAAAATCATCTGGACAGGAAATAATCTTCGGCACGAAGCCTCTTGAACTTCTCATTCCCTATATCAAGGTGCTCACCGAGCGAAATGCTCTCATTATCGAACCATTCGGCGGTAGCGGATCAACCTTGATAGCGGCTACCAAAATGAAACGGCGATGTTACCTCATGGAAAAGAGTCCTGTGTACGCCGAGGTGATTCTCAATCGTTGGTCGAAACTTACCGGCCTCACAGCTAAGAAAATTCATGACTGATACTACATATGACATAACGATCAAGGAACGGCAAGAAAAAGAAAAGCAGACGCTCGTCGGTGTTCTCAAAGAACTGCCAATCATCCAGGCCGCCTGTAAACGTGCAGGAATCTCGCGTGATACCTATTACAGATGGCGCCGCGAAGACAAGATATTCCGCAGAGAAAGCGAAAATGCACTTAATCAAGGCATCGAATTCGTGAGCGATATGAGCGAATCACAACTCATAACACTCATCAAGGATCAGAAAATGCCGGCCATTGCCATGTGGCTCAAACATAACCATCCGCGCTATGGCTCAAAAAATAGGTCATATACCCCCATAGCTTCGAACGAAGAACTAACCCCCGAGGAGGAACAGATGGCGCTTGATGCCCTCAAGCTCGTTTCAGGCAATGTCGTCTCCAACCACAAACATGACTGAAATATCCCCCCAATATTTAGAACGGATCCGGGACAATAAGAGAGTGAGACAACGATTAGCGTTCGAGGATCCGTTTTGGTTTTGCCTCTTGTATTTACGGCATCACTTC